>Ga0065707_10081952_pt1 | contig 27823 bp, 18 predicted proteins | sample SwiRhicommuniRL3_FD_59094 | JGI IMG/M metagenome (GOLD analysis project Ga0065707, IMG submission 59094) | Switchgrass rhizosphere bacterial communities from Rose Lake, Michigan, USA - RL3 v2 (version 2) | ecosystem: Host-associated > Plants > Roots > Rhizosphere > Soil | place: East Lansing...
AGTTCACCGGATCAACCGCCGCCAATGTCACTTGCTCTGCTTGAATCTCATAACGCGGCAACCGAATGTTCCGAACCAGACCGACCCAGCTCAGCATCTTGATGCAATACCAATTGATATCGATTTCCCACCAGCGCAGACCATGACGCGCCGATTGCGCATGTGCATGATGATTGTTATGCCAGCCTTCACCGAAGGTCACCAATGCCACCCAGAAATTATTGGTGGAATCATCACCCGTGGCAAAGCGCTGCGAACCCCATAGATGATTCACCGAATTCACCAACCAGGTGCAGTGCAGGCCAACCGTCACGCGCAGGAAGATGGCCCAGAACACCATCGGCCAACCCCAGATCGCGAGAATGGTGAGGCCCAGCGTGGTCAACGGCACCCAATGATACTTGCTGATCCACACGTGAAATTTATCGTTGATGAGATCCGGCACCAGCGGCGCCAGTTCTTGTGTGGATTGCGCCATGGCTTTGCCATCCAGTATCCAGCCCATGTGCGACCACCACCTGCCATCGCGCGGCGAATGCGGATCGCCTTCGACATCGGTGAACTTGTGATGCCGACGATGCATCGCCACCCAGAAAATCGGCCCGCCTTCCAGCGCCAGCGTGGCAAATATCGTCAACAGATATTCAAGCCATTTGGGCGCTTTGTAGGAACGATGCGTCAGCAAGCGGTGATATCCCATGCCGATGCCCAGCCCGCCCGATATCCACCACAATAAGGCCGCCGCAGCCACGCCCGACCAGCTGAAATAAAACAACGCCAGCACTGCGCCAACGTGAAACGCCGCCATGAAGAATCGCGTGATCAGATTGGAGTCGAAAAGGCGAATTTTTAATTGAGTGAGTGTCGACACGATCGCTTCCTGGTTGGCAGTGGCATGCAAGCACGTGGTTTGTCATTGTGGCCGTTGAAAACCATAACAAGGTTGCCGCACCGGCGCTGTAATAGTTTTGTAATTGCTGCGCGCCGCATCGCGAGGTTTTGCGAAGCGAATTGTCAGCGTCGATAAATTGCGTGAAGATGCCGCTTGCCTGTTACGTATGCATTACTCCAGCAAACGGCTTTTATCGTGAACTCAACGCACCCCACTCCACCCCTGCTGCAACCTTGGACTGGCGCTCACGGCGGCGTGCCGCCGTTTGCAGCAGTGACTGTCGAGCAATTCATTCCTGCGCTAGAAGCGGGCATGGCCGAGCAGTTGGTGCAAATCGATGCCATCGCCACCAATCCAGCGCCGGCCACCTTCGACAACACGCTTGCAGCGATGGAAGCAGCGGGCGCGTCACTGGATCGAGTGCTCGCGATCTACCACATTTACAGCGGTACGATGAGCGACGCCGCGATGCAGGAAGTCGAGCGGCAGATGGAGCCCAAGCTCGCTGCATTTCACGATGCCATCACGCAGAACAAAGCACTGTTCGCACGCGTCGCTGCAGTATATGCACAGCGCGAACATAGTGGCCTTACGCCGGAACAACAACGTCTCACCTGGGTGCAGTACCGCAACTTCACGCGTGCCGGCGCGCAACTGGATGAGGCGGCGAAAACACGTTTGTCGGCGATCAATCAATCGCTGGCATTGCTGTTCACCGAATTCAGTCAACGCATTCTTAAAGACGAAGGCGATCAGTATGTGGTGTTGACACAAGAAGACGATCTTGCCGGTCTGCCCGCATCGGAACGTGCTGCTGCGGCTGCTGAAGCTGCCGAACGGGGCTTGCGCGGCAAATGGGTGATCGCCAACACGCGTTCCAGCGTTGAGCCGTTTCTGACTTACTCGACACGTCGTGATTTGCGCGAGCGCGTGTGGCGCAACTTCATCATGCGTGGTGACGGTGGTGGCGCCACCGATACAAAAAAATTGATCGGCGAAATTCTGCAACTGCGCGCCGAGCGTGCCCGCCTGCTTGGCTTTGCCACGCATGCACACTGGAATCTGGAAGATTCAATGGCCAAAACACCCGATAACGCCACCAAGTTGTTGCATGCATTGTGGCAACCAGCCGTCGCGCGCGTGCGTGAAGAAGTGGCCGACATGCAGCAGCTTGCAAATAAAGACGGCATCAAAGTAGCGGCGTGGGACTATCGCTACTATGCCGAGCAAGTTCGTAAGCAACGCTACGACCTCGATGCCAATGAGCTGAAACCGTATCTGCAACTGGAAAAATTGCGCGAAGGCATGTTCTTTGTTGCCGATAAATTATTCGGCTTGAAGTTCGTCGCTGTGGACGATGTGCCGGTGTATCACCCCGACGTGCGCGTGTGGCTGGTGCAGAACGCACAAGGTCAGCAAGTTGGCTTGTGGTATTTCGATCCTTATGCCCGCCGCGGCAAACAATCCGGCGCGTGGATGAGCGAATATCGCAGTCAGCAAAATTTTGCCGGCCGCGTCACGCCCATTGTTTCCAACAACGCGAATTTTTCAAAGGGACTGCCGAATGAGCCGGTACTGATCAACTGGGACGATGCAGTAACTTTGTTTCATGAATTCGGTCATGCGCTGCATGGCTTGTTATCGAGTGTGAGTTATCCCACGCTGGCCGGCACCAACGTGGCACGCGACTTCGTCGAGTTTCCCTCGCAGTTGCTGGAACATTGGCTGCTTGCCCCGGAAGTGTTGAATCGCTATGCGCTGCATTATCAAACCGGCGCGCCGATGCCACAGGCGCTTATCGACAAGATCGAACGCGCGCGCAACTTCAATCAAGGTTTCAGCACGCTGGAGTTTCTTGCCAGCGCCATGATCGACATGGAACTGCATCTTGCCGGTGATGCCCCAATCGATGCCGCCGAGTTTGAACAACGCACCTTGCAAAAGCTGGGCATGCCCGCAGAAATCGTCATGCGTCATCGCACGCCGCAATTCAGCCACGTGTTTTCCAGCGACGGTTATGCAGCGGGCTATTACAGCTATTTATGGGCCGACACCTTGGTGGCCGATGCCTGGGAAGCATTTGTCGATAGCGGTGATGTGTTCGACTCACAACTCGCACAGCGCCTGCGCGATTGCGTGTTCACCATCGGCAATCAACACGAGCCCGATGCCGCGTATCGCAACTTCAGAGGGCGTGATCCCGATGTGCAGGCGTTGTTGCGTAAGCGGGGATTTGCCAGCGCGTAACCCGCAGTCGCTGCGCGCAGCACAAACACCCCGACTCGCCATGAGTCGGGGCGCTGCACTCATACGCGACGCAACTTTATATACACATCGTAAATGCCATCGTCGTCGCCGCCGTCGAAATGCAGCGGCGGAAATACATAGGGATTAACGGCTGTCGTCAGCGAATCTGCTTGCGCTTCGGTTAATGACAGTGCAATCGATTTACCGATCTGATCGTCGGCGCCGATGAGATCCACCAGATAACTCACGCCAATACCCACCACGGCAACACCGGCAACTATCCAACCGGCAACGCCGCCCGCAGACGCTGCGGTGGTCGCTACGGACGTCAATGCTTTACGAATGGCATCGGTGGTCTCGCTGACATCGCCGGTATCGTGCTCGAAGCAGGTTGCCGTAATCAGCACCGATGAAGCGATGTCACGCGGTCCGGTAAAGCCAAACAAGCGCAAGTTCTCTTCACCCTTCCCTGGCCTGGTGTCGCCATCGTCCACGTCCTCATAGACGGGACTATGGAACCCTTGTGCCGTGGTGCCTGTCTCCGCCATTTCTTCGGTGATGACCGCAAACACCACATACGGCTCATCGCTGCCCCACCACTCCGGATCGCTTTCATCGACGCAATACAGTTTGGAGTAGCTCAGTTCATATCGATTGGGCTTGGGCGGCGGCGGTGTGTTGCCGCCGGTTGAACCACCGCGTCCATCACAACAACCGCAGGGTTTGGTGGTGGGTTTGCCTGCCACACCAATGACATTGATGGCCTCGCTGACATTGCGACCGACCAGATGCGTTGCCCTATCAACGATGCCGGCGACGGCCACTGAATCCAGCGGCTGCTCGACCTTCATATCAAGATACTGCGGCGAGAATACGCGTCGCTTTAATTCGCGCGGAATTTCGCGGTGGCGTTCGACTGCAGTCTTTATCAGCGACTTCGCACCCGACACCTTATCGAGCGCCCGAGCCAGTCGATCATCCAGATCGGTACGCGCGCTCTTGGTATCGGCAACGTAGCGCTCCAGCAGGTGCATCATCGCCGGCACAAATTCATATGCCTCGGCGTTCACTGCGTATTTCCGCAACTTTTCTTCAAGCGTCCGATGCGAGCGCTTCTTGCCTGCGCTTCGCTCCCACGTGCATGTCGCCTTACGCCCGAATACTGATTCGCGCTGTTTCGAACTCGACCGTTTGTCGCTCATAACTATCTCCTGGTTAACGTGATTACGCCACTTGCCGTTACGCAAATGCGGTGACCGTGGAGAAGTTAGTACTGCACTGCCAGCACGTCCTGAAGCACGCCTTAAGCGTTATGAATTTTTATAGACCTCGCTTGGCGCAGGCGCGCCGATCGGCACGCAAACATAAATGCAACGCACGCAAACATTCAGAACGATTCAGTCCGACTTCAAGACACCGGCGTTAGCGCCTTACACACTGCGTCCGACAGCGAAGGAATGTGCGCAACGACAAATCCATGTCGCAGCACAAACACTGCTGTCATTGCATTGTTAGTTCAACTTTATGAGGAGTGGAAAAATGGACAAATCATCTTCTGGGCGCACAGTGCCGCTGTACATCCAGGTGGAGCTGGTAGACAGCGCCGCCGACAAAAAACCCGATTTATATGCGTACGTGTTTTCATCGCAAGCGCAGTTGCTGGCAACTGCACCCGTCGATGCGAAAGGCGCGGGTGTCATCAACGTGCCAGCCACCGATACTGTTGCCCGCCTGCGCGTAGTGATCGGTCCCAAGCTGGATGGCAATGCACCTACCGTGAGTGAACTGACGCGACGCGGTGCGCAGGAAGTGCATCTGCGACAAGACGCCAAGACGCAGCGTCTGGAGGCGCAGCTATCGATCTATTCGAACATCTGGAAAACCTGGTGGTGGCATCGCTGCCTGGTGCGCGGCAACTTGAATAAGCGCGTACTGGTCGGCGGACAGTACGTCGACTATCCGGTGTGCAATGCCGAGGTGGAAGTGTATGAAGTCGATCCGCTATTCATCATCATTCCCAATCTTCCTGATCTCATCATCGATCGCCTGCGCGACATCATCATCGATCCGCGTCCATTACCCCTGCCGATTCCCGAGCCCGGACCCGATCCGACGCCGTTCGCACGCGCTGCCATGCTGCAACCGCACACCGCGACAGATCATCGCCTCACCGCAGACAGCGCAAGCATGCTCCGCGCATTGTCGAGCGCCGGCAACTTGCGCTACAGCGCGCAAGTCGGCAGCAAGCTGCAGTTCCAGCAAGCGTTGATCGACAACGCCGCATTGATTCGTCCGTTGTTGTGCTGGCTGTATCCACGCTTTGTCACCAAGCAATTGATTGCAACGACGCACACTGACGAGTGCGGTCATTTTCAAACCACGTTCTATAAAAGCTTCCTGAATCCAGACCAGCCTGACTTGTATTTCAAAGCCAAGCAAAAATTGTTTGGCTTCCTAGATGTTTATATTTACGCACCCACGCCGGTCGCCTGTTACACGTGGTGGAACTATGTGTGCGGCACCACGGTGAACCTGTATACGTCCAGCCCATGGGCACACACCTGCTCGCCATGTCCACCGGTGATTGGTCCGCCGGGGAACACTCGTTGGGTGGCGTTCATGTCCATCGGTGCGCATGGCCTCAACAACATTTATGGCACAGCACCGGATCTTGCCGGAGCAACCAACGCGACCAACATCGGCTTGACGCAAAGTGGCGCGCCGTGGGGAGGCATGCTGTTGCCACGCTTGGAGTTCTCCAACGATCTTGAAGCCGCCGGTGTGCGTTACTATCAACTATCGTGGCGTAAAGGTAACAGCGGCAGTTTCCTGCCATTGACCGGTCAGGTGCATCACTACTATCGACACGATGTGCTGACGCCAACCGGCAACTTGCCGACCTGGTCACCGGAATTGCTCGGGCCATTCAATGTGAACGATGGCATGGGTCATGTGGTGCCGAATCTGTTCAAGATTCCCTTTGCTTCGGTTGCGCCTGGGGGCGTATGGGATACACCACCCGACATCAACGAGATCAAGGAGCACTTTGCCAGCGCGAAATTTCCGACACAGGACAGTGCGCCCGGCATGAGTTACGACGGCAACGGCAATTTGCTGGGCACGGATACCAGCGGCAAGTATCAGTTGAAGGTTGATCTGTTCAACAGCAATGGTCAGCCCATCAACATCAGCACCACCGGCATTGTTTACGCGGTGCCGACCGATCCCGATTCCACCGGCGCCATCAGCACTGTCGATGCCGGCACGCTGGGCCTGGTCAGCGGCAACAGCATGATCATCACGCTGCATGTAGATAACAACCGCTGCTTTGCCGACATCAGTGCTCCAACGATTGGCGCGGTAGGCGCCGACCCTTGTTGCGGCGTCTTGAAGTATCACGACTCGGATCCCGTATCGCTCAGCCTGCGCGCGCAGCACCCGCATGGCTTTGCACGCTATAGCTTCTCGATAGTGCGCGGCACTGCCACAGTGGTATCCATTGCTTCAACACCCGTCAGCAGTGCAACCATCACTGATGTCGAGACGGTCGACTACTTGCTCAATACCAATCTTCCTGTCGGCTGTGCAATTGATGGCTGCCCGGTGGCCGGCTTCAGCGAAAATCTTTACGTCGACTCGCTAGCCACCGACGGCTGGAGCAGTGAACTCGGCTACGACGCAAGCGCGGTGCGCGCCTTCGTGTTAGCCAAGAGCTGAGCCATCGGCCCTGATCGCCGCGATAACATAGTGTTTCGCGGCGTTCTTGCAGTGGCTGCATCGACATTGTCAGTGATGAGTTAGTCATGTGCATAGTTTTGCCATGACGCCAAAACTATGTCGAATGATGCGGGACAGTCGTGCCGCGATACCTTTGTCAAACTGGTATGTCTATGAAGACAAAGGACCATCACCTTGTTGCTGAAAGTTTTATCGCGATTTTTAAAAATCACATTGTGCCCTAAGCTGCCGGTCGCCTCGCCGGAAAGCTGTCATTCAAAATGGCAAAGCAGACACTCAACTGAATACCCGCTAACCCGCGACCCGGCAATGTTTTCTGGCGATGTTTCTATCGCGAATTACGCCCTGGCTTAACTGCGATCAAGAAGCTCACGCTCCTTTCGTTCAATTACCAGCATTGCCCTGCCTACAAAAAGAGGAGAAGAGCATCACCGGGCCGTCGGATCGCATTCGCCATCATTACAACGGAGGAACTGTAGAGGGCACCACCCGCGGCTTCGCAAGCTTGTCGTATGCGTAGGCAGTGTGGAGCAACAGCGCTTCAGTCCAGGGACGGCTCATGATTTCCACGCCAATCGGCAGTCCTTCGCTATTGAGACCCGCAGGCACGACAATCGATGGAAAGCCGATAAAGGTCGACATGAGGCGATTGCTACCTGCAGTCTGCCCGGGAAGTTTAGGCGGAGCGCGATCGAATGGCGCATAGATCAGACCGTCGAGTTCGTTCTCTGCCATCACTTGCAAGATAAGGTCGCGCAACTCATTGCGAACGCGCATCGCCTCCGCGAACTTTGGATCGGTCTTCGGGTGTTGACCCAGGTTGTTCTTGATGCTCTGCCGCGAGGGCGTGATGCGCGGATCTACAACGATTGAAGCCCAGGTGGTAAACGGCGGGTTCTTCAGCTGAGCCAGATAGAGATCCGTCGCGTCCTCGGTCTCCCCGCCATAGTTCGCAGCGAGCACCAGCTGCAGCAGGCCTGGAATGTCGAGGTTGTCGACGATGCCGGCTCCGGCTTGCTTCAGGGCTTCCGCGGTCTTCGTCACCATGCCACGAATTTCCATATAGTCCGCGGCCGCGGTATCAGTGCCATTCGTCAAAGGTGATCGAATGATGCCGAAGCGAAGGCCGGCAATGGATTTACTGCCAAGGGCAGTCGTATAGGTTTTGGGCACATTGCCGACCGCACGCGCCGTCCGCGCATCTCGCTTGTCGTAACCGGCGATGACATCCATGACGATCGCTGCGTCCTCGACCGTCCTGCTGATGGGGCCAAGCGTGTCGCGAGTGGGAGCTTGCGGCATGACACCATAGAGCGAGATCAAACCGGTCGTCGGCCGCAATCCATAAAGACTGCCATGTGACGCCGGTCCTCGCAGCGATCCAGCCGTATCTTCGCCAATGCCTATGACCGCAAAGTTGGCCGCGATAGCAACGCCAGTGCCGCAAGATGATCCGCTTGCGTAGTAGAGAGGGTTGTATGCGTTGTGGCAGTCGCCGAACGCTGATCCGGAACCTCCCGCGGCAAACTCGCCTAAGTTGGTCTTGCCGACGATGATGGCGCCCGCATCGAGAAGACGATCCACTACCGCGGCGTTTCTCTCGGACTGGAATGTCTTGAAAAGCACGGAGCCGTAAGTCGTCGGCAGGAACGTGGTTTCAATCTGGTCCTTGACCACAGCCGGGATGCAGGAGAGCTTCTTGAGCGGCGCACCTGCTGCAAGCTGACGATCCACAACCGCAGCTTCATCGAGCGCGTTGGGATTGACGTTCTGAATCGAATTCAACACCGGCCCTTTCTGATCGTAGGCATCGATGCGCGCGAGATAAGATTGAATGACTGCAACGCACGTGGTCTTCCTAGACTTGAGCGCCTCGTGAATGCCGCCAATCGTCTGCTCCATCGGGTTGAATGACGCCCGTTCAGCTCGTGAGGACTGTGCGAAAGCCAACGTCACGATGAAACCTGCGGTTAGTGCCGTATTGATACCACGGCTTCCGAATATCGACATGGATGACGCCCCATAGAAAACGAAGTAGAGCGGTCGAGCTATGTCGCAGCGGATTTCGCTTGTCCATCGTCGTCCGTATACCTAGTGACGCCAAAAATGAGGTACGCCCCCGGTGCTCTGCGAGCCCAAACAACGCCGGGTCGCTGTAGCGGGTCGGCACATGAGTAGGGGATGGGCATCAGCTGTACGATTGCGAGATATAAACACCAACCCAGTGCCGTGCATTTACTAATCACAGATACCGAAACCCGGCACTGTTCTCCCTACGGATCAACGGCTCAGCGCTTGCTTCAGGGAGGGAAATGCATGCTTGGAAAAAATTAAAGAGGCCCACTGAAAGTAGTCAGCCTGCTATTCTTTGTCCGTTTTTATTATTGCTGCGGACAGCCCCATGAGTAGCGAAACTCCACGCTTCGATACCGGCCAAATTGGGCCGCTGCGCGATATATTGCAGAAATTCTTGCCGTTGAAACAATCCATCGGTGACTTCGTTCGGTTTCGTATTGTCGTCGATGCGAATTTTGTGATTCGCGAATTAACGCAACACGTTAAATATCCAGAACGCGGAAGAACAGCGCTTGAAGAATTAATGCGCGCAACGCTCGTGGATGCCTATGCGCCACGCTGGCTTGAAACGGAAATAAAATCCGTTATTCCGCGAGTAGCTGCAAAGAGAAAAATCAGCGAAATCGCATTGTGGGAACAGTGGGAGAAATATCGCCCGTTGTTGAAATGGGATGAAACGCTCTGTGAACCGGCAAGCGGAGGGATCCGCGAACACGACCCCAAAGATATGCCGTATCTAGCGCTTGAGAAAAAGCTCTCGGCAGATGGGATACTCAGCGAAGACAAAGATATCGGCCAAATGGGAGGCCATGCGTTGACTCTAGACTTTGTGCTAAGCGTCAGAAGCTATGCCCGCGCAGCGGTCGTAACAGTCAGTATTCGGGTATTTGGCATCCTCCTGACAACAGTTGCCATCATGGCGCTTGCAGAATTGTTCGGAAAAATTGGGCGATCTATTGCAGCATTACCAAATCCAGTAAAAGTCATGCTACTTATTGCTGCCATTTTCGTTTTGTTGCATTCCGGTTCACGCAAATGGATCGCTGAGCGCTGCTCTGACATCGGCAGCGTCATTGCTCCGATGTGGGATGACCTTTCGGAACTGCTCCTGATGGCGGCAAAAATGCACGTGGATTCATTGGCGCAGGCGAATAGCCATTTGGCTGTCGCGACAAGCGCAGCAAGACCCAAACAGCAGCGCACCACCAGAGTTCGCCGAACAAGACGTAGGCACGAAGGAACTAAGCTTTCCGCCAAACCGACTTTGAGTGGCCGAATAACGGCGTAAAAGCCTGATCGAGTCGATGGACGGGAATTTCTGATCGAACCTAGTAGTGCCCCGGCGCCAATTTGCGCAGGGATAGCAAAGGAGAGCCATGTATATAACGCGCGTAATAGTTCGAAACTATCGCTGCTTGGAATCAGCGGATGTCCCGCTCAATTCCGGTCTAAACATCATCGTAGGCAACAACGAATGTGGAAAATCCACTCTGCTTGAAGTGGTGAATCTTGCGTTGAGCGGGCAGTTAAATGGCCGTCCCATTCAAACCGAGCTTCACCCTTATCTCTTTAATGCGAAAGTTGTTGCAGCTTACAAGAAGGCGCTTCAAGACAAGACACCAGTCGCGCCGCCGTCAATACTCATTGAGCTTTACCTACGCAATGATCCCGCACTAGCGAAGCTTAAGGGCGACAACAATACTGCTCGTGAGGATGTGCCGGGAATTGTGTTATCTGTTGAGTTTAACGACGAGCACGCCGAAGAGTACGCTAAGTATGTCGCGAAGCCGGAGCTTATTCGCACGCTTCCAGTTGAGTACTACATAGTGCGGTGGGCGAGCTTCGCAGATAACCCAATCACCTCGGCTCGCACAATTCCGATTAAGCCCAGCATTATTGATGCGAGTACGATTCGCAACAATGCGTCGGCGAGCAAGTACGTTGTCGACACCATCAAAGACAGCCTAAGTCCCAGCCAATTGGTCGATCTCGCGCTTTCGTATCGAATGATGAAAGATGCGTTTCTGGATGACGAAAAGGTGAAGCGCGTAAACAAAGATCTACTGGATAAAAAGGGAAGCATCTCGGATAAGGCACTTTCCATCTCACTTGATACATCCTCTCGCGCAAGTTGGGAGATGGGCGTGATGCCGCACCTCGACGACATCCCATTGACGCTCGTTGGAAAGGGCGAGCAAAACTCCGTCAAGATAAAGCTCTCCCTTGAATCCTCTGCGGACTCTCATTTGATCCTTATCGAGGAGCCTGAAAATCATCTTTCATTTTCAAATCTCAATACCCTCATCAGTCACATAGCAGAACATAGAGCAAACAGGCAGTTATTAGTCACAACACACAGTAGTTTTGTTCTGAATAAGCTCGGGGTGGACTCCGTCATTTTGTTCGCTCGCGGAACGTCCATGACACTGAAGAGACTCAAGCCGGACACTCAAGACTATTTCATGCGGCTACCGGGTCACGATACCTTGAGGCTTATCTTAGCTAAGCGATCTATACTCGTTGAAGGACCCTCTGACGAGTTGATTGTTCAAGCGGCACATAAGAAAAAGCACGGTAAGACGCCATTAGAGGCCGGCGTGGATGTGATTTCGGTCAACTCGCTTGCATTCAAGCGGTTCTTAGAGATCGCTACCATTCTCGGTCATGCCGTCACCGTCGTCTCGGATAACGATGGTGACGTCGCAGCACTGCATAAGAAGTACGACGCCTATAAAGCGAGCCCGACCATCAAAATCAAGTTCGATGCTGACGAGAAATGTCCAACGCTTGAGCCGCAACTATTGAAGGCAAATGGGCGCGCGACAATCGAAAACATTCTCGGAAAGAAATTTGCAGATGATGACGAGTTGTTAAAGTATATGCGGAGCAACAAAACAGACGTCGCGTTGATGTTCCTTACTACCACGGAGAAATGGACTGTTCCGCCGTACATCGCAGATGCCGTCCTCTAATATCATCCTTGCATGTGCGGCTGGCGGGGGCAAGACGACCAATCTTGTCGTCGATGCCGTGCGCGATAAGACTTTAAGATCGGCTTTGGTAACATACACACGAAACAACAAGATCGTGATCGACAACCAGTTTTATGCAAGGTCGGCCACGATTCCTCCGAATGTGGAAGTGATGACGTGGTTTACGTTTCTTCTCCGGGAAATGGCCCGGCCGTATAGGCGGGCCCTTCACTCGAAACGAGTCGAAGGTCTCGCTTGGATTGAAGGGCGATCCGTTCCATATATCCCTCAGTCAAACACAGGTCCCCATTACTTCGCCGACGGCCGATACATTTACTCGGACAAGATTTCCAAATTCATCTGCGAGTGCAACCGATTAAGCAAAGGCGCTGTAATGCGTCGTCTCGAACAAAGATACGACCACATCATGATTGATGAAATACAAGATATGGCAGGTTATGACTTGGAAGTGCTCGAACTGATGCTAAAAACTAAATTACGGATAAGTCTCGTGGGAGATCATCGACAGGCAACGTTTCGGACAAACCAAGCCAAGAAACACTCCGGCTACTCGGGTACTAGCATCATAAAGAAGTTCGAAGAGTGGCACGAGGCGGGGCTCGCACAGCTGAAGCGCCAGCAACACACTCATCGATGCCACCAAGGCATTGCCGATCTTGCCGATAGCTTTTTCCCCAGCGAACCGCCAACGAGATCCTTAAACACCACGGTGACAGGGCACGATGGCGTATTCCTCGTCCCTTCTGCAAAAGTGCCGGAATACGTCCAACGATTTTCGCCGCAGGCACTTCGATTCGACAAACGGACGAATTGCGGCGATCTATCCGCTATGAATTTTGGCGAGTCAAAAGGGATGACCTTTGATAGGACGCTAATTTTTCCCCATGGCGGCGCCAAGAAGTGGATAAGTACCGGCAGCCTAGAGTCCGTCGAGAAGTCGTTAGCGAAAATGTACGTTGGAGTAACTCGTGCACGCTATAGCGTCGGCCTGGTGTTCGACGGATTGTCAAAGCTCAAAAACGTGAAGCGCTTTGACTAGCCAGCCGCTCCAGCAAGGCTGTGCATGGGTCACCAATGGGCTTGGCTTGAAAGCTTAGGTCAACTTCGGGCACGCAAGCTACATCTCGAGGCTACCCTTAGCCGCTTCCGCCCGCTTGTCCCGTAACGGAAGAGCGATGCCCGAGAGCGGTGCCGGGTTTCGGTATTTCGGTTGTTCCGAACGTCCGCTAATGAGGAAAGTGGAGCCGCAGGATGAAGGACCACTTCGGGCCGATAGCAGCCCTTCAAACGGATTAGCGCAGACGAGCAGCGAACGGCGTTACGACAAAACTATGCCCGATTAGAGCGGCACGACTATCCATATCTGACTATGAGTGAAAGCGAGCGAGCGCATAACGCCGTTGTTTCAGAACAATTCATGGCGCTTTAAGGACCGGCCACAACACAAGTGCCACAGTGGCGCTCGCGTTCGCGCCTTCAGGAACTTAACTCAGGAGTCGAGACCATGAATGACAGCATCAATAGTTTGTCGCGCTTTGATTTTCGCAAAGATCTCGCACGATTCGATCGCAACATTTTTCTGTATCCGGAATGTCAGCCAAAGATTCTGGTTGTCACCGACAGCTTGAGCTTCAGCAGCGGCGCGTCCTTCGGGCTGACGCAGTTCATCGCATCGCTGACCAGCGGCACGATTCATGGCATGACACCCAAGGTCATCAAGGCATCGCGCGGCGGCGCGTTGCCCGGCGCCGATATCCCCAACTTCAAATTCGATGATCCCGCACAAGGCTTGCTTAAATCGCGTTACGACGTGGTGTTCATTTTTGGTTTCGATAGCGAATCGGGCGGCGCACCCGGCGTCGGCAATCAATTGCCACAAACTGAAATCGACAGCATCGCGCGCTTCATGCAAGCCGGCGGCGGCGTGTTCGCCACAGGCGATCATCAAAGCCTCGGCGCTGCAATCAGTCGCGATATTCCGCGCGTGCGTTCGATGCGCTTCTGGAAGGAATCGGAAACACCCAACATCGCCGACGAGCATCGCCTGTCGACCAACGTGTCGGGCGCCAATGAAGCCGAAGACTTTGCCGATCAATCGGATCGCTTGCCGCAAACCTTGTATCCAAACTTTCGCACCCTGGCCGGTAACGGCTTGGGCGTCATCGGCAAACCCGCATTGGCGCATCCGCTGTTGCAACTGCCTGCAACCATCAGCGTCGCGCATCGCGTTATCGAAGTATTTCCCGATCATCCACACGAAGGCGAATGTCGCTTGCCCGCCTCGCTCACTACCAAATTCACCTTGGATGGCGCGCAGGTAAACGAATGGCCGGATGCAACGGCCGGTGGTGCGCTGGCGCCGGAAATCGTCGCGATGACTATGTCGCACGGCAGCGGCTTTGCGTCGCCGCCGAAAACCGCGCTGCAGCCGCGCGCGTTCGTATCCATTTGCGGCTATGACGGCCAACGCGCCAATGTCGGCCGCGTGGTGACCGATTCAACATGGCATCACTTCGTCAACATCAACCTGGATGGCTCTGGCTCGGGTCTGAATGCCTTGCAGCTTCCCGGCACGCCGCCTGTCGATAGCGATGCATTGAGACGCATCCGTCAGTACTACCGCAACATCGCTGCCTGGCTCATGCCGAAAACAGTGCGTCGTTGTCGCTTGTTCCCGATCATCATCGATGAACTGCGTGCGTATCCGCTCTATGAAGAACTGCAGTTGCCGATTCCCAATCCGCCCGACCCTGCGCCGTTCGTCGATATCGGCGAACAACTGCTGGCGTCGTTGTCGCGCCATCGACCCGCGTGGGAAACCGATGCAGTGCTACAAGATGCGTTATCGCTGGCGGTGGGAGAGGCCACTGCAGAAAGACTGCTACATAGCGGCTGGCAAGCCGGCTTGCGCAGCGCCCGCGAACTCGCCGCCGGCGCAGTGGGCGCGATGCTGGTCAGTACGCTGCAGACCTTGCATGCCATCAAGGATGCAAAAGAAATCGTTGCGCATAAAACCTTCGAAGCGAGCGCATTTAAAGCCGCCAATACCGTGGTGCGACAACTGATCGCCGGACATCGCACGCAACTGCAACAGATCGATGTGTTACTCGGACGCGCTTTGGAAACACAACCTGGTTGAGCAAGAAGTGGAGTATGCGCGTGCTGCCAGGGTGGCCGGTGCGCGCTGCGCCAGGGACGGCGCCTTCTACTTGCGTGAGTCACGAGGCAGCAGCCAGGCACTCGATAAGCGGCATCAGTCGCTGAATTTCAAGTAAACCAGTCAGCGTTTGGCCAGCTTTCAGAACGTTTAAGGCTCTCTTAAAGACGCTGCGTCGCTATGACGACACACTCTTCTCCGACGCGGATCAACAGTTGCACCTCACTGGTTGGAACTGACTGGTTGCAACACCGTAAACGTGCGCACCGAGGAGGCCTGGTCGTGATAAATGTCGCTAGCAATGATCGTGACTGGCTGCCACAGCGGACCGATCTGACGGGTACTCACCTGGATCCAAATAACCATCCGGTGTGGAGCGAGGCGCTTGAGCTGCTGGCAGATCGCGACGTGGCGGATGACATCAGCCTTCGTTGCACACCGGCATCATCCAGGCACGCCGACCTAGTGTGGATCGGCGATAGCAACGGTCATGAGTTCTACTCCGCATTACGCCAGCCGCCCGGCGCCGCTCTCGTTTCACCCGCGCCGGCCGGGCTCACGGCGGCGGCGGCAACGCTGGCCAGACAAGCCACGGCGCAAGCGATTGAGGTTACGCAGCCGGTACGCAGGCACGTGCTTACTACCTCCGCCGGCACGATGAGCTTCGATATCAAGCGCATCTGTCACAGTGACAGTACGCTGTCACCCTGCTGGATGATCTTTGGACAGAAAATGCCTGAGCACGATGCAACGTGTGACGGTGGAGACAACGCCCGTTCATCAGTAACAAACGCAGCGAAACTGCCGAAGCTAAGCCACTGGATAACGGCGCTGCGCGGCCGGTATCAACGTCTCGCGCGCGGCGATCATCACCGCAAGATCTTCGCACAGTTGGCGGACATGATGATTCTCGTCGATCTGCATACGCTGGCGCTTGTCGAACTCAATCAGGCGGCGCACCACGCACTAGGCTTCTCGCCAAGCGATGTGCAGCATCTGACGTTGAGCGATGTACTGCCGGAACTGCAAGTCACGGAGATTTTCACCAGACTGACTGACAACCCGCGCATGCAACGCACCACCACACTCAGGTGCAGAACCGGTGATGTGGTGCACGTTGACATCAGCGTGACCGTGGTGCGTACGCATCGGCCATTGCTGTGCATCGTGGCGCGCGATACCAGCGAACGACAGCAGGCTGAACAACTGCAACATGAAGATCGACGCCGCCTGCTGCATATCGCTTTGCATGATGCACTGACCAGCTTGCCCAATCGCCGCTATCTCTACAGCCAGTTGCCGTTCATCATCAAACAATTGAGCGCCGAACCGGACATGCGGCTGTGCGTCATTTATGTCGACATCGATCACTTCAAACTGATCAATGACACGCATGGTCATAAAGGCGGCGATGAAGTGCTGCGTAGCGTCGCCGGCAGGTTGCGCGACGCGGTGCAGCGTACCGATGTCGTGCTGCGCATCGGCGGTGACGAATTCGTGGTCGTGGCGGCAACCAATCACGACGATCAGGGCGCAGATCGGCTTGCGAGACGGCTGCATGCGGCGATCGAAACGCCCATTGCCTTCGATGATTGCAGCATCAATACTTCGGCAAGCATGGGCATCGCGATGTTTCCGCAAGACGGCTACGACATCGAGGAATTATTGAGGAACGCCGACAAAGCGCTGTACAAGGCCAAACAAAGCGGCCGGCGTTGTCACTGTTTCTTCACCGACTTGATGGACATTGGCGGCACCAGCAGCGACGCGAACAGTGACAACGGCCATGCAGACGGGCAGACAGTTCGTCACGACAAGAGCACACTGCAAGCCTCACGTGCATGACCGATTCAATGTATGACGCTGGAATGGAGTTTCGCTTGACCAGCTTTCAGTAATCGTTCGCAACAAGCTTGATATCTGGAGACGGAAATCTTGTCGCCATTTAGCGCAGATCAGAGCTTCAACATTGGTGTAACGGGACATCGTTTGAACCGCATATCGCAACTGCAGCTCGATCGGTTAACGCCGCAGGTGCGTCCGTTGCTGGCGCAAATAGCGCGCGCCGCCGGCGCGCGCATCACCTTGATATCCGGCCTGGCAGAAGGTGCGGATCGTCACCTCGCGCAGTTGGCGCTGGCGCAAGGCTTTGCCTTGCATGCTGTCCTGCCGTTTGCACGCGATGTGTATCGGCGCGATTTCGCCACCGTTGCATCACGCCGGCAGTTCGATGCGTTGCTGGCGCGTGCCGAACGCATCGCTGAACTACCGGGACAGCGGGCGATCAATGGTGATGCTTATCGTCTGGCCGGTCATGCGTTGATGGAACAGGTGCACTTGTTGCTCGCTGTGTGGGATGGCAAACCTTCACAAGGCGCGGGCGGCACCGCAGAAATTGTTGGTGAAGCGTGTCGTCGGCATATTCCGGTGATCCATCTCTCGGTGAATCCGCCGGCGCCGGCGCAATTGATCTGGCAGCGACACGGTCGTTGCGCGGCGGATGCCACCACGCATGCCAAGCCGTGCACTGCAACGCAAGTGGCCAGCGTCATTGCGCAACTGCGGACACGTCGCAAGTCTTGACCTCCATGAGTAAATCAACCCATCTGCGTCTGGTCACTAACGAGGCTGCGCCATCGCAAGGCAGCACCGCGCCGCGCTTCTGGGCCTTCATCAGCTACAGCCATCACGACAAGGTCCTCGCCAAGAAATTACAGCGACGGCTGGAAACTTATCGCGTGCCGCGTCGCCTGGTCGGTCGCGTCAATGCGCACGGTACGGTGCCGGCGCGCATCGCACCGATCTTCCGTGACCGTGACGATTTGCATGCCGGCGCAGATCTCAAAGCCAGCGTGCAAACAGCCTTACAGCAAAGTCGCTGGTTGATCGTGATATGCACGCCGGATGCAGCGCGCTCGCCGTGGGTGAATCGCGAGATCATCGAATTCAAACGCTTGCATGGCGAACGCTATGTGCTGGCGCTGATCGCTGCCGGCGAACCGTTCGCCAGCAATTTCCCCGGTCGTGAGGCCGAAGAATGTTTTCCGCCTGCATTACGACGCGCGCTCAACGCGGCAGGCGAAGCTGAAGGCGAACCACTTGAGCCCATCGCCGCTGACTTGCGGCCCGAAGGCGACGGCCCACGGCGCGCGCCGTTGAAGTTGCTCGCCGGCATGATCGGCGTGGGCTTCGATGAATTGGTACGTCGCGACTTGCAGCGCCGTATTCGCTGGTTGAGCGGTCTGGCTATTGCGTCTGTTGCCGGCCTGGTTGCGTTTGCCGGCTTGACGCTCATGGCCATGCAAGCGCGCGACGAAGCGCAACAACAACGCTTGAAAGCCGAGGGTTTGATCGAGTTCATGCTCGGTGATCTGCGCAAGAAGCTCGAACCGGTGGGACGACTGGAAGTGCTCGATTCGGTCGGCGAAGAAACATTGGCCTATTACGACTCGCAAGCCACCAACAAACTGGATGCCACTGCATTGGGGCATCGCTCGCGCGCCATGCACTTGATCGGCGAAATTCGCGACTTGCGCGGCAATCCTGCCGAAGCGCAAGTTGCCTTCGAACAAGCCGAAAAAACCACTGCGCAGTTGCTGGCGAAAACACCCAACGACGCACAACGCATCTTCGATCATGCGCAGAGTGTTTTCTGGGTGGGTTACGCGGCGTGGGAGCGCACCGACGGCAAAACTGCCGAAGCAAAATTTCGCGACTATCTGCAATTGGCGCAACGCCTGGTCACGCTCGATCCGCTCAATGCCAAGTGGAATGCCGAGGTGGCGTTTGCCTACGTCAATCTCGGCATGGTGCAGTTGGGCATGGGCCAGCCGGAAATCGCACTGCCGACATTGCGACTGGCCGGTAAATTGTTGGTAAATTTAATTCCGCAAAATGCCGACCTGCGTTTCGAGTTGGCGCAGAACTATGGCTGGCAAGCCGATGCGCATGCGTTGCTCGGCGATTACCAGCATGCCCTGCTGGCGCAACAGCAGAAACTGGAGCTGTTCAAGTCCATGCCCGGCGGCGACAAGAACCTCACTGCGCAGCGCGGCATGCTGAGCTCGCTTAACGAGATCAGCATGTACGAGCTGGCCATGGGCAATGCCGGTGAAGCCGAGAGCAACAGTCATGAAAGCCTGAAAATAGCGGCCTCGCTGGTGCAGGAAGATCCCAACAATGTGTTCTGGCGTGGTGGCGCTTGCATCGCACAGTTACGGTTGGCCGAAATTCAATTGACGCAGAATCGACTGCCAGGCGCGCAGCAGGCCTTTGCACGCGCGTCGGAATGCGTTACCCAGTTCAGCGCCGTCAACACCACAGCGCTTTACGACCGCGTGATGATCGAATCGCGTGCGCTGGCGCTGGCCGCGGCATTGGCCACAGCCCCGTATGACAGCTTGAACCTGCGCATCGAGCAGTACCTGCAGCGAACCATGCCGCAGCTCACCGCGAATACACCGGACCGCGCCAAGCTATCGCTGGAGCTGGCCAATCTGTCGTTGGCGCAGGGTGCGCTGCTGTGGCGCTACGACTCAGCCGCGGCACGCGCCCCATGGCAGCGCGCCAGCGCATTGCTGACGCCGTTTGCCGATGTTCACGACAGCGCGTTACTCACGTCCTTGGCGCGCGCACGTTTTTATCTCGGTGATGTACCGGGCGCACGAGCGCTGGTGACGCGCATTCAGCACACTGATTATCGGCATCCAGCGTATGTCGCGCTCATCAAGCAACTGCAAACCACACGGCAATAGCCACCACATCGATTCGCCTACATCGGAGTTAAGATCATGAACGGAAAAAATCAGACGCTCAGCGTACACGTCGTCGCCTTTCGCAAAGCCGCCAAGCTGCCGGTTGAACTGATTGTCAGCCCGACGCTGCTGAACCTCGCGCATCTGGAGGATTGCGAAGTCACCATCAAATGGCATCTTGAAACCAAGGGTTTTCATTTTCCAACCGATGGCACGGCCATCGAGTTCACCTCGCCGGGTGCAGAAAAGATTTTCAGCAAAGCCGAAGTCAGTGAGTGCAAACGCTTTGTGACAGTACATAGCAAAGTCGCCGATGGACTGGCCTATGCCTACAGCGTGAGCGTGATTGACGAAGCAACGGGACTGACCGCCATTCTCGATCCGGTGGTACAGAACCGGAACAAGTAAGCAGCGCTGCGTCAGCGCTGAGGTTGTGCGTCGGCGCTGCTTGCCAGTGCGGCAACTTCAACGCCGACCGCTTCGGCTTCCTGATGTTTGCCCTGCAAACGTAACGCAGCCATCAGTTGGACAAGTGCCGCATGCAAGGCTCGCGGTGAGCGCTGTAAACGCAGCAACGCGATCAAACTGCGACTACGTTGTTCGGCGCTGACCAGTTCATCCAACAGCATTTCAACATCGATCAAATGCGTCATGGCTCGCAATTGTCCACGTCGATCGCCGGCTGCCAATCGCAAGCTCAGTTCTGCTTCGCGCGCTGCGCGACTATCTTTCAATCGACCTTCGGCACGCGCTACATCAGCGACGGCGCGTTGCCCCCAAGCGCGTTCGCGCGCCGGCCACTCGGGTTGTTCCAGCGCCAGCGCTTCATGCAACGCGGCACTGGCTTGCTGATTGGGTTGATTCCACATGCCGGCGAGGCCGGTCAGTTGCGCATACAAACCATGCACATCGTTCAACTCGCGATACAACGCGTGCGCGCGCTCAGCTGCAGCGCGCGAGCGTTCCGGCGCGTTGTCGGCCCACACCCATTGCGCCGCACGCCACCATTGCGCCGCCAACGACTTGGACACATCGCCAGCCACTAGCGGCTCGCTCAACTCATGCCAGCGGCGCGCTTCGGCATGCAGCGATAAGTGATGCCACAGCGGTGCGGCAGAGCCCACCAATGACACCAACGTCGTTATGGCGCGCGTCTGGTAAGCGAAGTTGAGCGCCGCGCGCAGGTTGTCGAGCTCCGGTTCGTAGCGGGCCAGCCACACGTCATCGCTCATGTGCAGCCAATCGATCGGTGCAGCGGCAAAGAACTCCATCATTGCTGCCGCATGGCGCGCGCGCAGCGTTTGATGTGCGTCGTCATTACTACCTAGTTCGAGTTGCGCATAAGCGCGGGCCGTTTCGCTCAAGCCATAGCGCGGCGATGCGCTGGCTGTGACACTGACCAATGAATGATCGACCAACGTCGCCAACGCATCGATCACCGCCCAATCATCTTGTTGCTCGCCGGGTATGACGGCACACACCAGCTCGAGCGTAAAGCCGCCCGCGAACACGCCCAGTTGCCGAAACAGCGTGCGCTCCGGCGCGGCCAGCAGGCTTTCACTCCAACGCAGCGCAGCCTGCAATGTTTGTTGTCGCGTTGGGCTGGAACGGTTGCCGCTGGCGAGCAATTTGAAGCGATCATCGAGTCGTTGTGCGACGCCGTTGATACCCAGCAAGGACACGCGCGCTGCCGCTAATTCCAGCGCCAATGGCATGCCATCCAGACGGCGGCAGATATCGACAATTGCTGCGACGTTGTTGTCGTCCAGCGCGAAGTGGCGGTCGGCTGCACGCACGCGTTCAACAAACATGGTGACGGCGCCGTAATGGCTGGCCTGCTCTACAGTACAAGTGCCTTGCGGAACAGTTAACGCTTCCAGTCGCATTACTTGCTCGGCCTGCAGACGCAACGGCATCTGGCTAGTCACTAGAAAACGAATCTCCGGTGCGCCGCGCTGCAACGCGTAAACCAGGTTGGCGACGCCGTCGATCAGATGCTCGGCATTGTCCAGCACCAATAGCAGCTGCAAGGGCTTGAGTGCACTGACTAGTGCATCCACGCTATCGCCGCCCTCCGCGAGCTGCAGCTGCGCCGCTTGCGCAACTGCGCCGGCAAGCAATCGCGCATCGTTCAACGATGCCAGCTCCACCCAGATCACACCATCGCGCCACTTGCCGCGCTGCGTCGTGGCGGCAACTGCCGCAAGCGATGTCTTGCCGATGCCACCCGCACCGACTACCGTGACCAGCGCTTGCTGCTCAAGTAGTTGCAGCAGCGCACTCGCATCCGCATCGCGACCCAGCAATTGCGGCGCCACAAGAACAGAGTTGCGCTGTATGGTTGTTGGTTCGGCGCGCCGCTCGGATAAATGTTGTGCCTCGCTGGCAGCGGGTCTAGCAGTAAAGCTCGATGTCGCATTCGCCACATCGTCAGCCATCGTGAAGCGATAGCCGCGCCCGGGAATGGTGGCGATTGCTTGAGCGCCCAGCAATTTACGCAACGTCGAGACCTGCACCTGCAGGTTGTTTTCTTCGACGACTAAACCGGGCCACACCAGATCGAGCAATTCGCTTTTTGCAACAACGCGATCACGATGCTGTATTAACGCCATGAGCAGATCGAATGCGCGTGCACCCACGGCGGCAAGCTCGCCGGCTATGACTAGTTGGCGCTGAGCAGGTCGGACTTCGACGCAACCGAATATGTACGAAGCGGACACCGGTTCTCCGTAGCGCAGCCCGAGGTGATCAGTACCTTAACATTGACGTAGCGATGAATCATCCCGCTGCCCTGCGGCGACACTACACCTGTGCTTATACGATTTGGCGCCGGCCCTGAGACTTCAGTGGCGCCGAAAAGATGAGATACGCTGAGTGCAGATACGAACCATTGGCCCTGGTTGGCGTACCGCTACCACACCTGTCATTCGCCCAGATAAGCCCGCTGCACCTTCGGATCAGCCAGCAATGCCTCAGCACTATCGGCGCAGGTAATGCAGCCGCTCTCCATCACATAGCCGCGTTGTGCCGTCTTGAGTGCGAGGCGCGCGTTCTGCTCCACCAGCAAGATGGTGACGCCTTCGCTGGCGATCTGACGAATGATCTCGAAGATCTTTTGCACGATCAGCGGCGCGAGACCCATGGAAGGTTCATCGAGCAACAACAAGCGTGGTCGCGTCATCATCGCGCGTGCGATGGCAACCATTTGTTGTTCACCGCCGGAGAGTGTGCCAGCCAGTTGTTTATGGCGTTCTTGCAAACGTGGAAACAAGCCATAGACACGCTCGATGTCTGCCGCGATGGCTTGTTTGTCATTGCGGCAGTACGCACCCATCTGCAGATTCTCATGCACGCTCATGCGGCTGAATACGCCGCGTCCTTCCGGCACCAGCACCAGGCCGCGTTCGGCAAAACCATGCGCGGGTAGGTGACTGATATCTTCACCCGCATACGTGATGTGTCCCGCTGCGGGTCGCAACAAGCCGCACAACGTTTTGAGTGAAGTAGTTTTGCCGGCGCCGTTGGCGCCGATCAATGCCACCAGTTCGCCGCTGCGAATTTCGAGATCGATGCCTTTCACTGCTTGAATGCCGCCATAGGCGACTTGCAAACCTTCCACCTTCAACAACGGCGTGTCGCTCATGCTGCGGACACACCTAAATAGGCTTCAATCACTTTGGGATCGTTCTTCACGACTTCAGGGATGCCCTCGGCAATCTTGCGGCCATATTCGAGTACGGCAATGCGATCGCACAAACCCATCATCAACTTCACATCGTGTTCGATGAGCAGAATGGTGATGCCATCGTTGCGAATCTTCTGCAGCAGTTGTTTCAGCGCCGCGGTTTCGTTGGCATTCATGCCGGCGGCAGGTTCATCGAGCGCCAGCAGAATCGGATCGGTGGCCAGCGCGCGTGCAATTTCTAGACGACGCTGATCGCCGTATGAAAGATTTTTGGCGACATCATCGCTACGTTTGCCGATGCCTACATAGTCGAGTAGTTCAACAGCGCGCTGTTTGATGGCCGCTTCTTCACGGCGGGTCGAGGTGCTCCTGAGCACTGCGCCGATTACGCCCGCGTGGGTGCGCGCGTGCCTGCCTACCATGACGTTTTCCAGCGCCGTCATGTTGTGAAACAAGCGAATGTTCTGAAAAGTGCGCGCAATGCCACTGCTCACCACCACATGCGGTTTGGCGCGAAATAGATCGCGGCCATTGAAAACAAAACTGCCTTCATCGGGTTGATACAAGCCGGTGAGCACATTGAACAACGTGGTTTTACCGGCGCCATTCGGACCGATCAAGCCGTAGATTTCGTCGCGTTGAATGGTCAGCGCCACGTCGCTTAAGGCATGCAGACCGCCGAAGCGTTTGTTGATGCTGCGAATCTCCAGCAAGGGTGAGCTCATGTCAGCGTGTCCTTGGCAGCAGCTTTCGCTTCCTGGAATTCCGCCTTGCGACGTCGCGATGGCCACAAGCCTTCGGGACGCAACAACATGATCAGTATCAACGCCACGGCGAACACCAGCATGCGCAGGTCGTCGGGATTCACAATGCGTTCACCCAACAACTGGTCCTGCAAGGGATTGACCAGGTCGCGCAACACTTCGGGCGTGAGACTGAGCAACACCGCGCCGAGAATCACGCCGGGAATATTGCCCATGCCGCCGAGCACCACCATGGCGAGAATCATCACCGATTCCATCAGGATGAAACTCTCGGGCGACACAAAGCCCTGATAGCTGGCAAACAGCGCACCGGAAACGCCGCCAAAACTGGCGCCCATCGCGAAGGCCAATAACTTCACATTGCGCGTATTGATGCCCATGGCTTGCGCAGCAATTTCATCTTCGCGAATCGCGATCCAGGCGCGGCCAATGCGCGAGCTTTGCAAGCGTGTTGAAATCATCACCACCAACAGCACCAGCGCAAGAAACAAGTAGTAGTACTGGTGCAGCGTGGAGAGCTGCATATCACCCAACTGCAGTGGACTACTGATCTTGTGACCGAAGAAGCTGGCCGGCTCGATGCGATTGATGCCGATCGGTCCATTGGTAATGTTCACCGGCCGGGTGAGATTGCGCAGCAACAAGCGAACGATCTCGCCAAAGCCCAAGGTCACAATCGCCAGATAATCGCCGCGTAATTTCAGCGTCGGCGCACCGAGCAACATGCCGAACACGCCTGCCAGAAACGCCGACAGCGGCAACACCAGCCACAGCGGTGTATGCAATAACCCTTCATACGGAGTGCCGCTCAGCAACGGCAGAAGCTGCGGTGAATTCAGCAGCGCGTAGGTATATGCACCCACCGCGTAAAATGCGATGTAGCCCAAATCCAGCAGACCCGCATAACCAATGACGATGTTCAGGCCCAGCGCCAGCATGACGTAAAGCATGGCGGTATCCAGCGTACGCAGCCACGCATTGCCGAAGGTCAGTTGAACGACAAAAGGCAACGTCGACAATACGACGATCAGCAGCAGAGTTCGCAGGTGGCGCAGGATGGTTGGATTCATGGACCGGCGCAGAATAAACGGGCGGTGCGCGGAAAGCCATCGCACACTTGCTCAGCACATTGCAGCAGGACTTGGTGGGACCGAGGCTGATGTACGTTGCAAGCTCGCATCGAGCAAGTATTGATGGAATAACACGCACTAAGTTGCCGGTTAAAACATCAACCAACACATCGGCAAATCAAGCACGTTCGGCGACGCGCTCACCCATCAAGCCGGAGGGGCGCAACACCAACACACCGACCAGCACCAGAAAGGCGAATACATCGCGATACTCGCTGGGCACGAGATAACCGGTGCCGAGGTTTTCGATCAGGCCAAGCAGCAGGCCACCGAGTACGGCACCGCCGAGATTGCCGATGCCGCCGAACACGGCAGCGGTGAATGCTTTCAGTCCGGGGGTGAAGCCCATGGTGGGAGTGGCCAAGCCGTAGTTCGCCGCCCACATCACACCGGCGATGGCGGCGAGGCCCGAGCCGATAACAAAAGTCTGTGCGATGACGCGATTGATGTTGATGCCCATCAAGGCAGCAACCGGTTGATTCATCGATACCGCACGCATGGCGCGGCCTAGTTTGGTTTTTTCCACCAGCATCAGCAGTCCCACCATGATGAGCAGCGCCAGCACAATGATGGCGATCTGCACGCTGGTGATATGCGCGCCGAGAATTTCGATGGGTTGCTGTGGTACCACATCGGGAAAAGAACGCGGATTGCTTTTCCAGATCAACACCGCGACTTGTTGCAACAGAATGGAAATGCCGATGGCAGTGATCAATGGCGCGAGGCGCGGCGCATTGCGCAGCGGTCGATAAGCAATGCGTTCGATCAGAAAGCCGAGCAGCATAGTGACCGGCGCGGCAATCAGTAATCCAGCGAACAACAACACTGGACCCGGCAAGTTAACGCCTGCCCCGATCAACATGTTGATCGCCGAGATCGTCACCATCGCGCCGATCATCATCACTTCGCCGTGCGCGAAGTTGATGATCTGCAAAATGCCGTAGACCATGGTGTAGCCAAGCGCGATCAGCGCATACATGCTGCCGACAATAAGGCCATTCAGTATTTGTTGAGCCAGTTCGCTCATGGCATCACCCGTAGGTCGGGTTTTAACCCGACTCGTAAATGTCGGGTTAAAACCCGACCTACGGGAATTGAAAACGAGTTGCGATGCATGCCGAGCATGAATGTAAAGCAGTAACGTGCGTTACGGTGCCGCGGTGGCGCCAATCGTGGCGACCGATTCCCATTGACCATTTTTGATTTGATACACGGTGACTGGCGCATTCACCAGATCGCCCTTGGCATCGAACTGAATATTGCCGGTGATGCCGTTGTAATTGGTCTTGGACAGTTCCGGCAGATACTTGGCAGGATCGGTGGAGCCGGCACGTTTCATGGCATCGACCATCACCATCACCGCGTCGTAACAAAATGCTGCGTAGTTCTGAATCTCCAGCTTGTACTTATCCTGGTATTTTTTGTCGAAGGCCAGATAACCCGGCAACTTGTCTTTGGGCGTGCCGGGTTTTGAAGCGTACTGACCTTCGGCGTTGTCACCGGCGAGCTTGATGAACTCCGGTGATTGAAAGCCATCGCCACCGAGGGCTTTGGCGGTAATGCCGAGCTTTTTCATCTGTCGCACCAAGGGGCCGGCCTGTGCATCCATGCCGCCGTAAAACACCACTTCAGGTTGCAGACCTTTGATCTTGGTGAGAATGGCGCTGAAGTCGGTGGTCTTATCATCACCGGCTTCGCGCGCAACGATATCGACGCCGTTGGCCTTGGCCGATTTTTCGAATTCATCGGCCAAGCCTTTGCCGTAGGCACTTTGATCATCAATGATCACCACTTTCTTGGCGTGCAGATTGTCGGCCACGAATTTGCCCAACGCCGCGCCTTGCGCCACATCGTTGGCAATGACACGGAAGGCGGTCTTGAAACCTTGATTGGTATAAATGGGATTGGTGGCAGAGGGAGAAATCTGTGGAATGCCGGCGGCGCTATAAATGGCGGAAGCCGGAATCGTCGTGCCCGAATTGAGATGGCCGATCACCCCCGCCACCTGTTCATCGACAAATCGTTGCGCGACGATGGGCGCTTGTTTGGGATCGTGCTGATCATCTTCCTTCATCAACTCAAACTTGATCTTCTTGCCACCGATGGTCACGCCCTCGGCATTCAGATCGTCAATCGCCAGTTGCGCGCCGTTTTCGTTGTCCTTGCCGAGATGGCCTTGATCGCCGGTGATGGGTGCGACGTGGCCAATCTTGACCACTTGCTCGGCTTGATCGGTGGGACCTGCAGCTTTATGGCCGCAAGCGGCAAGCGCCAACGCAATGGCGGCAATCAAGTATCGGCGTGTCATGATCTAAGGTCCTCTTGAGATGGAGGCAGGATAGAAATCGGGCTGCCCGATTGCAACTGTAGGAGCGACCTCTGGTCGC
>Ga0065707_10000873_pt1 | contig 27699 bp, 24 predicted proteins | sample SwiRhicommuniRL3_FD_59094 | JGI IMG/M metagenome (GOLD analysis project Ga0065707, IMG submission 59094) | Switchgrass rhizosphere bacterial communities from Rose Lake, Michigan, USA - RL3 v2 (version 2) | ecosystem: Host-associated > Plants > Roots > Rhizosphere > Soil | place: East Lansing...
ATGTTTCTGGTGGTTTCTCGCAGCAGGCGTGACGATCAGCCTGGGCATGACCTGCATTTACTACGCCCTCGATCTCGGCAAAGTGTCCGTGGTCATTCCCATCAGCAGCACTGGGCCCTTTTTCTCGCTGATCCTGGCGGCGATCTTCCTGCGTGATGTCGAAAAGGTAACGCTGCGGATCGTTACGAGCGCGGCGATGATCGTCGGCGGAGTCGTTCTGTTGACGCTGTGGAAATAGTTGCCTGTGAATGGTTCTGGACGCGTGAATTTCCTCGATTGCTTTCCAAACAAGGCAAAAAACGATATGAGAAGCCGAACGCAACGTACGAGGTAACGAATGGCTAACTATTCAGTCGTAGGGCAATCGGTTTATCGCACCGACGCAAACCCGAAGGTGACGGGGCGGGCGCTGCACGTTGGCAATATCGAGATGCCGGGGTTGCTCCATGTCGCCGTTTTGCGGAGCCCCTATCCGCATGCGCGCATAACGCGCATCGAAAAGTCCGAGGCCGAGAAGCTCGACGGTGTGGCCGTCGTTTTGACCGGCGCCGAGATCGCCAGAATGCCGGGGATCGATGCGCACTTCGGCCCGGCATTTCGCGACCAGCCGATTCTCGCGGTTGAACGAGTCTGTTACGCCGGCGATCCGGTGGTCGCCGTGGCAGCGGTCGACAAACGCACGGCGGAGGATGCGCTGCAGCTCGTCGAGGTCGATTACGAACCGCTTCCCGCGGTGCACGATGTGCTCGAAGCGGCAAAGCCTGGATCGGCCCTTGTGCATGAGCAGCACCGGCCGGCGAAAGCGTTTGCTGACCTGGCTCACGTCAAAGCCGGCCAGCAATCCAACGTTTGTTATCATTTCAAGCTTCGCACGGGTGATGTCGACAAGGCGTTCGCGGAAGCCGACAAAATATTCGAGGATACGTTCAGCTCGCCGCCGGCGCAGCATGTGCCGATGGAACCCCACGTCACGTTGGCCTACTTCGACGAGCATGATCGCCTGAATATCTGGACCGCCAGTCAATCGCCGTCGTACGTCCGGACCGAAATTGCCGCAACGTTCGGCATACCGATGAACCGCATTCGCGTGCGCGTGCCCTATATCGGCGGCGGCTACGGCGCGAAGCTCTACGCCAAGCTCGAACCGCTTTGCACCGTGCTTGCTTTGATCACGAAAAAGCCGGTGCGTTACGCCCTGACGCGCGAAGAAGAGTTTTTAACCATCACCAAGCACAAGGTAGTCACGAAGATAAAAACCGCGATCAAGGACGGCGCCATCAGCGCGCGCAAGTGCGAAGTCTACTGGGACACCGGCGCGTACGCCGAAATCGGCCCGCGCATCGGCCACAAGTCCGGTTACACGTCGGCGGGTCCGTACCGGATCCCCAACGTTTGGATCGATTCCTACTGTGTGTACACCAACAAGGTTCCGGCCGGCGCGTTTCGCGGCTTCGGCGTCCCGCAAGTCATTTGGGCCTACGACTCGCAGACCGACATGATCGCGCGCGCCATCGGCGCCGATCCCGTCGAATTCCGTTTGAAGCCTGCGTTGGACGAGGGCGAGCGCTTCGCCACCGGCACGCCGGTGAAATCCTTCGGTATCAAGCAGGCGATCCGCCAGGCGGCGCAAGCGATCGAGTGGTCGAAGCCGCGGTCGGTGCAGAGCGGCACCAAGTTGCGCGGCAAAGGCATCGCGGCAGGTGTGAAGGCGGTGCTCACGCCGTCGATTTCAGGCGCAATCGTTATTCTCAACGCCGACGGCAGCGCCAGTGTGCTCAGCAGCACGGTGGAGATGGGCCAGGGATCGGAAACAACCATGGGGCAGATCGTCGCGGAGGAACTGGCGATCGCGCCGGACCGCGTGCACATCGTCCAGCCCGACACCGATGTGACGCCCTACGATACCATCACCGCGGGCAGCCGCTCGACCTATCACATGGGCAATGCGGTGCGCATGGCTGCCGCGAAAATCAAGAAAGAGCTATGCGAAGTCGTTGCGTCGAAGCTCGAGGTCGATCCCGACGATCTGCTTCTGCGTAACAGCCGTGTTGTCGTACGCGGCATGGAAGAGAAGGGCATGGCGATCGGTGAAATTTTTCTTGCCAAGTTCGGCAGTCTTGGCACTACGCTCGCTGCGGAAGCGGTCTGCCAGCCGGCGGCGGCCCACATGGACCCGGAAACCGGCCAGTCGGAAAAGTGCACCGAATACTGGTTTCCCTCGGCCACCGCCGCGGAAGTCGAAGTCGACACGGAAACGGGACAGGTCAAAATCCTGCAACTCGTCAGCGTCGGCGATACCGGCACGGCGATCAATCCGCGCCATTGCGAGCAACAACTCCAGGGCGCTGCGATCATGCATCTGGGACTGACGATGTTCGAGGAGATGATCTTCGACGAAGGCCAGCTCGTAAACGGCTCGTTGCTTGACTATCAGGTGTTTTCCTTCAAGGACATGCCGCAGTCGGTACAGCCGATCGTCGTTCAGGTGCCGCACGAAGACGGCCCGTTCGGCGCAAAAGGCGTCGGCGAGACCGGCGCGTTAACCGTGGCGCCGGCCATCGCCAACGCGATTCATGACGCCGTCGGCGCGCGCATCCGCGACTTGCCGATCACTCCGGAAAAAATCTTGCGGGCGCTGGTCGAGGCAAAAAATAGGTAGGTGAAAGATCGCCGAAAGGCCGGCCGGCTTGCCGGAATGAATTTACCGCTGTTTCGCCGCGCCCTTTTTCATTTGGTCCATGTTGATGCTGGGCATGCCGGGCATCGACATATCGCCGGGCTTTTGGCCGGCTTTGCATGGACCCAGCCATTTCGCTTCGATCACGGACGACGATTCCTTCATCCCTTTCAGGGGTGGCTCATAGATCGTCTTGATGTCAGCCCTGTAGGCAGAGTCGAAGCGGCCCGTGAAGACGGCGCGTGTTTTCGCCGTGCTGTTTTCCACCTTGCACGCCGATTCGGCGACGACTTTGTCGCCTTCTTTGCGCAGCTCGTTCTTGCTGCACTGCATTTTCTGACGTTCGCCCATTTCCTTTTGCATCATGTCGTCAGTTTTTTCGTCGACGCACTGTTGCATCGCCGGCATACCTTTGGTTTGCCCGCCCGACATTTTTAGTTCCCACAGGCCGGATTTGCGCTTAGGCGCATCGAATGATGCAGCCGTGGCCGGACCGGCAACCAGCAAGGCAACGAATAGAGCAAAATATTGCATAAGAAATCTCCGTCGATAGAAAGACGCCTGAGGATTTGCTTGCGCCGCCATTCAGATCGCGGCCGGTGAATCGAGCTCAAAGCCGAGATCCGAGATCATCTGATGGGCGTCGGAAGCTTCCTGCCCTGGCGTGGTCAGGTAGCCGTTGACGAACATCGAATTTGCCGGATAGAGGCTCAGAGGCTGCAGCGAGCGCAGGTTCACTTCTCTGCCGCCGGCGACGCGAATTTCCTTGCTGGGATTGACGAAGCGGAAGAGGCAGAGCGTTTTCAAGCAGCGCTGCGGGGTAAGCTCGCGCTTGCCTTCGAACGGCGTTGTCGGAATGGAATTGAGAAAGTTAACCGGAATGGAATCGATGTCCATGGCTCTCAGCGTCAGCGCCAGGTCGATGATGTCCTCGTCGCTCTCGCCCATGCCGATGATCCCGCCGGAACAGGTGCCGATGCCCGCGTGCTTGACGTTCTCGATGGTTGCGACGCGATCATCGTAGGTGTGCGTGGTGACGATCTCCGGATGATGCGCCCGGCTGGTATTCAAATTGTGGTTGACCCGCCCGACGCCCGCGGCTTTCAGCTTCTCCGTCTTGTCCTGGTTCATGAGGCCGAGCGAGCAACAGACGTTCATGCCCGTCTCTGCGCGGATCGCACGCACGGCGTCGGCGATGTCGTCGATCTCCTTGTTGGTGGGGCCGCGTCCGCTGTTGACGATGCAGTAGCGCACCGCGCCGGCGGCTTTTGCCGCTTTCGCGCCTTCGATGAGTTTGTCCTTGGACATAAAGGGGTAGCGGTCGATGGGCGCTTCGGAGACAGACGATTGAGAGCAGTAGTGGCAGTCCTCGGGACAGAGGCCGCTCTTGGCGTTCTGCAGGACGTGAATCTGCACGCGCTTGCCGTAATAGCGATGGCGTACTTTGAAGGCCGCGCTCAATAGCTCGGGCAACTGTTCGTCGGTTGCATCTAACACAGCTCTCAATTCCGTTCGCTCGGGAATGATGCCCTGAAGCGCTTTGTCCGCCAGCTGCTGAAAATCGGTCACGATTAGGCTACCTCCACAGTGACCGTGTTTTTATCACGGGCTATTTTCCTATTCAATCATTGGGTTCCGATGGCGTGCATCCGTTGAGTTAGGGCGCGAAATGAAAATCTTAGCCGGGCGTGCGCTATTCGACCAGCGAGCGGATCTCGGCATCCGCGCGCCGTAGACGCGCGGAAAGTTCCCGTCCGATGTTGCCAATCAGCTTGCTATAAACTTCGGGATGGCCGGCCGCCAAGGTTTGAAGTTTATCGATCGGACTTCAATTGGTTTGAATTGAAACGGCGTGGGGCTAGCGGGGTGCTCTGATCTCCAGCTCCAATCCGTTGGGATCTTTGACGAAGATGGTGGTGAGCCTGTCGCCGTCACGATTCTCGCGCAGGATTTCGGCGCCCTTTGCCTTAAATTCTTGGGCGACCTGCTCGATGTCGTCGGTGACGTATCCGTAATGGTGCACGCCAACCTGGCCGGCCGATTCCATCAATTGTATCGACGGCGAACCGGCGATCCTGACAAAACAGAAGCCGTAGCCTGCGCTGCCCTTTCTGATCGGCGTAGCCAGGCCACCGAAGAATTTTTCATAATATTTGATCGATGCCGCTATATCGTTCGTGTAAATCGCAATGTGCTCTAGTTGGTAGTTCATCGAGATCTCCCCGCGCTAGACTGCAATTGTTGATTAGCTGAGATTGATGACCGCTTTGACCACCGAGTAGCTCGCCATGGCCGCCATCGCCTCGTTGATTTGATCGAGCGCATAACTCTTGTTGATCATTTCTTCGAAGGGAAAAGTCTTTCGGCGCGTAGCCAGGAAATCGATCGCTTGCAGCCAGTGGCGCGGCTCCGCGGAGCGCACGGTGAGGAAAAGCATCTCCTGGGGGATCTTTTCCACGGCGATAGTCGCCTTGCCGCCCGCGCCGATATTTAGATAGCGGCCGCCGTCGCGCAATAGCGTCAGGCCTTCGGGCACCGCCATGTTGTTGGCGACCTGAATCACCACGTCGGCGCCCCGTCCTTCGGTATGATCGCGCACCCACTTGCGCCGGTCTTTCTCATCCATCACTTCTTCGAGGTTGAGCACGCCGTCCGCGCCCATGCGTTTGGTGACCTCCAGGCGGTTGGCCGGCGCGCCGATCACCAGCACTTTCTTGGCGCCATGATCTTTGGCAACCGCGGTGGCGAAATTGCCGAGCGGGCCGCTGCCCTGAATAACCACGGTCTCGTGGCTCTTGATTGCGCCGAGCCGGTCGAAACCGTGCATCACCGTGCGATAGGCGCAGGCCGAAGCCGCCGCCGACGCCGAAGTAACCTCGTCCGGGACTTTGATGATCAAGCACTCTTTCGGCACGTACATGTATTCGGCGCAGCTGCCCAACAGGAAGGGATGCTGGTCGCTGCGGTTATGTCCCCAGGACGCTCGTCCAGGGCAGATGCATGGCTGTAGCGCGACGGCGCAATAGTAGCAGGAACCGCAGGCAACGTAGCTCCAGACGATGCGGTCGCCGCGTTTGACCGGCTTCCCCAGGATGTCGGTGCGCTCGCCGGCGATATCTTCGACGTAACCGCACGGCTCGTGGCCGGTGATGATCGGCAAGCTGTCGCCGACGCTCAGCGGGCCATGCCAGCGGTGCACGTCGGTGCCGCACAGCGTCGACGCCGCAATTTTTACCAGCAGTGAGCCGGGATCGAGGTTCGGAAGCGGCACCTGTTGGATCGTCAGCGGCTTATTGTGTTCGGTAATGACGGCAGCTCGGCAGGTATCCATTGGCAAGTCCTCTTTATTGACGGCAAGCCGCCGAGTCCGGCGGCTTGAACTACTTGATCGTTTTGAACGATTTGAACTCTCGCGGCGATCCCGTCAGAGCGGCAGTTTGTAAAACGTCTCCGCGTTACGCCAGAGCAGCGCCGCTTTATCGTCCTCGGTGATTTCGCTGCTTTCCAAGAGCTCGCCGATGTCGTGCTTGCAGCTCTCATTGGTCACCTCGTGAGGAAAATCCGAGGAATAGAGAAACGGCGTATTACCAACGGTTTTGATCGCGAACGGCATGGTCAATTCTTCGGTCTCGATGCCGAGATAGAGGCGACCGTCTTTGATCAGTTTTTTGATCTGTTTGGCGGGATCCTGTTCTTCGCGCACGCCAAACTCACCTTCTGGAATATATTGGAAGTGGGTCTCGTGCGAGGCATGCAGCCGTTCGAGCAGCAGCAGCAGCCAGGCGATCCCGCCCTCGAGGAAGGCGATACGCACGCGCGGGAAACGTTCGAAGATGCCGTTGTAGACGATATCGGCGCAGTTGATCGTCAGACCCCACGGGTGTCCAAGGGCGTGCACGGGCACGTACATGTTCATGTGGTCCATGCCGAAGCGGTCGTGAGCGCCGCCGTGGACGGCGAGACAGCATCCAAGTCGATCGGCCTCTTCGTACACCGGCCAGAACTGTTTTGCGCCCAGTGGCTGGGCAAGGCCATTGGACGGCATCATGGCGCCGAGCATGCCGAGTTCGGTGACCGCGCGGCGCAGTTCGTCGGCGGCCTCTTCGGGGTCCTGCATGGGAATAATCGCCATGCCTTTGAAACGTGAATTGAACTTAATATAGGTTTCGGCCATCCAGTCGTTGTAGGCTTTGCAGACCGCCACCGCATAGTCGCGGCTGACAATCTTGCCATAGGAGAGCGCCAGAGTCGGGTACATCACCGTCCAGTCGATACCGACGTCGTCGAGAAACTCAAGCCAGCCCTTTGGGCCGACTGGCGGGCGTTGGTCTCTTTGCGGCGGTGTCTCGACGGCGCGCCCTGAATGAAGATGATCCAAGGGTGGAAAGCAAATTCCCTTGCGCGATGCGATCTCACGGTAAGCGCCTTGCATGTGAGCGATGATGCCCGCGTTGTCTTCCAAAATATGTCCGTCGCCGTCGATGATCCGGCTACCTAGCTTGGCTGACATTCTAACGACCTCCGTTTAGAATCGCTGAGAACTATTGATTGAATCGCTGGATAACGTCATTACTCTTATAATCTGACTTCATGTGATGGATCAAGCGGGAGTTATACACGCTTTTTCCCAGACGATGCTGGGAAAAAGAGGCTCGCCTTTCGGCGAACAGCCAGTTTTGTTAGGGTGCACTTCGCGCACCGGTCCGTCTCGGATTATCTCGCGCAAAGCTCGCAAAGGGCGCCAAGCAAAGAAATCGGATTATTTCTTGCCAAGTTAAGAGAATAGAAATTCTGAACTTAGCGTCTTTGCGCCCCTTCGATAAAACTCAGGACATGCTTGGCGAGAGGAATTTCCGAATCCGAGAGTCTTCGGCTATCGGGATATTTAAGCGGTACGCAATGACAAACATGTTGGTGTTAGTTTTTGGATAGCAATACTTAGCGGAACGGGCTTGCCGGATATGATTTTAGCGCGAGGGTGTTTTTCGGCGACAAAATGAAATATCGTTGAGTAAAGTTACGGTCGCACGATTGCGAAATCGTCTCGCTGTTTACGATTGAAATGGGAGGGGTCATGGCGGAAGAAACCGCAGAACAAAAATTGGCTCGCTTGGAAGCCGAGAACCGCGCGCTCAAAGAACAAATCGATAAGCGGAAGCCCGGCGAGCTCCGGCTCAAGATCAGCGAAAAGGGCGGTCTGTCGGTGTACGGTTTGGGAAGGTTTCCGGTGACGCTCTATAAAGAGCAGTGGTCGCGGTTGCTGAACCACGTCGATGAGATCAAACAGTTTCTTCAGGAGCATGATCAAGAACTCAAGGCAAAGCAGTAGATCGCACAGTACGAGCTGTTCCCGGGGGACACCGTTCGTTGGGAGAATGGCCGGCGCGCCAACTTTTTGTTTGATTGACGGTTTGGTGCCTTGCAAAGGTATCTCTGGTCATCGTTGATAATCATAGGCAATTTCGAGTAAAAGATTCCTCGGACAATTGTTTTGGCAAAATCTTTCGGGAGGCGTAAAATAGCTAGATCCCGGGAAGCCCAAGCAATTCGCTTCCGAGTGCAACCCCACATGCGAACACGCGAAAAGGTCATTATCCTGCTGGTCGGCGCGACCCTCATTTTGGGGGCCCTGATTTTTTTCGCCTTTCAGGATAACGAGCTCGAAGCCAACTATTTCCGCTGGCTGCTCGCCAATAAGCTCAGCTACGGGTGGTCCTCACCCGGGAAATTTATCGCCGATGAATTGCCCGCCGGCACTTTTTTCTACGGCGGTCTTACGATTTTCGCTGTGGTCATGACCATTGTTATCCTCAAGATGGTTCGTGACGGAGAAATCCAGGCCCTCAGACAGAGGTTGCTGGATCTCCGTTCGGAGAAGACTGAAGCAGAGAAGTTGCTGGAGGAGCAGGTTTGGAAAGGCAAGACCGAGCGGCAGGCGAAAGACTCGGTCATGCGCGACCTCGAAGCCAGCATCGAGAAAATTGAGCTTCTGCTCAGCGACTTGAACGAAAAAGAGCGAGAGCTAAAAGCGCGAGACGCCGAACTGATGGCGGTTAAAACCAGCACCGCGGCAGATACGGGTGCGCCGCTCGCGCCGGTGGCCGTTCGCCAATTGCGCGAGGAGCTCGACAAACAAATCAAGCTCGTGCAGACCAAGGACGCCGCACTCCGCGACGCGGAGCAACGCCTGGGCGCGAAGACGAGGCAGTGGGAAGCCCAGCTGCGTGAAAAAGACAGTCGTCTGAAGGAGAGGGAGAACCAACTAGGGGGCGTTCGCGCCGAGGCCACCGAGCTTACCGAACGTGTCCATCAGCTGGAGAGCGCCAAAAAACGCGCTGAGGATCGACTTGAAGAGGAGCTGCGCCAAAAGAAGGAAGTGCTCGAAGCGGACGCACTGGCGATTAAAGCGGAGGAAGAGCGTCTAGGCGAAAGGATCAGAATTCTTGAAAGCCAGTTGACCGATAAGGATAAGACGCTGCGCCAGCGCGACTCCGAGCTGGCGGGCATTCGCCGCCAGGTGGGCGACCTCCAGTCTGCCAAATCGCGAGCCGAAANCGAGTTAGAGAAAGTATCNGCGAAGGCGCAGCGGGATCAGCAAGAAAAAGATCGNGTTTTGCGGGAAATGGAGCAGCGGCTCGGGGTCCGANTGCAGGAAGTGGAGGAGGATCTCGGCAAGAAANATCTATTGCTGCAAGCCCGCGAAGACGANCTCAAGGCTCTTCAATCGGAAGTCAAAGCGGTGTCGCTGCGACTCAGCGACATGGCCGCGGCGAAAGCGCGCGCGGAGGAAGCGCTGCATGACGACCTATTGAAGGAGAAGCAGCAGCATGAGGCGGGCAAAGTTGCCTATCTCCAGCTCGAGGACCGCTTCAATACCGAACTTAAACTTCTGACCACGCAGCTTGGCGAGCGGGAGGTTTTTCTCAAACGCCGCGACGACGAAGTCCAGGCACTTGAGCAACAGGTCCATGGGGCGTTGCAGCGCTTGCAAGAAGCAACGGCTGCCAAAGAACAGATCGAGAGCTCTTTGCGTGAAGAGCTTAAAAAGGAACAAACCCGGCTGGCATCCAATGCCGCTGCCGCCCGTGCGTTGGAGCAACGCTTTGGCAAAGAAATGACCGCATTGAAAGGCCAGGTCGCGAAAGCGGAAGAGGCGCGCAAGACCCGGGAGGAAGAGAACAATTCGCTCAAAGCCCAGGTGGCTTCGCTCGCCCAGCAATTGGCAAAGGTCGGCTCCGCCAAGGAGCACGCCGCCCAGCTTCTTCAGCAAACGCTCAAAAAAGAGAAGGCTGTCGTTCAGGCAAGCGATTCCGCGGTGCGCGAGATGGAAGAGAGCTTCAAGGCGAGGATACAAACGCTTGAAGAGCAGCTCGCGGTCAAACAGAATCTGGTGGGTACTCGCGACGGCGAAGTCTCGACGCTCCAGGCGGAACTCTCATCGGTCAATCAAAAGTTGAACGATCTATCGGGGGCTAAGGAGCGGGCCGAAAGTCTGTTGGAGGAGGCGGTTCGAGAGCGAGCGGCGCTTCTGCAAAGCAAAGAGGCCGGCGTCAAGAAATTGGAGGAGGACCTTGGCGGACAAATTTGGAATCTGGAAAGCCGCTTGAGGGAAAAAGAAGAGCTGCTTCATCGCCGAGAATCGGAGTTGGAGGGATTCAAGAACCAACTGGCCGAACTCGCAAAATCGAAAGAGCACGTAGCGCAAACGCTGCACGAAGACCTCAGGGAAAAAGGCGAGCTACTCGGCGCCAAGGACGCCGCGCTGAGCGCGCTGGAAGAACGGTTCAACGCGGCCGTGCGCGATCTTGAGACCGAACTGAATCAGAAGAAAGAGCTGTTGGATTCCCGGGATGACGAGCTCAAGACGCTGTCGTCCAAACTCAATAGTCAAGCCGTTCAACTGGCGCGGCTGGAAGAATCGAAAGACGGCGCAACGCGGATACTCGAAGACGAGTTGCGCCGCGCGACCGAGTCGCTGCAGTCCAAAGAAGCCGAGGCACAGACTCTTGAGGTTCGTTTGGCCGGAAAACTCAGTTCGTTGGAAGAACAGATTGCGCAGAAACAAGAACTCTTGGAGGCGCGCGACTCGGAACTCGACGCGCTCATGTCCAAGGTGAATGAGCTCACGCAAAAGCTCAACGAAGCGGCAGCCGAGCGCGAACGCGCCGATCGTCTGCTTCAGGAAGAGGTCCGCGAGAAAACTGCCCAACTCCAGTCCAGGGAATCGTCCCTCGACGAATTGGAGGAGCGCTTCGGCGGAAGAATCGATTCCCTGGAGAGCCAGATCGAAGATAAACAGAAGCTGTTGGAGGCGAGTGGCGCGGAGCTCGGCGAGCTTCGCGCGCAGATCAATGCCATGCAAGAGCGATTGATCGAGTCTGAGGCCGCCAAAGCGCAACTCGAAGATTTGCTGCAGCAGGAACGCGACCACGCGGATAGGGCGTTGGTGGTTATGCCGTCGGCAGAACAGAACGGCGAGGAGCCAGTTAACGGTGACGGTCGGAGAGACACGCTTTTGAGCGAGAGAGAGGAGCTGCTCAAGGCCCGCGACAAGTTAATTCAGAACTTAATGACGGAGCTCAAGGAAAAAAAGACGCAATTGGCCAGACAGGAAATCGAAGTCTGGAAGGGCATTGAACGCCGGGAGGCATGGAAGCATCGCTTGTCGAAGTTCGGAATCCGGATCAAGAATTAACCCCCGCCAAAACCACCCGGCGCGCGATTGTGCTCGTTTCATGAACACAGGCAGCGAGCCCGCGCGACATTCCATTCATTTTTTTCGACCGTACAGACTATCGATATAGCCGTTTTTGTCGAACTCCTCGACGAAGCGGGCATCGATAAAATCTTGCGGTTTTGCATTCTTGGCTTTTGGGTTGCTGGCGGCGATCTGATCGATGATGATTTTTATCCCTTCCACAGTCGGGTACTGCCGCATCGGCAGTTTATTCTCGTCGATGGAACTTTCGTAAGTTTTCTTCAATAATTCAGGATCCTCCAAACGCAGGTATTTCGCCGCGATCTTCATGCCGACGGCGCGGTCGGTTTTCAGGCGATGCACCGCCTCGATATAGGATTTGACGAAATTGCGCACGACGGCCGGATTTTCCCGCAGGTATTTGCGCGTGGTGACGCCGCCTTGATGCTGGTACGCCAACCCCAGAGCGGCGACGTCGGCGAGGAGGTGGAAACCCTTCCGCTGCGCGATGAACGTCGCGGGCGGAACCAGCGTGCTGCCGGTGACACGCTTTGCTTCCATGGCCGCCAAGCGTTCGGGCGTGCTGCCTGTCTGCACAATGGTCACGTCCTTGCCGGGATTGAGTCCGAGCCTTGCGAGAGCATAGCGGGCGACGAAATCAGCGGCGCCGCCGAAACGAGCGACCGCGATGGTGCCGCCTTTGAGTTGTTCGGGAGTCTTGATTTCCGGCTGGGTCATGAGCCAGTAGTCCAAAGTGGTGATGCCGCCGACAACATAGACAGGTTCAGCTCCAGCCAGGCCGGCGCTCACAATGCCCGGGCCGGAGGCCTGGATCAGCGGTGTGTCGCCGGAAACCATGGCCGTAACCGACATGGTTCCGCCGGTAAAATAAATCGGCTGGGCGTCGAGATTGTTCTTTGCAAAGATGCCGGTGTCCTTGGCGACCCAGAGGACCAACTGATCCGCGCTTATGCCGCTGTAGCCGATGGCGACTTTGGTCGTCTGCGCCCTGACGGGAACCGACCAGCCGCAAAGCAACACAACGAGCAGCGCTAATTTCAGGTTTCGCTTGTGGCTCATTTCTCTCCGTCCTCTAACAAAAATTGTCTCAGGCGCGGCCGTTGCCAGCTTCGCTTGGCCGAGGTGAAATCTATCCGTAAGGGTGGCGTAGTTCAACGGCGACGTAAAGAAGGCTTGAGGCGCGAGGCTAAAGTCAGAGAACCGCGGGGAACGAAGGCTTGCCGGCGCTTCCGCTACTTCAATAGATAGCTCGCGGGCATCGGGACGCGCAGGATATTGATGCCTTCGGTCTCCTCGACGTAGCGAATGAAATGATACTTGTTCTCGAGCTCGTCATACTGTAGCGGCGGCGCTTCAGCGCGGCCGGCTTCGATGCGCGCCCAGATGAAGTGCGGGCCATCCTGAGTTAACGCGTGGCTGACCGCTTGTTGGAGCTCTTCGACTGTCGTCGCCGTGCGGGAACTTTTGATGCCGGCGTTGCGCGCGACGCCGGCGAAATCGATATTCCCGGCAGTGGCGACCGTGGGTTCACCACCGGAAGACTCATACTGCTGGTTGTCCCAGCAAATGTGAATCAAGTTCTTCGGCTGGTGCAGTCCTATGGTCGCGAGGGAACCCAGATTCATCCACAGTGCGCCGTCGCCGTCGAACACGAAGACTTTGCGCCTGGGTAGAGCCAGGGCCATGCCGAGACCGATCGATGAGCATAGCCCCAGGGTTTTGACCTGAATGTTACCGTCGCTCGGGTGAACTCCGTTCCATTCCGCGGTGGCGCCTCCCGCGGTGGTGACGAACAATTCGTTTTTGATCAACGGCGCGATCGCCTTTAGACATTCAAAACGTTTCATCGTGAGCTCCCTACAAGACAGCTCGAGTGAGCAGCAGGGCCACCGGCCGTTTCGAGCTGTTGGCCAACGTTACCGCGCCGGCGATATCCTGCTTCACTTTCGCCGGGTCGCGCATGACGATGTACTTGATTCCAAGGCCCTGCAGCACGGGCTCGGTCACCAGGCCAACCATATGGAAGGCGTTGTCGCCGATATCGCCGGCGTAATAGATCAGGAGCAAGATCGGCATGCCGAACTGGAGCGCGGTTGTGGTGAGACCGTTACAGCTGTTCAAGAGCCCGCCGTTTTGCATCAGCAGCGCCGGTTTTTTACCGCCAAGGTGCGCGCCGGCGCAGACACCGACGCCTTCTTCTTCCCGTCCGACCGGCACGTGGGTAATTTGTTTGTCTTCGTAGAGCAAATTAATGAGCTGCAACATGTTGATGTCGGGAACGCTCGATACCAGATCGATTCCGGCGTCCTTTAACCCGGCAAGAATCTGCTGTGCTCCGGCTACAGTTCCCATATCCAAGCCTCTCAAATCTTGCGCTTCATCCGACCGCGATTTCCCGAAGTCTTGCGCCCTGCTTCCTTCTAAAAATTATCGGCGATCCTGTCAAGCAAAAGAGGGATTTGTTTGACACTCCGTAGGAGATTCTGTTAGCAGGGAGTGCGATTCAACGTTGGAGGTGAGGTCGTGAAATGTTTTCCAGAGGTTCGAAAGTTGCGTTGTGATCTAAGTATGCTTGTAGTGACCGTGCTCATTCTGTCGTGCGGTATCGTGCCAGTCGCGGCGCAGGACTACCCGACGAAAACGATCCAGATTATCAATCCTTTTCCTCCCGGCGCGGTTACCGACATCGTCGCGCGCATTCTCGCGCCGAAAATATCAGCCCTGCTCGGCCAGCAAGTGGTGGTTGTCAACAAAGCCGGCGGTGGCGGCGCGGTGGGGATTCAAGCCGCGCGCGATTCCGCGCCGGACGGCTACACGATTCTCGTCACGCCGCCGCCGATCGTGCTGATCCCCATCGTCAATAGAAATTCCGGATTCGCATTAAAGGATTTCGTGCCCCTCGTCTTGGCGACCAGCAGCCCGAACACGACCGTGGTGAAAGCGGATGCGCCGTGGAAATCTCTGGAAGATCTGCTCGCCGAGGCCAAGAAAAATCCGGGGCAGCTGACTTACGGTTCCGCCGGCCCGGGAACGACGCCGCACTTCATCGGCGAGCTGGTCAAGCTAAAAACCAAGATCGATATGACCCACGTTCCGCTCGGTTCCGAGTCGGCGGCGGCCACGGCGGTCCTGGGCGGACATGTCAATGTGGCTTTCTTGACCCTGGGCACGACGCGTGGCCACATCGAAGCGGGTACCATGCGCGCACTCGCAGTGGCATCCAATCGACGGCTCAAGGACTTTCCCAACGTGCCGACCACAGTCGAGAAAGGCTTTTCGGAGCTCAACCTGAAAATATGGGTCGGGTTTTTCGCGCCCGCCAAAACGCCGCCGGCAGTGGTGAAGCGGATCGCCGGAGCGATCGGCGACGCCCTCAAGGACGCGGAGGTTGGCGCGCTCATCGAGAAAGCCCAGGCACTGGTCGAGAATCTCGGCCCCCAGGAAGCCGCCAAGTTTCTCGTCGAAGAAGAACGCAAGTGGTCCGAGGTGGCCAGGGTCGCCAAGATCGGTAGTTAGAAGATCCGCGCCTTAGCCTTCCGGTTTCGAAAATGCGGTCCAATATCGTCGTCGCAACAATTCTGCTCGCGCTCGCGGGTTATGTTTTTCTGGCTGCGAGCGCGCTGCCCTTTGGGACCCTGCGCGTGCCGCAGACGGCTTTCTTCCCAAAGACGTTGGCGCTGTTGCTCGCCGTCCTGTCCCTTGTCCTGCTGGCGGAGACGCTTACCGGCAACGAGACCCCTCGTCGTTCGGAAAGAATCGACACGTCCGGCTGGTTTAGAATCGGCGCGACACTGGTGACGATGGCCGGCTTTGCGCTTGCGCTTGAGCCGCTGGGTTATTTGGTAACGACCTTTCTATTGATGGTGCTTTTACTGCGCGCCATCGAGGCGCAGAGCTGGCGCAAAGTCATTGCCATCGCGCTCGCGACCGCGCTGATCTCCTACGCGATCTTTGCCTGGCTGCTCGGGGTTCCGTTGCCCGTTGGGGTTTTGGGACTTTAGCGTGGATCTGCTCACCAACATCGGCCTCGGATTTTCGGTCGCGCTTACTCCAATTAATCTTTTATTCTGTTTTCTTGGCACGCTTGTGGGCACGCTTGTGGGCGTGCTGCCCGGCCTGGGCCCGGTGGGCGCCGTGGCGTTTCTGTTATCGCTCACTTTCAAGATGGAACCCGCGAGCGCGATCATCATGCTGGCGGGAATCTATTACGGCGCGATGTACGGCGGCTCGACGACTTCGATATTAGTCAATATTCCTGGTGAGACCGCCTCCGTCGTGACCTGTCTCGACGGTTACCAGATGGCGCGCCAGGGGAGAGCCGGCGCCGCACTCGGTATCTCTGCTTTTGGTTCGTTCATCGCCGGCACGGTCGGAGTGATCGGTCTCATGTTTTTGGCGCCTTTGCTTGGCAGAGCCGCTCTGAGCTTCGGCCCGCCGGAATATTTTGCCCTCACGCTGACCGGCTTGACGCTGGTGGCTTACTTGACGCAGGGCTCGATGATCAAGGCGCTGATCATGGCTACGCTCGGTCTCCTGGCCGGAACCGTCGGCATGGATCCGATCTCCGGAGAAGAGCGCTTCGCATACGGGACTTTGACTCTACGAGACGGCTTCGGTCTCGTGCCGGTGGCCATGGGACTTTTCGGTGTTGCCGAGGTGATCGAGAATCTGGCCTATCTCGGTTCACAGTCGGTGTACGAAACAAAGATCAAAGGGCTGCTGCCGAACTTGCAGGATTGGAAGGATAGCGCAAAGCCCATCGCGCGCGGCTCGGTTCTGGGTTTTTTCCTCGGGATTTTGCCGGGCCCCGGACCGGTCATCGCATCTTTTGTTGCGTATGCGATGGAAAAGCGTCTCTCGCCCTATCCGGAGAAGTTTGGCACCGGCGTTATTGAAGGCGTCGCGGGACCGGAAGCGGCGAACAACGCCGCGACCGCGGGATCGTTTATTCCGCTGCTCTCGCTCGGGATTCCCACCAGCGCGATCATGGCGCTATTCATGGGCGCGCTCATGATCCATGGCATCCAACCCGGCCCGCTGTTTATCGCCAAATATCCGGAACTTTTCTGGGGCTTCATCGCCAGCATGTACGTCGGTAATGCGATGCTGCTGGTGTTGAATTTGCCTCTGATCGGCATGTGGGTGCGCGTGCTCAAAACGCCCTATGTCATTCTTTGCCCGCTGATCTTGCTCTTCTGTCTGATCGGCGTCTACAGTCTCAACGCCAACGTGGTGGAGATTACCATCATGCTCGCCTTCGGCATCGGGGGTTTCATCTTGCGCCGCGTCGGTTTCGAGGGCGCGCCGTTTATTCTCGCGTTGGTGCTGGGTCCGATCATGGAAACTTCCCTGCGCCAATCCTTGCTGATCTCGCGCGGCAACTTCGGTATTTTTGTCACCCGGCCGATTTGCGCGGTCCTGATTGCTCTGACCGTGGCCTTTTTGGTTTGGCCGGTGATCGGGCGAAAGAAGAAGAGGGAGAGTTAACTGCCGAGCGCAAAGGATGTTGCAGACGACAATGTTGGGAAAGGACAATAGTCCGTGAAGCTTGTTGCGGCAATTCTTTTGATATTCAGCTACTCCAGCTCCGCCGAGGCGCGAAAGGTCGCCGTCGGGGTTCCGGTGCTCGATGTGACGCAGAGCGCGTTTTACGTCGCCCGGGACCGCGGCTACTACCAGAAGGAAGGTTTGGAAGTCGATCTGATTCTCATGCGCGGCGGCGTCGCCAATCAGGCGCTGATCGCCGGCAATGTGGAATTCACCACGGTACCGACTGCCGGGCTGCAAGCGGCGCTGCAAGGCGCGCCGCTCAAGGTCATGCTCAGCACTTTTCATAAGCCGATGTTCTGGCTTTACTCCCGGCCCGAGATCAAAAGCGTCAGGGAACTCAACGGCAAAAAAGTAGCCGTGTCGAGTCTCGGCGCGGCGGGCGATTCGGCGCTGCGCGAGCTGATCAAGAAAAACAGCATGGACGAAAGTCGCGATGTCGCGATTCTGGCCATCGGCACCACCGCCACCCGGCTCGGCGCGCTTTCCACCGGCGTCGTGGACGCCGCGATGATGACGTTCCCGCACAATATCACCGCAGCGGAATCGGGCTTTCGCGAGCTGGTCTCGTTCATCGCTTCGGATATCATACAGCTCCAGGGCGCCATCGTGACGCGCGATGGATTGCTCAACTCAGACCCTGCTGTAGCGGAAAAATTTCTGCGCGCCACGATCAAGGGGATCATCTACTATTCGACCAATCGCAGCGGCGCCGCGCAGATTCTTGCGCGAAACACGCGATCGCAGGAAGCCCTCGCCGCTAAAGTCTACGACCTGGTCAAGCCCGCGCTGACGCCGGAGGGGATTCTCAACGATGATCTGCAAAAGCGTGTCATGGCGCCGCTTTTGGATCGCATCAACAAACGCGACGTCGCGCCGAATAGATTTTTTGATTTTGCGCTGGCGCGGAAGTTGAACGGCGAGATCAAGGCGGAGGGGTGGAAACCTTAAACTTGGAAGTTCAAATCGTTCAAGCCGTTCAATCCCCCGGATCAAATCCGGGGTCCGTTCAAAACGCAGGAAATGGATTTTGACCTGCGCAATTCCTCTCCCTCGCCCGCGGAGCGGGAGAGGGCAGGGGTGAGGGCAAGGCGGTTTTAGATTAGGAAAGTGCGGAAATAGTTTTACCGCAGCGCGGCGAGTTTGTTCTTCCAGTAAGTCTGCCAGTCGGTGCCGTCGGTGATGACTTCTGAAATCACCATCAAATCCGGGTAGCGATTCTTGTCTTCGCTGCGCACCGCATGGGGTGCGTCGCGGCCGGCCTCTACATCGCGAATCGCGCGTAGAACTTGGCGGCGCGCGGCGATGATCGCTCTGTCGCTCGGGCCGAGAAATTCCCGGGTGCGGTCGACGATCGGTCCGCTGCCTTCGACGATGGCGGTGTCTTGCACATTAAAGATGCGTCCCATGCCGGAAAAGCTCCAGGTCTTCATGGACTCGCGGTCCTGCAGGTAGCGATTCGCCTTGTTGCGCTTGGGACGGTAGTTCGAGCCCAGCTCGTCGAGGATTTCCTGATTTCTCTGAATGTCGTTATCTTCCATCGGCGCGCTGCGTCGAAAGACGATGTCGTAACGCCAGTGATGGGTGTCGTCGATGGGCACGTGCCAATACAGATTGTAGCCGTCCCCCGACATCGGACCCGGAATCGTCGCCTTGTTGGGAATGATGAAGTTCGTCACCCGAAAAAAAGTCCGATCCTTCTCTGCCTTTCGCGTCGAGATGATGCGCACGCCGTAGTCGGTTTCTTCGGCGTCGATCTGCGGCGCCATGTCGGCTTCGTACAGCGCCAGCGGCAACTTGCCGTCGCTTCCCTGGACGGGGCGTTTCAAATTTTCCGGCACATTCGCTTGCCGGTGCAGATACGAAACGTGGCTCGGATCGAGATTGCCTTCGTTGGCCTGGAAGTAATTGCACTCGTGAAAAATCTTCGTCACGAGCACGTGGCCCGACGGCGCCAGGAAGGGTTCGTAGTTGGGAAAGAGCGGCGCTTCGCCCGGTCCCATGTAAGCAAAAATAATCCCGGCGTGTTCCTCGCACGGATAAGCCGGGTGATGGACCTTCTCGCAAAACCTTTTTTCGGGCGGCTCGCAAGGTTGTTCGAGGCAGTTGCCGTGCCGATCGTAGAGCCAGCCGTGATAGAGACAGCGCAGCCCGCCGTTCTCCACCCGCCCGTAACTCAAGTCGGCGCGCCGGTGCGAGCAATGCAAGCCAAGCAGCCCGAGTTGTCCCTTGTCGTCCCTAAACAGGACAAGATCCTCACTCATCACGCGCACGGGCAGAGGCGCGCCGTTCGCCGGCAGCTCATCGGTCAGCGCTACTGCTTGCCAGTAGCGACGCAGGAAATTACCGCCGGGAGTGCCGGGGCCAGTTCGAGTCAGCAGATCATTTTCTTCTTGGGACAGCATCTTTAGTTTTGGATTTTCGATTTGCGATTTTGGATTGTTCGGAGACGGATTCCTTAGGGTTGAATATATCGCCATGGCAGAGATGAGGTCAAACAGCGGCGCAAGAGCCGCAACCAAACATGGGAATATCTCGCGCAAAGCTCGCAAAGACCGCTAAGTGACGAGCCGCGGCTCGTCATCCCGAGCGAATGCGAGGGATCCAAGAAAGATCTCTCCCGTTGGTCGAAAGGTGGGGGTCCAGATCCGAGTCACCGGGACTCCCGCTTAAAGCATGCGGGAATGACGGAATTCGGATTGAGGATTGATTGACGCGGCAGGCTGCGGGGCATGAACCCTCCGCGAATCAAGCATGAAACTCGTGTAGGGTGCGCTTGCGCACCAACGGGTTCACTGGTGCGCAGCGCACCCTACGTCGTGGATTGTTCGCGTTGATCTTGACCGGCGGCAAAGCGCTGTGGTTATCTAGCGGCAACCGTTCATCCACTGTTGTTACTGCGGAGGTTCCACATGGCGAGCTCTTGGGAAAGTGCGCAAGTTGATGGCGGCAAGATGCCGCTCTATGTCAGCGTTCCCGAGAGCGGCGGAACGGTGCCCGGCATCGTCGTCGTGCATGGGCAGTCCGGCTTGGAGAATTTCATCAAGGACGCGACGCACATGCTGGCGCTGCAAGGTTACGTCGCCGCGGCCCCGAACTTGTATCATCGCGACGGGCCCGACTGTAAAGACGACAATCCGACGCGCAAAGCGCGACTGCGCGATACGGGTATCATCGCTGACGTTCAGGGGGCAATTGGTTTTCTAAAGAATCACTCGCGGGTAAACGGCGGCAAGCTGGGTATCGTCGGTTTTTGCATGGGCGGCCGGATCGTTTATCTGATGTCGGCGGCCAGCAAGGATCTCAGTGCCGGCGTAATGTTTTACGGGAGCGGCACGATGGTGCCGTTCGGCGAAGGACCGACTCCGTTCGATCGCACGCGCGAGATCAGCTGCCCGATCCAGGGACACTTCGGAGCCGAAGACAAAAATCCGTCGTCCGAAGACATGCGCAAGCTCGACGCCGAACTTACAAAGTATAGCAAAGTGCACGAGTTCCACAGCTACGCCGGCGCGGCGCACGCGTTCGTGAATACCGGCTCCAACAATTACCGCCCCCACGCAGCAGCGCTTTCGTGGCCGAAGGCGACGGAGTTTTTCAGCCGACATCTGGTCGGTGGTGTTTCCGCAGCGCGTTAACACATAGTCCATGCGCTACGGAATATTTCATTTGCCGTCGTTAGCTCCCGATCGCTCCGATGGGGCCGATCGCCTTTGCGCAATCGTCGAGCAATCCGCGTTCGGAGAGGAATTGGGTTTTGATTCTGTCTGGCTCGCCGAGCACCATTTCCACTCTTTCGGCGGTATTTTGTCGAGCCCCACGGTGATCGGCGCCGCGATCGCGCAGCGAACTTCGACGATTCGCATCGGCACCGCTGTGACTTTGCTCCCGTACCATAATCCGCTGCGGATCGCCGAGGACTACGCGACCCTTGACTGCCTGAGCCGCGGTCGTCTCGAGTTCGGCATCGGTCACGGTTTCATCAAATGGGAATCGCTGACCTTCGGCGCTCCGCTCGATGAGCTGCGGGGTCGCTTCAAGGAAAATCTGGAGATCATCTTAAAAGCGTGGCGCGGGCGCAGGTTCAGCCATACCGGTCGATCCTATCGGTACGACGATGTCGAGCTTCTGCCGCGGCCGGTGCAAAAACCATATCCAGCCTTGTGGATGGGCGCGACCTCGACGGCGGAATCATTTGAGTTCGCTGGGCGCAGCGGCTTTCATCTGATGCTGATTCCCTTTTTGCACGAAATAGAAGAGCTGCGTGAAATGGTTGAGCTCTATCTAAAGTCGCGCCAGGCGGCAGGACATGACCGCGCAAGCGCGCGCATCATTGCCATGTATCATATCTACGTCGGCGAGAATTCCGCTGAGGCTCGCGCCACGTCAGAGCCGGCGCTGGCGGCATATCACGCGGCAGCCGCCGAAGCGCGCAATTTGACGCAAGGCATTCCTGAACCCGAGTCCTACCGCACTCATGACGAACATCGCGCCAAGATGCGCAAGCTCACCTTCAATGATTTGGTCGGTCGGAATCGCGTGCTCGTCGGCGATGCGGCGGAGGTCCGCGAGAAAGTCGCTTATGTGCGTGAGCGCTTGCAGTTGACCGATCTCGCGGGGAACTTTGCGCTAGGCAGCCTGCCGGATCAGCCGACGCGCGCCACGCTGCGGCGGTTCATAGAGGAAGTGGGGCCGAAGGTTTAAAAAGATTCGAGCGGGTTCAAGTTGTTCAAGCAGTTCAAAACGTTCAAGTCGCCGGAAACTCAGCAGAGCAGTGTGGAACGTCGGACAAGCGACTGGAACGCATTGCTCTTTGGAACTGTCGATTTGTTGTAAGCCGTCCTAATCCCATACCGTCCGAACCAAGCCGGAATCTTGAATCTTTTCGTCGCCGGTGATCAGCGGCAAGCCGGCAACTCTGGCCTGGGCGATGATTAAACGGTCGTACGGATCTCTCATGGTCGTAAACGTTGAGGCTTCGAGAAGAATGGCCGTGTCATTGACGGCTAGATCGAGGTTATCGGCTTTATCCAGGGAGATGACGAAATCCCGAAATGGCAATGGAATCTGCACTTTTCCGACCTCGGTCAGTAGCAAAATCTCCTCAAGAACAGTGAAGGGCACGACTATCATATTCAAGCCGCGATCTGCTCGATCAAAAGCGATGCGTGCCCGGCGCGCCAACCTTTTTCGATTGGTGACGTGATGGATCAAAGCATGGGTGTCGGTAACATAGGTCATGAAAAGTTTTTTGTTACCGCTTCTATCCGCGACTTCCGTAACTGCCGAATCGCTTCATCGATATCACCAACAGCCTTTCCGATACCCCCGAGCTTGAAGATTTTCTTTCCGCCGACGTTTTTCAAATATTTCGAAGTACCCGAAAGCTCCCGGTATCTGTCGATGCCGATGATGACGGCACGGGGTTTTTGCCGCTTGGAAACCACGTAGGTTTCTCCATGGTCGGCCACCCGGTCGACAATCTCGCTGAGTCTTGACCGAGCCTGCACGAATGTCATGGTTTTTTCTTTGGCCATGCGTCTCTCCTTATGTACACATCAAATGTACACTAAGGTGCAAATGGGGTCAATTTGGCTGGAATCCGCTAAATAGAATGCGACCGCGTGCCGGATCGCCGGATTCGCTTAACGCGTAGCGATGGACAGAAGGCGAATTGCAAACGGCTTGAACGTTTGGAGGGCCAAATCGTTCAAGCCGTTTGTGTGAACGCGGTAGCTATTTAACCGGAGTAGGCACTCCGGGCAACTTGGTTTTCTCGTCGTAATACTCCTGAGAAAATTCCGGTTTGCGCCGTTCGGCAAACGCCGCTGAACCTTCGTCGTAGTCTTTGCTGCTGCGCAGATGGGCGTAGAATTCTCGATGCACTTCGAAAGCCTTTTCCCAGCCTTGGATCTCGTAAAAAAGCTTGTCCTCGATGAATTCCACCGTGTGCGCGGCGATGAGGCGACCGTTGNGATTGATCGTCGTGGCAAGCTCGATGCAGTCGCCGAGCAGTTTGTCCGGCTCGCAAATCTTTTGCACGAGTCCCAGGCGAAATGCGGTGTCGGCATCGATCATCTGGCCGGTGAGCGCAAACCAGTAGCCCCAGCCCGTCGGCAGCTGGCAGACGTAGCTTGGCCACGCCGCCATGTGCGACCAGCGGACTTCGGAGCAGCCGAATTTCGACGCCGGCACGCAATAGCGGATGTGGCAGGAAAGAGCCAGGCTGAATCCGCCGCCGACCGCGTAGCCGTTGATGGCTGCGATGATCGGTTTGTGCATCTGCAGCGGGCGCAGGCTCGAATATCCGCGGGGCCCTGACCTTGGTCCTTTCATTTCGCCTTTGGCGAATGCGAGATTTTCTTTGAGATCGCCGCCCACGCAAAAAGCGTCGGCGGTCCCGGTGAGAATGATCGACCAGACATCGTCGTCGGCCTTGGCTTTCTGCCAGCATTCATCGAGCGCCCAGTAAAGATCGCGGCTGATGGCGTTCTTTTTCTCGGGACGGTTGAGTCGAATGATCGCGATATGCGGATCGCGCTTTTCATAAACACATAATGGTTGCGGTTCGGTCATCTGTTTTCCCCTTTCTGATAACTTTCAATTTGCTGACTTTTACTTGCCCTCACCCTTCCCTCTCCCAGAGGGCGAGGGTTAAGGACACGAGTTCTGCTTTGCTTTAATACAACACTTTCTCTTCATCCAATTTCTTGATCTCATCGTTGCTGAGGCCGAGAAGGTTACGCGCGATCTCGTGGGTGTGCTCGCCCATGAGGGGGGCGACGCCGCGCACTTTTCCCGGTGTTTCCGATAGGCGCAGCGGCACATTTTCCGTCACCACGTCGCCGGCTTCCGGCTCGGTCAGATTGACGAGATAACCGGTCGCGGCATATTGCTTGTCGCGTTTGAACTGATCTTCCACGTCCTGCACGACGGCGGCGCAGACGCCGATGCCTTGCAGCGTTTCCATGACTTCGTAAGCGTCGTGCTGCAGCGTCCAGCTCGTGACCCATTTATCCAGGGCGTCCTGATGACGCACCCGCTGGAGATGGGTGGCGAAATTGGGATCGGCCTTCAAGCCGGCCCTCTCCATCAAGGACACAAAGCTTTTCCACTCCTCCTCATTGTAGACGGCGATGACGCACCAGCGGTCATCGCCCTTGCACTGGTAGGGGCCGTAGGGTGCGGCGATCAAGCTGCGGTTCCCTTCCGGCTGCGGTTCGCGCTTGTTGACCGTGTATTCGAGATATTTCGGGCCGAGCAGGGAGGCGCCGATTTCCTGCTGCGCGCTATCGATCCACTGGCCGAAGCCGGATTTCTTGCGCTGGATGAGCGCGCATACCACGCCGAAAGCTCCGGTGACGCCGCCCATAAAATCCGGATGCTGCGTGCGCGGTTCGGCCGTCGCCGTCGTTGCGCCCGGATAATTCCACAGGAAAGTTGTCGCCATGGTGTTGCCGACGTTGGGGCCGTAGGTCAGGTCGGCAGCATGCGGGCCGGTGCAACCCATGCCTTTGACGCGGATCAGGATGATTTGCGGATTGATCAATTGCAGATCGGGCCAGTTGAGGCCCCATTTCTCCAGAATGCCGAGACCAAAATTTTCCACCAGGACGTCGGATTTCTTGACTAGTTCCTTGACCAGCTCCCGGCCCTTGGGCGTCTGCATGTTGACGGTGAAAGATTTCTTGCCGCGCTGAAGTTTCATGAAGTCAGGCTTCATGTTCCAGAGCTTCGGATCTTCGCCGCGATGGCCGTCGCCGCGCAGGCGAGTTTCGCAGCGAATGACCTCTGCGCCAAATTCACAGAGCACGCGCGCAACCGTCGGCCCCGCAGCGCCGGTCGTGAGTTCGATAACGCGAATGCCTTCAAGGGGAAACTTGCTCATAGTATTCAATCCCTTTGGAGTATTGGAGTGATGGAGTAATGGAGTGTTGGTTGGATTCGGAACGCAATCCTCCAGTACTCCAACGTTCCATCACTCCAGTTGGTCATTAGATGACGCCTTCGGCTCTGAGCGCGATCAGATCGTCGCTGCTCATGCCGAGCTCGCCGGCGAAAATTTCTTGATTATGTTCGCCNAGCAGCGGCGCAGTGCGGNAAATACTTCCGGGAGTTTCCATCAATCGGGGCACCACGCCGAACTGTTTGTATTTGCCGATTACCGGGTGCTCCATGTCGACGAAAAGTCCGCGCGCCCTGGTCTGTTCCATTTCGATAAACTCGCCGGCCGTGTTGATCGGTGTCACAGCGATGCGGAGCTTCTGGCCTTCCTCGTAAAGTTCTTCCTTCGTGTAGCGCGCGCAGAACTCCGCAATCGCTCCGACAACGATCTCCGGATGCTGCCGCCGATAGGACATCTTTTCGAATTCGGGTCCGGAAATCGACGCGGGCCGTCCCATCCAATCGACCAGCCGCCGCCATTGCTCGACGGGTATGATAAAGATGCGCGCGTAGCCATTTTTTGTCGCGTAGGGATCATACAGGTCGGTTTCCTCGCCCTTGCGCGAAGCGCGCGCCGGTTTGGCGCCGGTGTAACCGTAGTTTGGAATAAAGTACCCGGCGATATGACCGGCGCATTCGTGCATCGATACGTCGATGTATTGGCCGTTGCCGCTTTCGAGACGATGATAGAGCGCGGTGGCGATGCCGAATGCCCCGTAGCTGGACGCCATGCCGTACGCGATTTCGCCCGGCGGTTGCAGCGGCGGCTCGCCGGGTTCGCCCGCCAGGTAGAGTAGATTTCCAAGGGCGATTCCCACCATGTCGTTGGCTTTGTAGTCGCGCCACGGACCGGTCTGACCGAAGGGTGTGATCGAGGCGTAAACCAGACCGCGATTTTGTCCGCGCAGCGCCGCGTAACCGATTCCCAATTCGTCCATTCTTCCCGGCTTGGCCGTTTCGAGCACGACGTCTGCTTTGCGGGCGAGCTCGAGCAAGATCGCCCGGCCGTCTGGTTTTTCGACGTCGAGAGTGATGCCGCGCTTGTTGGTATTGAAATGAAGAAAATAGAGGCTCGTTTCCGGATGCGGCATGTCGTCTTTGAACGGCGGGATGCGCCGCGATTCGTCACCCGAGGGAGGCTCGATTTTGATTACGTCCGCTCCCATATCGGCCAGAAGTTTAGTGCAGTGAAGGCCGAGCGGTCCGGCGAGATCGAGCACGCGATAGCCGGACAACGGGCCCATTCTCGTAACGTTCTCCATGAATTCCTCAGAGCAGAAAACAAGCTAGATTCGACGGCGATTCTTACTTGGACGGGACTAGGGTGTCAAGGCGACCCGATGGTGTCTCGCGTTTCGCGTCTGGAGTTTCAGGTTTAATCGCTGCGGGACTAATTCCCCGCAGCTTGCTGCGGGGTAGTTCATTGAGACGGAGAATCGGCATTGTGCGAATTAATGAAAGTTTTTTTGTTTTACAATCCGCAGCGATCTTAGTAAGTTTCGGACGACCGATGTGGTGGTCGAAGAATCTCATGCGCGCATAGAAAGTCATGAAACGGTTGTCAACAAGGCTCTGGTCATTCGCTGCGCTCGTTTTCATTTTTGCGAACGGTCGAGGCGTTGCCGCGGAGAAAGTTCGCATGGCGTATGTGAGCCCGAGCGTGTCGCTGTCGTTGCCCTGGATAGCCAAGGAAACCGGCATACTCGCCAAGCATGATTTGGTTGCCGAGGTTCTGCTTATTACCGGCAGCCCGCGATTGGTTCAGTCCCTCATCGCCGGCGACGTGGATATCGCATTCGCCGGTATCACCGCGATCACCCGCGCGCGCTTGCGCGGCGCCGATGTCGCGATCCTCGGCGCCGCGGCCAATGTGTCAAGCCAAAAACTCATGGTCGGCCGCAATTCCAAAATCCGCCGTCTGGAAGATTTAAAAGGGGCGGTCATCGGCGTCTCGCAGTACGGTTCGGAGGCGGACACCTTTGCGCGCAATGCGCTGGCGCTGGCCGGACTAAAACCCGATAAGGACGTGACTATGCTTCAGCTCGGCGGTCACCCGCAGGTCGCCGCGGCGATGGTCGCGGGTAAACTCGACGTCGGCGCGCTCGCCGGTCTGGCCTCGCTGACCGCGGAGAAAGCTGGCGCCAGGCTTCTCGCCAGTGCCGCAGAACTCAAGATTCTTTCCCCGTCGGGCACCTTTGCTGCGACTCGTGGCTACATCCAGCGCAATCGCAACGTCGTGGACCGGCTCATGCGTTCGTTCGTCGAAGCGATTCACTTTCTCAAGACCAATCGCGCCGGCTCCATTGCGCTGCTGCAAAAATATTTCGGTGGCTTGAGCGCGGATGAAACGACGTATCTTTATCAGGAACAAATCGACCTGATCGAACCGCTGCCGGCGCCCAACGAAAGGGCGCTCCAGGCCGTGCTCGAACGCGAGAGCGATGCGAAGGCAAAAGGCTCATCGCCGGCGGATTACGTCGACGCCAGCTTCTTTAGGGAAATTGAAAAGAGCGGCTTGATTGAGAAGTTGTACCGTAAATAATGAAGCGTCCATGCTTGCGACGGCGCTCGACATGAGCGGATGAAGATCTGAACAAGGTCATACGAGCAGAAATGAAGAACCCCGCCGCAAGCAGCGGGGTATCGAAAGACCTCGATGACAATTTTTCCAACGTTGTCACCCCCGAATGTACTTATCGGGGGTCCAGATCCGGACTCGCCTGTGGTGAGCACGGTCGAACCACCGCTTAAAGCATGCGGGAATGACGGATTTCGGATGAGCGATTTACTTGACGCAGCAAGCTGCGGGGAA
>Ga0065707_10000870_pt1 | contig 27697 bp, 22 predicted proteins | sample SwiRhicommuniRL3_FD_59094 | JGI IMG/M metagenome (GOLD analysis project Ga0065707, IMG submission 59094) | Switchgrass rhizosphere bacterial communities from Rose Lake, Michigan, USA - RL3 v2 (version 2) | ecosystem: Host-associated > Plants > Roots > Rhizosphere > Soil | place: East Lansing...
TTGCTCTGGCGCTGGCGACAGTCGTCGCCATTGTCGGGTTAATCACTCTCAGCGAACATCTTTTGAGTTGGAATTCCGGGCTGGATCAATTGCTCTTTCATGAGTCGGCAGCAGAAGCTGGTGAGTCGTTTCCCGGTCGCATGGGGATAGCGGCCTCGCTCAACTTTGCCCTCCTTGGGATAGCGTTTTGGTTTCTGGATGCACGTTCAACACGATGGTTTCGCCTGGCGACCATTTCAGTATTGGCAGTGGTTGTTATCACGCTGCTTTTCTTTCTGTACTACTTTTACGGCATTGAACAAGTCGAGCCTCTCGCGCTCTATTTCTCTATCTCGCTGCATGCCGTGGTTGCCTTCCTCGCTGTGAGTGCCGCCATCCTGCTGGCTCGGCCGGAGCGCGATCTGGTCGCGGCGTTTCTGGGGAATAGTTCCGGTGCTGTAGTTGCGCGCCGCATGCTGCCTGCATTCCTGGTCGTGATTCTCCTGGGCTGGGTTAGAACTATCGCGCGCAGTTCCGGGTTAATCAGTCAGGGCTTCGCAACCGCCGCATTCGTTCTGGCAGTACTCCTGCTCCTCGGCGTATTGATCTGGTTGACAGCGCTGTCGCTCAATCGTACCGACAGAGTGCGACGTCTTACCGATCTCGCACTGCGAAACAGTGAAGCCCGCTTGAGTGCTCTGCTCGAACAGTTACCAGTCGGCATCGGACTCACCGATCGCGAGGGACGATTCATCGTCAAGAATTCGGTATTGAGCAGGTTTGTCAACGATCGACCCCCGTCGTTCGATCCGGCGTTCAGGACGCGCTGGCGCGGTTGGGATGCGAACGGCCGCGTACTCGATCCATCCGAATGGCCCGGCGCGCGGGCACTTCGCGGAGAGTCAGTGAACCCCGGCTGCGAAATGCTTTATACAGACGACGACGGCAAACAGATTTGGACGCGCATTGTTAGCGTGCCGTTTCGAGACCAGGCGAATGAGATAAGCGGCATTGTCGTGGTGATCCAGGACATCGATGAACAACGTCGCGCTGAGAACCGTCTCGACGTCCTTTTCCGTGTCAGTGAGTTGCTGCGAACGTTGCAGGATCCGTACGAGTTGTCATACGCGGTGGCCGAGCAGGTCGGCATTCACCTCGACGTGCGCCGCTGTTTGTTCAATGAAACCGATGTCGAACGCGATCTCGAGGTTGTGCACCGCGACTACTGCGACGGTGTTCCTTCGGTTGCCGGCGAACATCGGATTTCCGAGTACAGCAGCATCACCTCGAATGAAATGGAGTTGGGGCAAACGGTCGTCAACAACGATTCAAAAACGGATCCGCGCACTGCCGTCGATTATCACAGAAGTTATGAACCAAATGGCGAGCGCGCGTATGTTGCCGTCCCGCTAATGCGCGAAGGACGGTGGGTGGCTTCGTTATGGGCCAGTGTCAATCAGCCGCGTGAATGGACGCGAGAAGAAGTGGCGCTGTTGCAAACTGTTGCTGAGCGCACCTGGACCGCGATCGAGAAACTGCGCGCCGTTGCAGAACGTGAGCGGCTGCTGGAGAGCGTCCAGGAAGCACGCGACGCAGCCGAAAAAGCGAATCAGCTCAAGGATGAATTTCTGGCAACGTTATCCCACGAGTTGCGCAATCCGTTGAACGTCATCCTTGGATACTCGGAACTGTTGTTGCGCATGCGCGAGATCGAGCAATCGCCACGGCTGGTACAAATGGGAGAAGCGTTGCGACGAAACGCTCAGTCGCAGTCGCAGTTGATAAACGATCTGCTCGATCTGTCGCGTTTGCAACGAGGCAAGATTTCGTTGAACCAGGAGACGGTTTCACTCCCGGCGATTATTGATAACGCCGTTGAGACAGTACGCGCCGACGCCGCGAGAAAGGGTGTCGAGATCCGTCTTAATCCGAGCGAACAGCTTTTACTCGTGGAAGGCGATCGACTGCGACTACAGCAGATAGCGTGGAACATTCTGAATAATGCCGTGAAATTTACGCCATCAGGTGGTCGCATCGAGATTGGTTTGAACAACGAGGGTGGTACGGCAGCGTTTGTTGTAAAGGACACCGGGCAGGGAATTGACCCGGGTTTTCTGCCGCATGTCTTTGAGATGTTTCGTCAGGCGGATGGCAGCAATCGCCGGCGGCATGGTGGGTTGGGCATCGGTCTCGCGTTGGTACGGCAACTGGTTCAACTTCATGGCGGAACGATCAGTGCCGAGTCTGAGGGACCAAACAAGGGTTCACGTTTCACTGTACGGCTGCCGCTGCTGCGTGAAACAGCGTCGCTCTCTGTCTCAGCAACAGCGGGTCCCGAATTGAGTGTGTTCTCGCAGACGAGTTTTCTCGTNCTNGATGACTCTGAAGACTCGATCGAGATGATGGCAGAATTNCTCCGGCTTGCGGGTGCGCACGTTGTGACGGCGACGAACGGCGTTGATGCTTTGCGAATCGCGAGTGAGAACGACTTCGATGTGATTCTTTCCGACATTTCGATGCCGGACATGGATGGATTTGAGTTTTTGGAGCGGCTGCGAAAGATTGATGGGCGACAGGATGTTCCGGTCGTTGCGGTCACGGGATTCGGGCGCAACGACGATGTCGAACGCGCCCGCGCCGCGGGGTTCTATTCACACCTCACCAAGCCGATCGATTTGCAGGCCCTGACCGAAGTGCTCGAGGGGATAGCTGCCCCTCGGAACGTACTGTAGGGGCGGCCCTCCGTGGCCGCCCCTTGTCGGACATTCAACTTTTGGAGGTTGATCTTTGCCGCGCGAGAGGCGGCGATCCTTTCGTCGGATGCTTTAATTCCACGAAGGGGCGGCCACGGAGGGCCGCCCCTATAGTACGTTCTATGAATCAAGTTAGTACAAACCAGAATGAAATTCGAGCGTTGATCCTCTAATAAGTTTACTTTTTCTAAGTGGCACCTTCATTGCAGTTTCTACCGGCATGAAGAAAAGTATATTTCTCGGGGTCGTAGTGTGCTCGTTGCTCGCCACCGCAGCCATCGCGCAGAACAAATCAGCCCCCGCGGACAAAACTGCGATTCAGACTTTCGAAAAGCAGGTCAACGACTACGTTAACCTCCGCAACAAGCTACGCGAGAACGCGCCGAAGCTCTCAAAAGACAGCACACCCGAACAGATTCATGCATATCGCACAGCTCTCGAACAATCACTGCGCTCGGCACGCGCAGGTGCAAAACGAGGCGATCTCTTTCGACCCGAAACGGCTGACTACATTCGTCGCACCTTAAAGCTCGAATTCCAGGGCAAGGATCGACAACAACTGCGTGAAACGATCTTTGAGACTGAAACACAAGGCGTGGTGCTGCGAGTGAACTATCCATACGCGCAAACGGCCGAGTTCTCGGAAATGCCGGCGACTCTCCTGGCAAAGCTGCCGCAACTGCCGAAAGAAGTCAGATACCGATTCGTCGGACGAAACATGTTGCTGGTAGATCGTGATAGCAACGTGATCATCGACTACATGCCCGACGCTTTACCATAGGATGAATCATGCGAAGAAATTTCTTACTTGCACTCCTTATTAGCGCGACTCTTTTTCTCCCGGTATCAGCACAACGACTAAAACTGACGCTGCCCGTTAAAGATGGCTCAGTTCGTTTCGCAGTGATTGGTGATACTGGTTCGGGCACTGAAAAACAGCGAGACGTTGGAACCATGATGGCGCAATATCGCGCGGTTTACCCGTTTGAGTTTGTCCTGATGATGGGCGACAACTTGTACGGCGGCGAAGCGCCGAAGGATTTCGAGAAGAAATTTTCCGGGCCATACAAGGCGCTGCTCGACAACAACGTAAAGTTCTATGCGAGTCTTGGAAATCACGATCAGGCGCTGCAAGTCAACTACGCGAATTTCAATATGAATGGAAAGGAGTATTACCGGTTTAAGAAAGGCAACGTCGCCTTCTATGCTCTGAACAGCAACTACATGGACAAAAAGCAGGTGGAGTGGTTGCAAAGTGAGTTAGCGAAAGATAATTCAGACTGGAAGGTCTGTTTCTTCCATCACCCGCCTTATTCGTCTGCAAAGGCACACGGCTCTGATCCGCAACTGCGAGAAGTTGTGGAACCAATCTTTATCAAGTACGGCGTGAACGTAGTGCTGACAGGACACGATCATGTGTATGAACGAATCAAGCCGCAGAAAGGGATTTACTACTTTGTCTCGGGCGGCGGCGGTAAACTTCGAGAAGGNGACGTCAAAGACACATCAACGCTAACGGAAAANTCGTACGACCACGACTTGCACTTCATGCTGTTTGAAGTNNCCGGAGATCAAATGTACTTTCAGGCGATTTCACGAACAGGTGAGACGATTGATTCGGGTGTAATCCCACGGAAGAAATCCGTAAAATCCGCGGCCTAAAACAACCTCAGATTCACTCCGATATTGGGCTCTACACGACGTAAGAGATGTTCGCCTTCATTCTTCACGTCGTTCACTTCGTAGCTGACTGGGTGACTAGTCATCTCTGATGCCGGAAACGGCATGAGAATCTCTTTCAGCTCAGGCTCTCTCGAATCTTCGTTAAGCCAGAAATCATATAACTCGGGCGGCAGGATTACGGGCATGCGCGTGTGAATTGTTGCCAGCAACTCGTTCGCCTTCGTAGTGATGATTGCACAGGAAGTGATCACCCGCTCGTTCGCGCGCCACTTGTCCCAGATGCCCGCGAATGCGAAGGGTTCTCCGTCCTGCAACTGGAAATAGTAGGGCTGCGAAATCTTGCCGCTTCTTTCCCACTCGTAAAATCCATCTGCAAAAATCAAACATCGTCGTTTTTGAAACGACTCGTTGAAGCTCGCCTTCTCGGCAATCGTCTCGACGCGCGCGTTGATTATTCCCTTGGGCTCTTTGCTCCAGAACGGAATCAAGCCCCACTGAAGCATCCGCGCTTCACGATTCATCTCGTGCTGCACGACCGAAAGAACGTCCTGAGTCGGCGCGATGTTATAGCGCGGCGGCAAGGTGGGAAGATCAGACTCGTCGTCGAAATTGATGACGTTGATCCGGCGTGGCTGCTTGAGTGTGAATCGACCGCACATGTTCTCACTCATTATCCGCGAAGAGCGAACTCCGGAAAAGCGGCTGGCCCGCCAGCGAGGTGTAGAAAGCAAATCCAACGAGCGCAAGACAGATAAACAACGCCAGCACAAAATCAGCGGCGTACCATGCCGACAGATCTGAGGTGACCGGGTAGAAGATCGTCAGATGCACGAAGAAGATCGTCGAGATAAGAGCCAATAAACCGTACCGGTACAACACCCACATTATGAGTAATACCGCAACGGAGGCGAATGGAATACCGATGGCGTTTTCATGCGTCAAGCTCAATGCGACGCCCATGATCAATGTCAATGCAACAACCGCGAGTAGCTCACGTCGCAGAACGATGTACAACAACAACAGGAAAAACAGCACTATGAACGATTGAATCAACGCTCCGAAGATCTGTTGCGTGAAGCTGAATCCAAAAGAACGAATGCCGAGTAATTGCGTGGCGGGAAAATCCATCCATGGAATCGGTGGTGGATAACCCAGCAACTGCGGCACAAGGTTTCCCAGATAGAAGTTGCAGATCATCACTCCGAAACCAAACACTGCGCCGATGAGAATGTCGCGACCGACCAGCGGATCGCTGAAGCCGCCCGCTAGTACGCGACTCCATGAAACAATGCGTTCCGGCCAACGACGTCTCACAAACGGTTCGAAGGCGAGATAGACCACCCAAAAGAAAAAAGTCCAGAACAAAATGTTCTGAATGCCCGAAATGAGGTTGAGTGCTTCAGCTTCTGCCGCCGCCACATGATGCGCCGAAAATAACCAGCGTAGAAAAAATACAATCGATACGAACACTGCGAGTCGAAACGCGCCTTTGCGGTCGCCGCGGCCGAGTTTCACATTTCGCAGCGCCAGCAGTGCGCTACCGATCAGGACAGTGAGAAAAATCGTCAACAGTAAGACCACTAGCGCGCGTTCGCGATAACGAGCTATCGCAATCTGATCGTTACGTGGCTGATCCCACGCGTCGAAGATTTCGAAATAGACTGGTTTGTCCTGAAACGCACCGGCTTCAACATGTATTTTGAGGTCGGGCTGATCCGGATATGAGCCATCCCATGCTGCGCGTTTGGTGGTTTGATGTGGTGGCGTCCAGGTGCCGGGAACTGATTGAAAGTTTGTCTCGTCCAACCCGCTTGCCGCGAACAATTGCGACCAATCGGGTTCACAGGTTGGAAACGGACCCTGTTCAGGCGGCACTGCGTCGAAGGAACGAAGCCGTCCCAGTGTGTCCAACGTCACCGTAATCGTGCCGGGAATCTGTTGCGCGGGTTTGTCTTCACTTATTTCGCCGCCATCCGTTACATCAAACGGACGCGGGCTCTGTCGATACCAAAAATAGATCGCCGCTGGTTGTCCACTCGGCAATCTGTTCCAACGCGAAGCCGAGGGATCATTGTCGTGCACGTAATTCAGATAATTGCGATCGAGGCCCATGCCGTACGTGGAATCCGCAGGCTTCTCCGAGTATCCAAATTTCTTCACAATTTCCGCGGCGCGATCTCGTAAGACTTCGGGTGATTTGTTCAGTGGAACCTGCTGATACAGCGTTGTCTTTTGTGAGAGCAGGCAAGTTGCGATGAGAAGGACCACCACTGAAGCGAGTAACGAAATCGCGACGGCAGGTTTCAAGCCACCTTGCTTCGGCGCAGCGGCAACCATCTCGGGCGAAGGAGTCTCGCCGGCCGCAAGCGCAGCAGCGAGTGGATCGCCACCGGGTAAAGCTGCGGCGACTTGCAACGTAGTAGCAGGTCGTTTCGCCGGATCTCTTTCAAGACAGCGGAAGATGACTCGCTCAATCAGCGGATCGAGTTCAGGGACATACTGAGCGGGACTCGTGGGAGTCGAGTCGCTGCGTCGCAGTCGCAGTAAGTCCTGCATGCTCGAAGCCTCAAAGGCTTTCTTGCCGGTGAAGATTTCGTAAAGCACCAGACCCAGCGAAAAGATGTCGCTCTTTGGTGTTAACTCGCGACCGTCGAGTTGTTCCGGCGACATGTAGGCCGGCGTGCCTGACATCTCGCGACGGTCCTCACTCGCGAGTGCGGCAATGCCGAAGTCAGTGATTCGTACCTCGCCATGCTCATCGAGCATGATGTTTGCCGGCTTCAGGTCTCGATGAAGTACGCCGCGTTCGTGAACGGCAGCGAGGCCGGCGCAGAGTTGCCGCGCTACGTCGGTTGCTTTGTCCTGGGGCAAGCGGCCGATGCGTTTGAGCAACGATGAGAGTTCTTCACCACGAACGTATTCCATCGAGATGAAGTGCTCTCCCTGATACTCGGAGACGTCGTACACACGACATACGTGGCGATGCGAAATCTGACGCGCGACGCTCACCTCTTTGTAGAAGCGTGCGAGTGCCGCGCCGTCGGCGCTGAGTGAAGCGGGAAGAAACTTGAGCGCGACTGACTGTTTGAGTTTTAGATCGTCAGCGCGATAGACCTCGCCCATGCCGCCGCGTCCGAGTAGGCCCACGATGCGATAGCGTGCGAGGAGGACGTCGCCGGGGACGAATCTCGCGTCGTCGATTGACTCGGAAGTAGGAGAGGTTTGGACGCGTGGCTGCGTTATCAGTCTCGCGGCAACATCGAAAACGTCAGTCTTGATGAAGTCCTCTGACTGCTTTTCGAAGTCGAGCATCTTCTCGACTTCACGGCGAAGATCTTTGTCGGTGCCGCAAGCCTGATCGAGGAACGAAGCGCGACGGCCGGGCTCGTGCTCGAGCGCCGCTTCGAAGAGTTCATCGACTTTTCGCCAGCGGTCGGGTTTCATCCTCGGTTCCTTCGGAGATCATTCGGTAGAGCCATGCTTTCGAGCGTTGCCACTCGCGACGCACCGTTCTCGGCGAGACGTTAAGTACCTCCGCTGTTTCCTCGATGCTCAAACCGCCGAAGTAACGCAACTCGACGATCTTGCCTTTCTGTGGATCGAGTCTCTCGAGCCGGCGAAGTGCTTCATCGAGAGCCAGGATATAGGGTGCCTGTTCTTCCGCTACCACGGCAACTTCGTTCAGTGAGACCTGAATCGCGCCGCCGCCACGTTTGTCACGCGCATGAGCACGCGCGTGATCGATCAGGATGTGGCGCATCACCTGCGCGCAGACGGCGAAGAAGTGCGCGCGGTTTTGCCATTCAAAACTCTGCTGTCCGACAAGCTTCAGATAAGCCTCGTTCACGAGCGCGGTCGCCTGCAACGTGTGTCCGCCGCGTTCCTGGTTCATCTGGCGTTGAGCAATCCGCCGGAGTTCCGAGTGCACAAGAGGAAAGAGTTTATCGAGCGCTGAGCGGTCGCCTTTACCCCAATCGGCAAGCAGTTGAGTGACTTCCTGCGGCGACACATCGGGCATCGCGCGAGATTCTGCCACAAAGAGGCACAAAACGCACAAAAATCGACGCTGGCCGCTTTTGTCTTCCTTTGTCGCTTTCGGAGGTGAGTGGCGATGGGGCCACAAATTAGAGGAGGATGATATGAAGACATTGGTTTTTGTGACGTTGCTTATGTTGGGGTTTTCGGGGCCGGCGGTGGAGTCGCAGAGTGCCGATGAGACGGTGATGCGTGAGAGTGTGAAGCTGTTGGAAACGGGTTGGAATACGAAGAGCGGGGCGCTGTTTGCCAAACCGTTTGCCGAGGATGCCGATTACGTGATCATCAACGGTGGATACATCAAAGGCCGGGCCGCAATCGAAGCCGGACACCAGCGAATCTTCGACACGATTTACAAAGACACGACGCTGAGTCTAACCGTCAAACAGATCCGATTCCTGCGACCAGACGTTGCCGTTGTTCATGTAACTGGACAGCGAGTTGGTCCCACGAAAGATGTGGTAAACGACGCAATGATTACTTTAGTAATGACGAAGGAGAAGGGCGGTTGGGTAATCGCAGCGTTTCAGAATACTGGTGTGCAACCAAAAGGGTGAAAACGAGCCACGGATGCAAATCCGTGGCTAACTCTTCTTCGCGCAGCCGGCGCGTAACTCACGCTGAGTGACCTTACCCTTTTTGTAGACGATGTCTTCCGGTTTGAGAGTCGGCGATAGCGGAGGTTTTGGCGCTCCTTTGGGAACGATCCACAGCTCAGCTTCCCAGGATTCGCGGTGACCTCCTTCGACCGCGACAATGCGAGCCGCATCCATACCTCTAACCTCCACGAGGTATTGCTTTATCCGGCTTCCCCACGCTTGCTCGAGTGCTTTTCTTGGAAACTGACGTCTATGTCGTGGATAGTCGATCATACAATTCGAATAGCACCGGCCTCCATACGTCACAATGTACACTCGAGCTTCCGGATCGTTCATTAACTCAATGGCCAGGAAGTCGAGTCGAGCTTTCTCGTTCTCGTCACAAATCCGCTCGTAGTGATCGAATAGACGAGGTGTTGCCTGCTGGCCGGTAGCATTCGGTACAGGCGACATCGTCACGAACACAAGAACAGCTAAAAAAACACGGCGCATCATATCTGGGGCTGCAGGGCGCGATGGACCAATAGCGTGTCCACATACTGGATGAAGCGAATCGCTTTCCCGTCCTGAACTTTCCAGACGTGTGCGAAGTTTGCTTGAAAACTCTTACCCGTCTTTTTGTATGTCCCGCTGTACTTGCCTAAAGCGACCACTGTGTCGCCGCCGTCGATGAATTCATCCGGCACCGCCGCAAAACCATTCCATTCGGAACCTAAACGCATAAAGACTTCGGTCAGCACGGAATTTGGTCCATGGTAGGTGCCGCCATATGGGAACCCTTCTGCTTCGGTCCATTCGATATCGCGGCTTAGAAATCCCAGGACTGACGGAATATCGCCTTCGGCGAATGCCTGATAAACGGCCTTAACTGAGTCGAGATTGCTCAAAGGGAGGTTCCTTTCGTTTACGGATGAAGATGAAACACCTTATTCATGATTTCCCACTGCCCATCGACTTTGAGTAGCAGGGCTTGGGAATTAAAGCGACCCATGCTATCACGGGGGTATTTAGGGCCACAAAGAAGCAGGGAATCACATGATCGACCGGATGACACCAGATGACTGGGAGCGGGTGCGCTCGATTTACCTCGAAGGCATTCGCGGTGGAAACGCCACGTTTGAAACGGATGCGCCATCGTGGGAAAAGTGGGACGAGGGACATTTACCAATCGGGCGTTTAGTGATGCGCGACGAAGCTGAGGTCCTCGGTTGGGCCGCATTGAGTCCGGTATCAAAGCGCGCTGTGTATCGCGGTGTGGTAGAAGTAACGGTTTATGTGGCTGAGTGTGCTAGGGGAAAAGGGATCGGTCGTGCCTTGCTTGAAGCGCTGATTGCCGAGTCGGAGAAGAACGGTATCTGGACTCTTCAGGCGTCGATCTTTCCGGAGAATACTGCCAGCATCGAGTTACATTTACGGTGCGGTTTTCGTGAAGTTGGGCGGCGTGAGCGCATCGCGATGCTCAACGGCGTCTGGCGCGACACGCTGTTGTTTGAGCGGCGGCGACGGGACTGATTACCTTTTCCTGGAATCGAGCAGTCGCCGCGGTATGTCGATGGAATTCTTGAATATGCGGCGCGCTTCAGGCACTCCAAATCCCGCACCGATTGCGAAGTAGAGAACGCCGTAAGTTCCCAGGACGAGAATCGCGAGTGGAATAGCGTGAAGTGGAGGCAGGATCCATTTCAGGCCGAAGCCGATAACTGCCGCGACAGCAGCCGCGGTCCAGAGCTTGACCAGATAAATCGCCGCGACACCGGTTGAACCAATCCGCGAGTTCAACGAGTGACGAAGTAACAAGTATTCAATCCACCCGGCGATACCTGCAGAGGCGGTCAGTCCTGCCACTCCCCACTTGGGATCGAGACCGAGAAAGGGGGGCAGCGTGATTGCAAAAATGTATCCAAGCACCGTGGTTAGGACCACGCGAATAGTCGCATACCAGAGCGGCGTTCGCGTGTCGTGCAGCGCGTAGTAAGTTGATGAATAAAGGCGCCCGTGTGTTGATGCCAGCAGTCCGATCGTCGAACCCGCAAGAATGCCCCAAACGTAAACTGAGTCGGCATGCTTGAATTCGCCGGTCTGATACAAGGCCCCGGTCATCACGTCGCCGAAGACAAACATCGCCATCGACGAAGGCACGATAAAGAACGAGATTCGTTGAAGGCCTGCGTTCAGGCGACTGCGAAGCTTAACGGCAATCTCATCCTGCGTGCCGAGCGTACCTGACATCGCCGGCAGTTCGGCCGCCGAAACCGACATTCCAAAAAGACTCACTGGCAACGTGTACAGACTCTGCGCGTACGTCAACGCAGCGACAGCCTGTGAGCTGATCAATCCTGCGAGCATCGCATCGACGAACGCAGAGATCTGAACCACACCTCGGCTGACAAACACCGGAATAAAATTCCTCAGCACCTTTCGAACATTGATATCCGTGGTGTCGATCACGGGCCGCAACGACTTCAGCAGTTTCAGAACAGTGGGAAGCTGAACCGCGATTTGCAGAACGCTACCTGCAACCGATCCCAGCGCAACCATGATCACAAGCCGGGCCTGATCCTCACCGCCACCAAAAACAATCAGCGTCGTGATGATCGCGATGTTCCACGCGACGGGTGCAATGTAGGAAAGAAAGAATTTGCGATGACTGTTCAGTACTCCCAAACACCAGGCCGACAGTACAAGCAGTCCTGCGCCCGGAAAGAGAATCTGAACGAGCCGAATCGTGAGGGCGCGCGTGGCGGGATTGAAACTATATGCAAAAAGATTGACAAAGTATGGAGTCGTCAAAACCCCAACGAGCACGATCACCGACGTCACGAACACGAGCAAGGTGAGGACAGCATTCGCGACGCGAGTTGCTTCTTTTTTGTCACCACTGGCGAGGAGTTTCGCATACACCGGAATGAACGAAGCCGAGAGTGCGCCCTCGCCAAAGACGTTCTGTAGAAAATTCGGAATACGAAACGCGGCGCTGAACGCGCCGGCGGCATCGGACGTGCCCAGGTAATGCGCAAAGACTCTTTGCCTGATGACGCCGACGATGCGACTGATCAGGATTCCCATTCCGACCAGCAGCGCAGAACGGCCTGTCGCTTCTTCGGTTTTAGGAGTGGGAAAGTCGCCGGTCGCTTCGCCGATCACGTGAGTGGACTCACCCGCTGCTTCCTGAGTGTCAATATGAGTGCTGATATCGATTGCGGTGTTAGGGTCTTTTAGATTTGCCACAAAGAAGCACAAAAAGCTCAAAAAAACGATCCAGTTTACATCAAGTTACGAATTTGTGGCCTCCAAGATGTGCAACATTCACGCCTCTAACCTCACTAACACTCAGGCAATACCTTGTTAGATAATGAATCCCGGCGGTGTATTCCTAGAGAGACCATTTTTCGGAGCACTGAGATCGGAGTCTGGAGAGAATGAGGATCTTGCCGCGCCTCAATATGCCGACGCGAAAAGCGGCGCGCCGTATCTGGCGACACACCAAAGGCCACCTCACGCTAAAGCGCATCTACTACTCAGTCGAGGTTCTTCTCTTTGCCGTAATCTTCGTCCTTGTTTTTTCCGGCAGCCGGCTGCGGTTCATCGATGCGTGGGGCGGTCGGATGGACACGATTGTCTCGGTATTGTTGCTCGGGATCTTTGTCATCACTCACATTGTGGCTTGGCGCCGCTTGTTGCCTAAAATTCAACGTTACTACGCTCCCGCGCCGTACGACGAGCGCAAGATCTTTTTCGACCTCGGACAAGGCTCACAACACGTCGCCAGCATCGATCAGCTTTATCAGCGTGTGGCTGAGAAGGTCAGAAACGCGCTCGACGCGAGTAATGCGGCAATCTTCATTCGTGACGATAGCAGCGGAAACTTCAACCTGCGGATTTTGACCGGGGCACCGGAAGGCTGTCCTCCGGGAAAACCCCTGCAGTTGAATAAACGCGCCTTTGTGGTGCGCCGGCTCATGAATCTCTCGACCCCGTTGCTGATCGAGCCAAAAGAAATCGAAACGTGGTCCCAGGCGCTAAATTCTCTCTTACCTACAACTCGCGAGGAGCGTGCGAGTGAACACGACGTATTGCGCGCGATCAAATCGACGCTGCTGGTCCAGATACGACAAAAGAACGAGCTCGTCGGAATACTCTCGTTTGGTCCACGCCGCGGTGGCTTTCAATACGCCGTTGCCGATCGAGAGCTGCTGATGTCGATCGCTGCTCAGCTCGCCCTGATCATCGACAACGCGCGTTTGACCGAGCGCATGGTGGCCCAGGAACGAATGCGTCGCGAGCTTGCCCTCGCAGCAGAAGTGCAACAGCGTCTGCTTCCGTCATGCGCGCCAAAGGGCGTGGGCATGGAGGTGGCAGGATTTTGCGAGCCTGCACGCGGCGTGGGTGGTGATTATTACGACTTCATCAACTTTGACAACAGCAGCCAGCTTGGTTTGGCCATCGCCGACGTCGCGGGCAAAGGAATGCCGGCCGCGTTATTGATGTCGACGGTGCAGGCTACGTTGCGAAGTCTGACAGCGAGAAACGGTTCAACTACGCCTGCACACTTGGAGTTGTCTTCAATCGTGAGCAAGCTGAACCGGCTCTTGTTCAATACCACAAACGGTGAGCATTACGTCACGTTCTTCTACGCAACTTTTGATCAAGCGACACAGCGGCTGACGTACGTCAATGCCGGTCACAATCCGCCGCTTTATCTTTCCGATGACTCTGACTTTGAAGTTCGCCAACTGACCTCGGGCGGATTGGTCGCAGGCGCCTTTGAGCACTCTGCCTACGAACAGGAAACCGTGCAGATGAAGGCAAACGATCTCCTGTTCCTGTACACAGACGGTCTTAGCGAAGCGCTGAACGTCGAAGGCGAAGAGTTTGGCACCAGCCGGATCATGGACACGCTGAAATCAATAAAGACTCTTTCGGCAGATCAGATCCGCGACGTGGTGGTCCGACGCGTCAAAGAGTGGTGCAGCGGTATGTCACTCTATGACGACCTCACGTTCGTNGTGATGAAAGTCAAGTAGGCCACAGATAAAACGGATTNNATCCGGATCCGATCCGTGTAATCGTCGGCCTGCGCCACCAATAAAGATCAGCCATAAGAGAGGCACAAAAATCACAAAATGAGTCCTCTCCATCTTTTTTGTGATTTTCGTGGCTAACTCTTTTTGTGCTTCTTTGTGGCTTGGTTTAAAGTCGTGGCGTTATGGCGTTCACGAAGAAGACATCGGCGTTCATGGGAATGCGCGCTTTGCAGAATCTCGTGTCCGATTCGATGGCGATAGACATGGGATCGGCTTCGACGATCATCTCGGTGCGTGGCCGCGGCGTGGTCGTTGACGAGCCGTCACTGGTTGCGGTCGACACGATAACCGGTGAGGTGATCGACATCGGTCGCGAAGCAAAACAGAAATATGGACGCGAAGCGCGTGGTGTGACTGTAGTGTCGCCAATGCTCAATGGTGTCGTTGCCGACTTCGAGAGAACGAAGGAGATGCTGGCGTACTTTGTCCGGAATGCTCGCGGCGGTCTTTCACACTTGAGCCGGCGCGCGCTGATGAGTGTCTTCTCCGATGTCACGCCGGTGGAACGACGCGCGCTGCTCAGTGCTGCCCAGCACGCTCACGTCGGGCGCGTGGGTATGATTGAAGAAGGTCTTGCAGCGGCCTTCGGATGCGGCATCAAGATAGACGAGCCACACGCCTCGGCAGTCGTCGATATCGGCGGTGGCACGACTAACGTGGCTATCGTCGCGGGTGGCAAGATCGTTCGCGCTCGCGCGGATCGAATCGGCAGTGCGAATATCGACGCTGCCATCATCAATCACGTTCGCCGTCATCGTGGTTTGCTGATTGGCGCGAGGACCGGTGAACGTTTGAAACTCGAACTGGCTTCGGCAACTGTGCCTTCAAACCTGGGACAGGAGATCCCGGTCAGCGGCAGCGACGTGTTGACAAGAATGCCCCGCTCCATCGACATCACAGCGGGCGAGATCTACCCGGTGGCCCAGGAAGTGGTTCGTCGCATCGTCGAGAGTATTAGTTCAACTCTGGGCGAGCTTGCGCCGGAAGTCGCAGGCGACATCTACGATCGCGGAATAATTCTCACCGGCGGCGGCGCCCTATTCGGCGGTCTGGACGACTATCTTCGTGAAGAAACAAAACTCCCGGTGCGCGTCGCCGACGAACCGAGATATGCCATCGTGCGCGGCCTCGAGCAGATGTTCGACGAGCCACTGCTGGTGCGGCATCTCATGCGCCAGGAGTCTTACATCCCTCTCGACTTAGAGACCGAGGCTCTCTAAAGATCTTTTGTGCCTTTTGTGCCTTAGCTCGTCTGCATCGCACGCTGAACTTCAGGTGGCTCTTCACCCAGCCACTCCGGATGCGACGCTGTCCCGTCAAAGATCGAAGTCGTCTTGAACAACTCAAACTCTCCGCGTGACGCCGCCTTTGCTGTCTTGCTCAGCAGATTCTTTACCTGCTCGTCACTCATCGGTTTGAACGTGCGGGCGGCTGTTAATGCCTGCTCGAGATTCTCCATGCTTTCGCAACCCGTAATCACGACAGACACCGGAAGGTTCATCGCATACTGAAGACACTCGATCGCAGTTACCGTCTTTGATTCCAGAATCATTCTGTTGCCGAGAGTCTTCATCGCCAGCACGCCTGTGTTTTGTTTGACCAGCTCCGGCAGAACCAGCTTTTCGAAGCTCCGGTAGTGTGCGTCCATCACGTTGAGCGGCATCTGCACCGTGTCAAACTCGAATCCGTTTTCCTTCGCCACTTCGAGCATGTGGAGGTGAACTCGTGGATCTTTGTGACCGGTGAAGCCGATGAAGCTGATCTTGCCGGCGTCGCGAGCTTCGAGCAGCGCGGCGTTCGCGCCCTGTTCGTCGAAGATCCGGTGCGGATCTTCGAAACGAAGAATTTCATGGTGTTGGACCAGATCGATATGATCGGTTTGCATTCGCTCGAGCGACTCGTCCAACTGTTTGGCCGCGTCCTTCTTTGTACGACCATCGATCTTGGTCATCAGGAACACTCGATCGCGATACCCATCCCGCAGAGCCTTTCCCATCCGCTTCTCACTGGCGCCATCGTTATAGTCCCAGCAGTTGTCCATGAAGTTGATCCCGCTATCGATAGCGTTCCGGATGATGCGAATACTCAACTCCTCGTCGATATACTTAAAGCCCAGGTGCCACCCGCCGAGTCCAACGAGCGACACCTCAACCCCCGTCCGGCCCAGCTTTCGCATGGGCATTTCTGTTTGCTGCGACATTCGTTCCCTCCGAGTTTGACCAATTCTATCCACAGATTACACGGATTGATTTAATATAATCTGCGTAATCTGTGGATAAACTATGCTGAAGATCCTGCTCCTGCTCCTGCTTCTGGTCCCGCCGTTTCAGGACGACCCNNATTGGCCGTCGCTCAGCTATCTCAGACACGACTACAAATCTGTCGCCGCGGTTGCACACATCCGCATCGAGCATGCCGAGATCACGAATCGTGTCGGCGGTTATGAGAATTGGAAGATCAACGCGATCGTGATCGAGTCGTTCAAGGGTCGCTTCAAGAAAGGCGACGCGATTGAATACTTTCATGGCGCTGAAGCCGGTTTCAAGCAGGAGTATTTCACTGGCGAGAAGATCGTTTTTCTGCTGGCTGAATCCGATGAGCAACGAAAACGTTATTACGCCGTCTTAGAGAATTCGACGCTACCCTACACAAAAGACCGCGTCGCGAAACTCCGGCAGATTAAAAAGTCGCGCAAATAATTTCATCACCTTTGTACCTATCCAGGGCGTGTTTTTCGCGTTACTCAGATATGGAGAGGTGATGAAATGAAAGCAACATTCTTAAGATTAACAATCATGATGGCTCTGGCGCTGGCTTTCGCGGCTTCAGCGCAGGCCCAAACCGCTCTCAACTTTAAGACTTTCGCGGTGCCCTTTAGCTTCAAGGTCGGCAACAAGGAGCTACCTGCGGGAGAGTACAAAATCACCGCGGACAACCAGATTGTTCGCGTCCAAAAAACTGACGGGAAGGCAAACGCGGTCACCCTGACTCAGCGTACGCGTGGTGCGAGCCACAACTTGAATGACGCGAAGCTGACGTTTCGACGTTACGGCGATCAGTATTATCTCTCGCAGGTTTGGCTGCCGGACAATCTCGGCCGAGAACTGAAGAGACCGCGACGCGAAGTCACAGACGTCGCGCAGAATTTCAGCGTCGTTGATATTGTGGGTTACTAATCAAACTTCGCAGAGAACCGAGAATCCCACTCGTGGCCCTCTCGAGTGGGATTTTCTTTTTGCGTTCGATCAAGATAATAATCAGCACGCATGCGAATAATCGCGACAGTGCTGGTGCTCCTCTTCCTCCTCGGTCCGGTCTCCGTGACCGGTCAACGAAAACAAGTCGTCTTCAAAGAAGTAGCCGAACAGGTCGGTCTTAAGTTCCAGCACTACAACGGCATGACGGGCAAGTTTTACCTGCCGGAGATCACAGGCAGTGGCGGAGCGCTATTTGATTTTGATAACGATGGCGACCTGGATGTCTTTTTGGTCCAGGGAAATACCCTCGAGCCAAACACTCAACCGGGCACCACCCTATTTCCGTGGCGCGGTCCCGAGACGCCCCGCGGCCGGCTCTTTCGCAATGATCTGAATGCAAAGGGAGCCCAGCTTTTGTTCACAGACGTAACCTCGCAGAGTGGCATCGTCGCGACCGGTTACGGCATGGGCGTCGCAGTCGGGGACATCAATAACGACGGGCTGCCGGATCTCTACCTGACCAACCTTGGCTCCAATCAGATGTATCTGAACAAAGGTGGAGGAAAGTTTACCGATGTCACGAAGGAGAGTGGCACAGACGATCCACGCTGGAGCACAAGCGCATCGTTCTTTGACTACGATCGCGATGGTTGGCTCGATCTCATGGTTGTGAATTACGCCGACTTCACGGTTGCGAACAGTCCCAACTGCTTCGCCTCCAACACCGCCAGAGACTACTGCACACCCCGCGTCTTTCGCTCGCCCGGTAATCGACTCTTTCACAATAAAGGCAACGGGATTTTTGAAGATGTAACAGTCGCAGCAGCCGTCAGTAAAGAGTTTGGCCACGGACTCGGAATCGTGACGGCAGATTTCAACAATGACGGTTGGATCGACGTCTACGTCGCAAACGACGGCGATCAGAATCAACTCTGGACCAACCAAAAGAACGGCACATTTGTTAACGAAGCACTTTTAGCGGGCGCCGCCGTCAATCGCAACGGACAGACTGAAGCTGGTATGGGCGTTGACGTGGGAGACTTCGACGGCAACGGCACAGACGACATCTTTGTGACGCATCTGATGGATGAGATCAACGCTCTCTTCGTTAACCTGGGCCAGGCGGTTTTTGAAGAGCGTACTCGCGAAGCGGGCCTGGGAATGCCCGGTAGACGTTTCACGGGGTTTGGCACTCTCTTTTTCGACTACGACAACGATGGCTGGCTTGATCTATTCGTGGCAAATGGAGCCGTACAACTGATCCAGGAACTCGTGCGCCAGAAGAATCCTTTTCCATTGGGCCAACCGAATCAACTCTTTCGCAATACCGGGAAGGGAGGCTTTGTCGAGATTATGGACCAGACGGAGCTACAGCCGCTCGAGGTCAGCCGCGGTGCGGTGGTGGGCGACGTCGACAACGATGGCGATGCGGATGTGTTAGTGACTAACAATAACGGCCCGGCGAGGTTGTTGCTGAATCAGGTTGGAAATCAGAACCACTGGTTAGGATTGCGGNTGATTGGAAAGAGTGGTCGNGACATGCTGGGTGCTCTGGTGGAGATCGTTGTCACCGAGAATAATGTNCTGCGGCGCCGNGTGAGAACGGATGGCAGNTACCTGTCGGGAAACGATCCGCGTGTGCTGGTCGGCCTTGGCCAGAGTTTGAANGTGAAAGCTGTACGAGTGCGTTGGCCCGGNGGGANAACTGAGGAATGGAAAGACGTCCGGGTTGATCAATACACCACGCTGAAAGAGGGCCGTTGAGAAACAGGACCGTAAAAAATTTCTTAGCAATCGTTTTCCTGGTGATCACGCCGGTCGTCTATTCGCAGTCATCTCGAAAAGATCTCGTTCCCGTGCGTTGGCCGGATCTGACGAATCTTGAGCCGACCGTTCGTGAACAGGTAAAAGCGCTGGAGAACCGGGTCGTTATTGCGGCAAGGAATCCCGTCATCCCGCCGACTGGACTCGGCGAGGACTATGGCAAGCTCGGACAGATCTATCACGCATATTCACTCATCTCGCCGGCCCACGATTGTTATCTGAACGCCAGCGTTTTGGCGCCCAAAGATTTTCGTTGGATCTATCTGCTCGCAAAACTCGATCAAGGGGAAGGTCGCTTCGAAGACGCGATTCGTCGTTATCGGAGTGCACGAAGCTTGCGCCCGGATTACGTAGCTGTACCGATCAACCTCGGGAACATCTATCTGGAACTGAATCGTCTCGATGAAGCGAAGGCCAGTTTCAGCGCTGCATTAGAGCTCGACACGAACAACGCGGCTGCACATTACGGGTTGGGCCAGGTGGCATTATCGTCGCGCAGTTATGCTGAAGCGATTCGGCAATTCGAAGCAACGCTCGCACAGGTGCCGAGCGCCAATCGTGTTCATTACTCACTNGCGATGGCTTATCGCGGGCTTGGCGACCTGGAAAAAGTCAAAGCTCATCTGGCCCAACAGGGATCGGTTGGNGTGCGTGTCGCAGATCCGCTCGTTGACGGTCTTCAGAATTTGATTGAAGGNGAGCGGTTGCCGCTTGCGCGCGGAAAGCTTGCGTTCGAGGCGAAGCGCTANGCGGAAGCGGCTGAGGAATTTCGCAAGGCCGTCGCAGCAAAGCCTGACAGTGTCATTGCTCGCATAAATCTCGGAGTAACGCTCTCGCAACTAGGGGATGTACAAGGCGCGGCGGAGCAGTTTGAAGAGGCTATTCGAATTGACCCCGGAAGAGTCAACGCACATTACAATCTCGCCATTCTCTTAGCCGGCCAGGGCAAGCACGAGCAGGCGATCGCGCATCTGCAGTCTGCTTTGGCGGTTGACCCGAACGATACGAGTGTTGGATTGCTGTTGGGCAGGGAGTTAGTGAAAGTCGGGCGTTGTCGCGAAGCGAGCGAGCTGGCGGCCAAACTGCGAACGAACTTCCCCTGTCGCCCCAAAGAGTAGCCACAAAAAGGTACAAAAATCACATAATGATAAAGTTCTGGCCGCGCCAGTCTCTTTGCGCGCCGGCCTTCTCATTATGTAATTCTTGTGCCTTTTTGTGGCTGATTTCTTAGAAGATCAGCTTCATGGCGAGTTGAATGTTTCGTGGCCCGCCGCCGCCCATGAACGGATTGCCGATGCCGACGTCGGGGGTGACAGTGATCGGCAGGAAGCCCGTCCCTCGGCCGGTCACGGGATCGATCGACGACGTCATGTCCGCGGCGAAACTCGGCAACAGCGGATTCGAAAAATTCGGATGATTGAAGATGTTGAAGATCTCGGCCCGCAGTTGGATCCGAAGCTTCTCGGTAATGTCAGTATCCTTGAAGATCGAGAAGTCGACATTCTGATAACCTGGCCCACGCAGTGCATTTCGACCGAGCGAACCGAAATGCCACGTGCCGGGAATACACGAACCCGCACTGCCATCACCCGCCGGATCGAGCGTGCAAGGCACCTTGAACGCCGAGAGATTAATAAACCTGTCGGGCGCGCTCGTGCCTGCATACGGGTCCCCGACGACATCCGGTCGCGGGAAAAACTCGCCCGTGTTGTTGTAGTCATCAAACAGCGTCAGGTGAAACGGATTACCGGTCCGGAGCGTCACCACTGTATTCACTTGCCAACCTTTGCCGAGACGCGGATGTGACTCCGAAAAATTCGGCAGCGCATAACTCGCGGTGACAACAAACCGGTGTCGATTATCGAAATTCGAATTTGCCTTCTCGCACTTTGTGCAGTGACTGTTGTCCGGCTGAGTCGCATTAGCGACATAGTCCTGCCCATCCGAAGCGTTGTCGATCGAATGCGACCAGGTGTAATTGATCTGCGCGGAGAAGCCACGGTGATCGCGCACCGAAAAGCTCGTCTGCAGTGCGTTGTAGTTCGAGATCGCCGTGGTTTCGAGCTGATTGACGTAGAAAAACGTACCGCCCGACGGCGCAAATGGTCCATTGTCAAACGGCCGTGCCGACGAAACACTCGGGTTCACAGGCTGGTTAATATCGCGATACCGGAACAGCTTCGTGCCGTGCGAGCCGACGTATCCGACTTCAAGCACGCCATTTCTAAACAGTTCCCGCTGAATGTTGAGATTGTAGTTTTGAATGTACGGAGTGCGCAGATTCGGATCGGCGGCGAATACGTCGGAGTCGAGAAAGTCCGTGAAGATTGGGACGCCATTCTGGATCACGGGTTCGGTCGAAAACGAAAACAGCACCGGCGATGGCCCAACCGGATTGAAAGCCGGTCCGGGATTGAAGGTATTGAACGGCAGTTGTCCCGCAAAGAAGTCCTGGGAAAACGCGTCGTAGTACAGACCCCAGCCGGCGCGCACAACTGTCTTGTCGGCTCCGTGAACATTCCACGCCAAACCCACTCGCGGCGAGAAATTATTCCAGTCGCGATCGTAGAGACGCGGAAGGCCGGGTGAACCAACCTGGACCAGACCAGCCGTAGGATCGAAGTTGCTTAACAGATGATCCCGTTCGTCGATAACGCCGAAGTAGTCCCAACGTAGTCCGAGATTGAACGTGAGCTGGGGACTATAACGAAACGTGTCCTGCAAATAACCTGCGTGTGCGTTCTGAAAAGTGAAGCGGTTTGAGTTGCCACGCGCGGCTCGGCCGCCGCTGAGTGTGCCGGAGAGAAAGTCTTCGAGGGAAGCGAAGTCCAAACGGCCGCGATACCCGGCATCGAAAAATTGATCCACCGTGGTACGTCGAAATTCGTAACCAAACTTCAGATCGTGCTTTGTGAGTTTCCAGGAAAAGTTATCGATCAGTTGATAATTGATGTCGGTACGCGCGCGCGGGACCGAGAGTGTCGCGCCGATGTTGGCGATTCCCAAATCGTCCTGAATGCGAATTTGCGGCAGACCAAAGTCCTGCTCGCTGGTGATGCCGGTGTTGAGTCCGATCGAACGCGGGTCGAAATCGTTGTCTTCCGGAAAAAATCCTTCCTTGAAGCGGTTGAAACCAAATCGCAGCTCGTTGACTTTAGTCGAGGAAAGAAGCTTCAGATAAGAAATCGAAACAAGATGGACCTTCGTTGGAGTCGTTGTGTTGAAGCCCGGAAGAATATTGCCCGCGAGAATGGCGAGTGGAAAAGACTGATCGCTCGTGCCGTAGAAATAGCGACCGGTAAGTTGGTTGTCCTTATTGAATGAGTGATCGATCTTGGCGATCAAGCTGTCGACGTCGTTGGAAGCAGGCGTCGTGACGAAGAGATTCGGTTCACCGCTGTTATCAAAGAGCGGCAATGGGTTGTTCGGCGCGGGCCAGGGATTGCGAGCCAGCAGACGCGTGATAACGGGATTTGTTGGACCACCAAGAGCAGCGATCTCGCGCGGATCAGGAACGCGGGCCGTTGAATTCAGTCCCACTCGTTCGCGTTGGCCCTCGTAAGCGAAGAAAAAGAACGTCTGATCTCGCTTTATTGGGCCACCAATTGCGCCGCCGAACTGATTGTTTCTAAACGCGGTTTGCGGTTCAGAGTCGCGATTGAAAAAGTTGCGCGCATCCAGTTTGTCGTTGCGGAAAAATTCGAAGAGCGAACCGTGAAAATCGTTCGTGCCTGACTTGGTAACGATGTTCACAGTAGCGCCGGAGTTGCGGCCAAACTCGGCTTCGACGTTTGTTTGAATTGCCGCTTCCGAAATGGCTTCGAGTGGCAGGATGGTTGCGGGAGTTCCGAAAACTCCGGCTTCGTTGATCGCCGGCAAGTTTCGGTAGCCGTCGTTCATGTCTGTGCCGTCGAGCAGATAATTGTTTGCCCGACCGCGATTGCCGTTCGCGCTGAACAATCCGAACGAACCCGGAGAATCAGTTGCACCAGAAGGATCGCCGGTGGCGCCGGGAACCATAACCAGGAATTTGGTGAAGTCGCGTCCGTTGATGGGCAGGTCTGCGGCGGCTTTCGTCGTGATTGTGCCACCAAGCGTGTTGCTGGTGGTTTCGACTTGTTCGTTTGTAGCCACCAACACCACTACGTCTGAGCCGGAGACACTTAGAGTCACGTCAACGCGTCGTTCACTGGCCACTTCGACTATGACGTTTGAGACGACTTGCGGCGCAAACCCCACATTCTCAACGCGCACTTCATACAACCCAATCGGCAACTCAGCAAAGGTATAGTTGCCCTCGGCGTCGGCGGTAGTCGAACGCTCGAGACCAGTGTTCGTGTTTTTGACCGTGATCTTCGCCCCGGTGACGAGAGCTCCACTCGGATCCTTGATCGTGCCGAGAATCGTGCCGCGNAATGTTTGTGCAGAGACAGTCAGTGACAGCAGCGAGATGAAGAGGAGCGCAGNAGCAATCCGCATATCGTGACTCCTTTATCCACAGATTACCCAGATTATTAATCCGTGTAATCTGTGGATGCAAGGGTTGGACCAACGATTACTGCGTCGTGCAAGATGTGTCGTCGATTACAAACGACGTTTGCAACGACGAATCCTCAACTCCAAGGAAGTAGATTCGAATAGTCTGTCCCTTGAAGGCAGTAATGTCGAAAGTCTTCAATACGTAGCCGGTTGTCTCGTTAAGATTCGAATAAGTGGCCAGTGTAGTTAACACGGTGTTACTCGAGTTGCGAATTTGGACCTGCAACGTGTCGAAGGGTGTTACGGTTGTAGTTTCGGATGAATTGATCTTCAGCCAGAAGCTGAGCGTCACAGTTGTCGCAGTGGACGGAACAGTGATCTGCTGGAAGAGCGAGTCGGTATGCGTTGTGCCATAACCGTCGAGCCACGCGTAGAAGGAGCCGGAGCGAGGTGTTTGTCCCGTCGAATTGGTGATCACGCCCGCAGTCGCGGTCCAATTGACGGCGCCTGATTCGAATCCACGGTTCAACAGCAACTCTGCTCCCGGAACTGGAGTCGGAGTTGGCGTTGGAGTCGGTGGCGGCGCACCAGTCAGGAGTGAGAAGAGCAGCCGGTTCGGCGATCCCGTACCGGGGTTGCTCACATGATTCAGGGTGGCGCTGTTGATGATAGCTGCCGTGACCGTTGCCGGTGAAGCAGTTGGATTGGTTTCGAGGAATAAAGCTGCTACGCCGGTGACGTGCGGCGTTGCCATCGAGGTTCCGGAGATCGTGTTGGTTGCTGTATCGCTGGTTCTCCATGACGAGGTGATGCTGCTGCCGGGCGCAAAGAGGTCGACGCAGGTTCCGAAGTTCGAGAATGAGGAACGCGCATCGGTCATTGTCGTCGAGCCGACCGTAATCGCGCTCGCCACGCGAGCCGGCGACGTGTTACACGCATCCTGATTTTCATTGCCCGCTGCAATCGCGTAAGTCACACCATCGTTGATCGAGTTTGTGACTGCGGTGTCGAGTGCAGATGAAATGCCGCCACCCAAACTCATGTTCGCAACTGCCGGTTGTCCCGCCTGATGATCGGACGTGACGAAATCCACACCGGCGATGACGCCGGAGTTAGTTCCACTACCACTCGAATCGAGCACACGGACTGCCACGAGCGTGACATTCTTCGCGACGCCATAAGTTGAGCCGCCGACAGTGCCGGAGACGTGAGTGCCGTGTCCATTGCCGTCGTTGGTGCCGAGCCCATCGTTGATGGCTGTGAAGCCGGAGATCACGCGTCCCGCAAACTGCGTGTGCGTCGCGCGGATTCCGGTATCGATGATGTAAGCCTTAACGCCGGAGCCGGTCGCGTTGTAGTTGTAGTTTCCATCGAGCGGAAGATCTCTCTGATCGATGCGATCGAGTCCCCAGGTAGCGCCTGTTTGAGTTGTATTAATCGAGACGACGCCATCCTCTTCGACAAACGCAACCTGTGGATCGTCGGCGAGGCGGAGAGCTTGTTGTTCATTCATGCGCACCGAGAAACCTTTGATTGCCCGATGATAAGTTTGACCGTTATTACGATCGCCACCGAAATCACGCGCGAGACGGTGAGCCACGCCGTCGACGTCGGCGACGTCGTCTTTGAGTACGACGATGTATTGGTTGGCAATTTTTTTGTCCGCGCTCATGCGCCGGAATTTATTGCCGTTGGAATTCTGACCGTGAGCTGCAGTGAGGACTATCACTGCGACCGAAATGGCTACCAGAGCAAAAACCGCAAGCGTTTTCTTCATATGACCTCCAGTGAGATAAGTTTCTGTTTGGGAGCGTCCGCCGCTGAGCAGTCGGGAAATCCAGGGGAAAGACGCGGGCTGGATCGCACGACAATATCGTCAATACTTTTTATCTGGGGTGAACTGAGCCAAACTGGGAGGAACAGCCTTTGGGAGGTAGCTTGTTTCTGGGTGCGGCAGATGATAGAGCCACGATGGACAAAAAGCAAATCNAAATCTGGTGTAACAACTTATCCTGTGAATCCTGTTAATCTTGTNAGTCCTGTCTACATGATTTACAGGATTGACAGGATGAGGAGATCGACATGAATGTGTTTGTGGCGTTGTTGCGTGGCGTCAACGTCGGCGGCAACAACATGATCAGTATGAGCTCGTTGAAGAAGAGCTTCGAGGCGCTGGGCTTTCCGCACGTTTCCACTTACATCAACAGCGGGAACATCATTTTTACGACAAAGGAGAAAGACGCGCGGAAGCTGGAGAAGAAAATCGAGCAGATGCTGGCGAAGGAATATCAGCTCGATTCCAGAGTAGTGTTGCGCACTCTTCCTGAGATGGAAAAACTGGTGCAGAGTTTACCGAAGACGTGGGCCGGCGATCCCAACTGGCGATACAACGTGATCTTCCTGCGCCACACAATTGACTCAGAAAAAATCCTGGACGAGCTCGTGGTCAAGGACGGCATCGAGGAAGTGCTCTATCGTCCGGGCGCGCTCCTTTGGTCGGCACAGGTAAGCGATTTGACCCGCACGCAGATGGTGAAACTCTCCAGCCGTAAGATTTATCAGGACATGACGATCAGAAACCTCAACACCACGCGTAAGCTCAGTGAGTTAATGAAGAAAGTGGCTGAGACAAAGTAGTTAACTCCCAAATCCTGTCGCATTTTCTGAATTTCACGTATGATCCGCCGTATCCGTTCAAGCACTGGAGCGATTCGATGAGCGACCGCAAATACCGGCACCGCGGCTACATGGACAACGATCGCGAACCGCAGCGACCAAAACCTCAGTCAAAACCGCCGCAGGGACAATCAAGACCTCAGGATCGCGAAGGCCCGCGTTCACCAAAGATGATGGCGTTTGGGGAAGCAGTGAAGTGTGCGAACTGCGGAATTCCGGCTCCAGCCACGATCAACTTCACCAGTTCGTGCTCCAAGTGCAACAGCGCGCTCCACAGTTGCCGGCAGTGCACTCATTTTGATCCCAGCGCTCACTTCGAATGCAGCACGAAGATCACAAAACGCATCGTGAACAAGAACGCAAACAACACGTGCGAGCTGTTTGCGCCACGAACGGTGGTTGAGCGGCAAACTTCTTCAGGCGCTCCGACAGATGCTCGGGCGGCGTTCGCAAAACTATTCAAGAAATGAAATACCTAATCATCATTGTCTTCGTCGTACTACTGGCCGGCATTATTCTCAGGTCGACGCGGACTCAGCGTTAATCCACAGATTACGCAGATTCACTCACCCTGAAAGTTTTCGGCGAGCACATCAATTTTTTCGATGCTTGGCGGCTTCGCCAACAGCGTGCTTGCTTTTTCCATCAACGCCTTTGCGACGGCTCCGGAGAGATGAGCGTCCCGTCCTGCATCATCTGGAAAAACGTCGAAGATACCGAATTCGGATTGTCCCATCCGAATAGCGAACCACGCAGTGGTGGCGGGTTCCTGTTGGACCAGCGGTACGGCGGAACGGAGAAACGCTTCCACCTCGGCTTCCTTACCTGATTTCGCTTCCAAACGCACGAGCAAACCTTTGGTTGTCATGAGATCCTCCCTTTGTGCCAGTTTGTGGCTTTTTCATAAGCAAATGCAAATGAGAGTAGTTTTGCTTCGCTGAAGCTCGGCGCAGAGATCTGTAATCCGATCGGCAGATCAGCTCGAGTGAAGCCGCAGGGAATCGAGAGCGTGGGCACACCGTACGCATTAAAAGGCCGGGTGTTTCTCAGCCAGAGCTCGCCCGCTGGATCAGGCGACATGTCCAGAGCTTCTCTGATTGTGATAGGCGGCACGGGCGTTGTTGGCGTAATCAGAAAGTCGACTTTCGAAAAAACATCGTCAATCTCACGTCGCACGCGGTCTAAGTGCTGTCGCGCTTCGATGTAAGAAACAGTGTCGATTGCTGCTGCCTGTTTGAGTCTTTCGCGAATCCACGGCAGATAAAGATCGGGCGTGGTCGTGAAGGACTTTGCGTGCAGGGCGTAGACTTCCGGCGCCTGCACGGCAGTCGGCGTGGCAGGCAGATCAACTTCCGATATGTCCGGTGCAAAATTGCTGATTTGTTTCA
>Ga0065707_10081954_pt1 | contig 27570 bp, 19 predicted proteins | sample SwiRhicommuniRL3_FD_59094 | JGI IMG/M metagenome (GOLD analysis project Ga0065707, IMG submission 59094) | Switchgrass rhizosphere bacterial communities from Rose Lake, Michigan, USA - RL3 v2 (version 2) | ecosystem: Host-associated > Plants > Roots > Rhizosphere > Soil | place: East Lansing...
CCGCGAGCGCATCGCCGCGCGCGGCCAGCGCTTTTAACTTTTCAAGCGGCGCCTTGCGGATATTTTTGAATACTTCCTGCAGCTCCGCCGTGCGCCGGTCGATTGTCTCGATGGTGCGCGCCTTGGCTGACACCCTGAGCACGGTCGACGCCAGGTCCCAGATCCCAAACTGGCTGAGGGAAGCGCCGGCGCTCGGAATGCGCGCTTCGGCGGCACTCGCAGCCGCCTCAGTTGCGGACTGCGCCGCGGTCGAACTGGACGATGGCATTGAAGCCGCGATGGCGTCGATGTGCGCTTTCAACGCGTTAGCGCCGAACCCATTCGTATCGCTCTGCCCTGCAAACTGCGCCATGTTGGCGAGCATGTTGCGTCTGGCATTGACCAGGTCGAGCTCGCTTTGCAGCAAGGAAACCCTGGCTTGTAAGTCTGCGTTGGGCCGGGCTGCCGCAGCGAGCGCACGCCGGCCGGAATCGAGTTGCGCCTGGAGCGCGGCGCGTTGCTGATCGAGTTTTTGTTGAACCTTGCTCAACGATTGCACCGAGGCCGCTTCTTCGCTGGCCTGCGCCAGGGCGGCCTCGCTGCTCAGAAGCTCCGCGTTCGCCCTCGCAATCTCAAACGCCAGGGCCGTGATCCGGTCCGCCGTCTGTCGATTGGCGTACAGGATAAGTAGGTCGCTCGGCTGGGTCGCGGCCTGCTGCTGGACGCCGAGCGTGCGATACCAATCGACCGTTTCATCCAGTATTTGCACGACTTGAGCGCCGGTCATCACAGCACGGGTGCCGGCTGCTCCGCTGGGGAACGCAATGAGGCTGAGCAGGGCGAGTAATGCAAATCGGGCGCGCATGGAAAGCGTACTATAGCCGCGCCAGCCATTCGCTGATCAGACGATGCGAGATCGAATGCGGCGTCGGCATTGCCTGGCCGCTCGCCAGCTCTTCGCGCGTGAACCACCGGGCATCTTCCAGCTCCTCACCCACTCGAATGACACTGTAAGGGTGGGCTACGGCGTGAAAGCCGATCATGAGCGAGGATGGGAAGGGCCAGGGCTGGGAAGAACGATAGTGCACATCGCGCACCGCGACGCCAGTTTCTTCCAAAACCTCGCGGATCACTGCATCTTCCAGACTTTCGCCCGGCTCGACAAAACCGGCGACAGTTGAATAACGCCCCGCAGGCCAGCTCGCCTGTCGCCCGAGCAGGGCGCGCTCGCCCTCCGAAACCAGAACAATGATCGCAGGATCGATTCGCGGGAAGAATTGCTGGGCGCAACTTTCCCGGGAACAATAAAGCTCATGGCCGGCGCTGCGCGGGAGAGTGGGTGCGCCACATGCGCCGCAATAGCGGGTTCGCAGGCGCCAGATGGACAAAGCGCGCGCATAAGCCAGCAATGCAGCGTCGTCATCGCGCAATGAGCTGACGAGAGGACGCAGCTCTTCAAAAGCGGCCTCCGGCGGTAGCGCCGGCGATTCCTCCGGCTCGAGATTCAACAGCACGCAACGCGCGTCGCGAAACCATCCCAAGAGAACGAGTCGATGCTCGTCCGCTGCCCGCACCAGCGGGTGATCGCCTTTGAGGAAGGCGATGCTCGGTTGCACATTGTCCTTCTGCAAGAGCTGCGTAGTGCCCCGCGAGACCACGTACAACGTGGAGGCATCGGCCAGCGCCGCCGCGCGCCAATCCGCAAGCTCGCGCAACTCGCTGCGCCGCTCGAGATAAGGCCCGGCGAAAAAATTAGGACGATGCATGGCTACAGTTTGCCAGCCTCACAAGCCCTGCGTAACTTGTTCCGCTCCATTTTCCGGCGCCCATGCGCATCGTCTTGGTGTAGCTGCTTCAATTTGACGTCGTTCGGTCCGCTGCACGGGCTATAACAGCGAAACTCCTTTAGGCACACGCACGACCGCCGTGCCGGCGATCTTGTCGTGCCACGACTGTTTCTCGTCATCGAATGCGATCCAGATGAACCCCAGGCCCGCAACGACCAGCGACAGGAAGCAACTGAGCGCACGCACTACTGCGGTAGGCCAGTCGATGGGGCGGCCATCGAGCCGCACGATCTTCAGCCCGAAGACAATGCCACCGATCGTAGTGCCTTTGAGCTTCCACATCACGGCTCCATAGGCCGCAAGCAGCAACAGCGACACGCTGTGCTCGCGGTCGAGGAAAGAAAGACAGATGCCGATGAGCAGCGCATCGATGAAGAGCGCGCCGATGCGCATCCAGAAGCCCGCGCGGGGCAGTGAGTTTGGGTCGGTCACTGCGGGCTGGGGAGCAGTTTCTGCGGGGGGCGCCGGGGGCAGCCCCGCTGCGGCCTCCAGTGGCGCGGCGCTTTCACGTTTCGAAGCCTTCGAGGCCTCGATCAACGTGTAGATTACGACGCCGAGCCCAAGAATGCCGAGCAATTTATACACAATGAATCCCACGATGGGGATCAGATAAAGGCCAAGGACCAGCACCCCGCCTATGAGTACCGCAACCGCAGTATGCGCGAGGGGGCTTTCGCCAAAAAGGTTCGTGATGCGTTTGCCGAGCGCTGCGAGAATCACGGTCTTGCCGAAAAACCCGGCGACGAGCAATGCGATTCCCAAGAACGGGATAAACAAAATGCCAATGACGGTAATGGCGAGCAACACCATCAACACGGGTGAGATGAGGACAGCCAGCAGCGCCGTGAGTACGGACTTGCCGGGCTGTAACTCCAATGTCTGGACGCAGCGGTCCACAGCGCCGCGGAACATCAGAGCGAGCAAGAGATAAAGCGTGAGGAATCCGAGAGCCACGCCCCACGCCCAGCCTACCCCGGGGGCGATGGCGAGTGGCCTGCCCAGCAACAAGCAATGCTTGATCCACGGCCGCAGCCATTGTGTGCCCGACACGATGCCACTCAATACCTGATCCGTGCCGCCATGCAAAATAGCTGTGGGAGCTCGGGTCAAGGCGCCGCCCACGACCGTAACTTGCCCGCCGATTTCGGCTTGGGGACCGAGCTCGACGTTGCCAAACACCGCCACCGCATCGCCGCCGATGCGGCTGTTGATGTAGGCATTGCCAAAGACCGCCACCACCTGCCCCGCCACCTGCCCCGTGACGTGGCTATCGCCGAAGACAGAGACAACTTCTTCATTGACTTCGCCAGCACTCGTTGATGAGCCAAAAACGGACACGACGGTGTCGGCACGCTCACCCGCCGGAAGGGTTGAATTGTGGCCGACAGAAACGATTTCACCCCGGGATTCTTTCTGATCGGCCGGTTTTACCGCTTCAACTGGCGTGACGCTTTCCGCTGTCGGAGCAGGCGTATCCGTCTGTGCGTGCGCCTCGATCGGCAGGGCAAACAAACACGCCAAAGCGAGTGATCGGGCGATGAGAGGAATTGAAGTATTCATTTATAGAGTGTCCGATAAGCGGTGGCGCCGAGCCCGAAGAGCAGCGCATACATCGCTGCGCCGAAAGCCACGCCGAAATATAACCATTGAGGGGGAATTGCATGAACCACCGCCGCGCCCACTTCCACCAGGGAAGAAGCGATGCGGGCCTTGTTTTGCACCGAAGCGACTGGCGCCGCCGCTGCGTCGGACATCCAGGTGACGCCGGTCAAAGCCAGTTTGATGAAAACGCCGGACGCCAGCACAAATAGGGCGCGCGCTGCGAGCGGCCAATGCGCGAAACTCTTGCGCCACCAAGGCAGCGCCGCGCGGCGCGCAAGCTCATTCAACACGCGCGTTTCCAACCCACGAGGGGCACGCAGCGGCGGCTGCGCGCGCAGCGTGCGATCGATGAGGCGTTCGAGTTTTTCGCTATCGTTTTGCATGAGCGTTCAGGTCAGATTTTTAGCCATCGCGGCGCGGCCGCGAAATATATCGGTCTTCACCTTGGACAAGGAAGCGCCCAGCTGTGCGGCAATTTCCTCGTAAGAGAGCTCTTCGAAATGGTACAGCACCAGCGGCACGCGGTAGTTATCGGGCAGGTCCTGCAATGCGCGCTCCACGCGCGCGCGACTTTCTTCAGTATCGAGATCCGCCAGCAGGGTGTCCGGCGTCTCGATCTCAAAATCAGGCGCGTCGTCTGCGGCGTCTTCATGACGCAGCTCCGAGAAGAATTTCCACCTTTTGCGATAGCGCTCCAGATGATTGAGCGCAGTCCGCCGCACCACCGTCTTCAACCAGCCGCCGGCTTCGGGGCCGCGCAAATTATCGAAATTCTCGTAAGCCTTCAGGAACACATGCTGGGCGATGTCTTCAGCCTGCACCGGGTTGCCGGTGAGGCGGGCGGCGGTCGAGTAAACCATGTCCTGATAGGCGCGCATGAAACGGGTGAAGTCGGCCTCGTGAGCCAGCTGGGTGGGTGGGGTTTGCACTTGCGGGTGTTCGTTTAGACTTCAGAACACGCTCCACGGGGGAAAGTCGCAGGCGTCGCGGCGGGGCAAGCGCGACCTTGGCACGGAAGTGCCGCTATTTCAAGAAGTTAAGGTGGGTGAACTATCGGCCGGTCTATTTCTTTTTGCGTCCTTTCTTCTTTTTCTTGGGCGCCTTTGCGCCAGCGCGGCGCGCTTCCGACAAGCCGATCGCAATCGCCTGCTTACGGCTCTTCACCTTTTTGCCGGAGCGGCCGCTGCGCAGCGTGCCTTCCTTGCGCTCGTGCATCGCGCGTTTGACTTTACTCGCTGCTTTCTTGCTGTATTTCCTGGCCATGGAAGCGCCTCTTTAGCATTGATGCTTGGCTTAGCACACGATATACCTTGAAAAGGTTGCGCTCAGGTTTTGGGACGGGCTGGCAGGGTGTCGCACGCATGGCGACACCCTGCAAATTGCATCAACCGAAAGCCTGCTTACTGTTTGACTGAAAGCCGATTGTCCACGCGTACCACGCCTTCGATCTTTTGCGCGTCCTGCGCAGCCTGCGCCCTTTCCGTCGGACTATCCACCGCGCCACTCAACGTCACTACGCCGTTCTTCGTGGTCACGTTGATATGCCGGGCCTTGGTCGTATCGTCCTTCACTAATTCAGCCTTGACCTTGGTGGTAATGACGGTATCCGTCACGGGCTGGCCGCTTCCTTCGCTGTTGGCAAAGGCTCCGCCCGCGGTGAGGACGAATGCTGCGGCGATCGCCGCCGTTGCCGCTTTTCTGACGTTCATAAAAGTGCCTCGCATGTGAAGAGATCGCTCTTCAATAACTGATGGGGATGTGCCAGGTTCCGGATTGCCTGAACTTGGGCAAAGCTCAAGGCGACAGCCGGCGTTCCAGACGAATGAACATTCGCCCCGAACCTGGGGGATTGAAACGTTCGACTCGTAATTGAAACGGCTCCGCCTGCAGCGTGGATGCAAACGCATCCGCTTCGGTCGCTGGAAAGATTCCAGAAATCCGTTTGTTCCCGATTGCCGGATCGGTGATGACAATCTGCGTCGAGTTGTAGCGGTTAAATTCGCTTGCTGCTTCGGCGAGTGTTTGTCCCGAAAACCTGATCCTGCCCTGCAGCCAACTGAGCTGACGTGCGGACTCCGTTAGAGATACCGTGTGCACAGTGAGCGCCCTGCCGGATCCTTGGCGCCGGATCTCGGCGATTTGCCCGGCGGCAAGCAATAGCTTGGCTCGCTGGTCGCGATCGTCCATGTTGATCATGATGCGACCCTCGGTCACCAGCACTCGTGTTCGTTCGGTGGCGTAGCGCTGCACCGTAAATTGCGTGCCGAGCGCTTCAACGGACACCGATCCTGCGGCCACTCGAAACGGGCGCATTGCATCGCGCGCCACTGTGAACTGCGCTTCACCCTCAACGAGACGTATATCGCGCGTCCGCCAATTGTATCGGACGTCAATTCGGGAATGAGTGTTGAGTTGGATTAGAGAGCCGTCCGCGAGGCGAACGGCTCGCTGCTGACCGATGGCGGTAAGGTAGGTCTTGTGCGGGGTGAGCTCTTGAGTCGCGCCCCATCCAAGAGCCAGCGCAACGACTACTCCGGCCGCTAGCGCAAGCCATTTTCTGCGGAAGGACCCGGTGTCTTGGACAGACGGTGCGGTGGTCAGCGTCCGTGTCGGCAGCGGACGCAACGATATGACGTTTTCCCTTGCTGCGGCAGTTTGAGTAGCGGGTTTGATGTGGCGCTGCCATTCGCCATTGCGGATCTCCTCTTGCACCGCGGTGATAAAGAGAAATTCCCGCACATTGCAATGTGACCGTGTGATCCAATCTGCGAACTGCGCATTGAGCTGCGTATCTTGGGTTTCCAAGGCGCTCAGCCACAGTCGGGCTTCTTCCATGGCTCGTCCCTGCTCTACGTGCCTCGATTCCCCATTTCCGTCCATCTTGATTCTCCCTAGGTAACATGTTCGTCGAAGTCCGTTACTGTCATCGCGCACGGACTATCAGCTCGTTCCCCGTGGATACCAGCGCGAGATCTTCATCCAGTCTTAAAATAGCGAGCAACGAGTTTGGATCGTTCGCATCGAAAGAGCCCGTATAGCGCCGCGCGCGAATGGTATTGCCGATGACGGCGATTTGAGGCGTTGCGTTGTAACGATTGAACTCGGCAGCAATATCGGCAAGCGAATCGTCCCGAAAATTGAGGCGACGATGTCTCCAAGGCGCCACTGCCGCCACATCGTTTCCGACACGTCGCTCAATATGGCCGCTGAGGTCGATCCGTGCTTCCTCACCTGCCGCGAGCCGTGAAATGGGCGGAATTGTTTCGTCCTGATGCCCCTTGCTCAGAGTTGTGGAAGGCGGAGCGGTTGAAGCACCACCTTCCATCGAGATCTGCACGAGGCCGTCGATTACCGATACTGTCGTGCCAAACGGCCGGCGTAGTACGTTGAATTCGGTGCCAATGGCTTGAATCACACTCGGGCCGCTGTAAACACGAAATGGACGCGCAGAATCGTGTTCGACCTTGAAAATCGCTTCGCCTTCGAGCAGCCGGATGTCTCGCGACCGCCCGGCGAGCCGCACCTGCACACGAGATCGCGTGTTCAAGTGCACGTTCGAACCATCTGGAAGATCGATGGCGCGCTCTTCACCCACTGCGGTTGCATATGTTTGCCAGTGAGGAACAAATTGCCAGTAGCCCAAAACGCTTAGGGCTAACGCGGCGGCGAGTCCCAGACCCCAGCGCCAGGGAGTTGATCGCACGTGTCTTGGTACTGGCGCCGAAGGGATGCTAGCAGAGGGCTGAATGGGCAACTCGACGACGTTGGCGGAACCGATGTTCGAAGAGGTACGAAGCTGTGGTAGTTGGCTGGAATCCAGTGCGCGCAGCTCAGCTGCGATCGAAGTCGCGAAGAAGAATTCCTGCAGGTGCCGCGGTGATTCCATGGCCCAGTCGACGAACTCGGCGCGCTCAGCTGAACCGGCCGTCCTCAGCAGACTCAGCCATTCCGCCGCCCGCTCGGCGAGGCGTTGCTCATCTTGACGTTCTCTGGGCGATTTCCGATCCATAGCCTGTCCTTTCAGTGTCCTTCAATCCTGACCGTCGCACTGATTCCAGCGCGAGCGGATAAAAGCCATCGCCCTTGCCGAATACTGCCGAACGGTGTCCCGGTTCAATCCGAGCTCGCGTGCGATCTGTTCGTGGGAGAGCCCATCGCGCATCTCGGCAAGCAGCACTCGCTGTTGCATGGCGGGCAGCTCGGCGAGCGCAGCGGCGATCTGCCTGCTCAGTCCAAGGCCTTCTGCAAGCTGATCCGGCCAAAGATGATGGGGGTTATCTGTGCGCCGCTCGACCGCCTGGGAGTCGAAGGTGACTCGATCCCGCTTGGCGCGCGCGTGAAATTCACGGACTACATGCGAAGCGATACCATATAAATAGGCTTGGGGATTTCGCACCAGATCGGCCCGGTTTAGTCGTAACAGCCGCAGAAAGACCTCTTGCACCACATCGTTCGCATCCTGGGGACTTGGCAAGCGACGGGCGAGAAACTGATGCAATTCCTTTCGATAGTTCTCGAAAGCGGACTGCGCCAGACTCGGCGTCTGTTGCCTCATCGTCATGTTCATGCGAGTCCACCAAGCTCCGTGCAAGGATTCGTCTGAGGTACTAGTGTGTCTGGGAGGGTATTTTGTGTATGGGAATACACAGTTTCACAATTTGTTCACACTAGCTGGCCAGACCAGAAAGAGGATTATGGCTCGAGAAAGCCAGCACTTCTAACAATCGGGCGTTAAATCGAAGGGGAGAGTCATGAAATTATTACGTTGGGGGCTTGGGCTGGCGGTCATCGCATTTGCCTCTCAAATTGCTGCGGCGCAACAAGCTTTACCGCAAACGTTGACCACGCCGACGATGGTACGAATTGAGGCGCAGCCGCTCAGGCAAGCCATTATTGAACTCATGGCTCAGACTGGGGTGCAGTTTCTTTACGGGGAACATGCTATTCCTGCCGAGCTGAAGGCGCCTATGGTTGCCGGGAAGATTACGCCGGAGGAGGCTCTAAGACGGCTTTTGGATCACTCTGGGCTGACGTACTTCTCCGTCAATCCTCGTACGGTGACTATCGTGCCTGAGGAGGGTGCTGAGAGGAAGAAGAGTACTGCTATGACACAGGTAGAGAGGGAACCTGCGTTATTGGCCCAGGCCTCACATAATGACGGCATCTCCGATACCAGTGAAACGAGCACAGAGGAGTTGGATCGTCGGCAGCCCGATGGGAAGCTACAAGAAGTCGTGGTGACTGGTTCCCATATTCGTGGCGTCAATTCCCAGTTCTCCCCGACGACCATTTACGATCGCCAGGACATTGAAAGATCAGGAGCCGCCACTCTAGAGCAATTCGCGCGATTAATTCCTGAGAATTTTGCTTCGGTCGACGCGCCTTCCGGCTTCACAGCCAACGCGACTGGGTTTGATCAGAGCGGTAGTAATCGCAATGTGGGTGCTGGCTTAAATCTGCACGGACTTGGCCCATCGGCCACTCTCACGTTATTAAACGGACACCGACTATCACCTGCAGGGGCAGATGGCCAATTCGTGGATGTCTCGCTAATTCCTATGAGTTCAGTGGAACGTATCGAGATCTTGTCGGATGCCGCGTCAGCTATTTACGGTGCCGATGCGATTGCGGGCGTCGTCAATATCATCTTGAAAAAAGACTTCGTAGGAGCTGAGACCACGCTGAACTTTCTTCAACCTACGAGGGGTGGAAACAGGGGGATCACGGGTTCGCAACTTTTGGGCCACTCTTGGGGCGCCGGTAACGCCATGCTCGTCTACGAGCATAACGACCAGACCGCACTGCTCGCGCGGAAAAGGGATTTTATTCCAGAACAAGGCGGGCCCTTCATGCTCTATCCCGAACAGAAGCGAGACAGCATTTTTGTCAACGGCGTACAGCGGCTGACCGAACGCATGAGTTTATCGACAGACGCTTACTATGCCGAGCGACAATTCGTACAAGATGTGTTTTCTGCCGGAGGATTCCTAGTCAATTCAGAAGGAACCTCGAGACAGTATGGCGGAACCCTAGCGGCCATTCATACACTGTCGGGAGACTGGAATGTGGAACTCGCTGGCAGCTACTCTAAGCTCCAGCAACCGTCGACACAGTCCTATCCATCGTTCGGTACGCCCGGGGAGCGGGCGGTTGACTCATTCGCAACCGATACTGATCTGATGGAATTCAACTTACGATTCGATGGGACCTTATTCTCGGTGCCAGCCGGAAATGCGAAGGCCGCATTCGGCGCCGAGACTCGTCGCGAGCATTTTAGGTCGGCGACCAGCAACGCAGATGCGGGGACGACGTACGCTGAATCGGAGACCGATCTTGACCGCCGCCTTTGGAGTGCCTTTGGCGAACTTCTCATCCCGCTGCTCGGGGATCAGGCTGACGATGCAGCGAGGCGGGGCCTCACATTGTCTCTTGCTGCTCGCTACGATCACTATAATGACTTCGATGCTGCAACAAGTCCAAAGGCCGGACTTTCATGGAAGCCGAACAGCTGGATTAACCTGCGCGGCACGTATTCGAAGTCGTTCCATCCGCCTTTACTCAGTCAGCTCAATCCGACGCCGCTTGGTGGCTTCATCTTGAATCTACCCAATGCTGCTGCGGCAGCAGGCTTCACGACGACGCTCGCTTTATCGAGCGCCGGCAATCCAGATCTCGCTCCAGAAAAGGCAACTTCGTTCGCCGCGGGCTTCGACCTTACTCCGATGGCAGTGCAGGGTCTTACTATTTCGGCCACTTATTTTCACACTGATTATAACGACCGAATTGCTCTTCCGCCTACCGTTGGCGGGATCTTTGGAATCTGGTCAGAGACGGACACTTTGGCACCGTTCTTTGACCTATCCCCAAACCTTGCGGAAGTAGCGGTACTAGTTGCAGGCGGAACGGTTGTCGATACCACCGGGCGGGGAGCTGACGGTGTCGAGGCTATATTCGACTTTCGGCAGTCCAATATTGCAAAGACCGAGCAATCTGGCGTCGAGCTGTCGAGCAACTATGGGTTCGATACAGGTCTAGGGCGTGTCTATTTCTCTTTGGCCGCAAATCGCCTACTACATAACACATATCGTGCAGTCATAACCGTCCCGGACGTTTCTTTGAAAGATAAACTTGCGCAACCCGTTGGCACGCGCCTGAACGCGAGTGTCAGCTGGTCACGAGGTGGCTTGTCCTCCGCCTTGCGGGTTGATTATTGGAACCGATACCAAAATCCCCTTTTCGAGCCTGCTCAACCCATTGGGGCATGGACGATCGCAAATCTGAATCTGGCATATAAGTTCTCCGACGCAAGCGCAGCGACTTTACTCGATCAACTTGCAATTGCGGTCACAGTGCAAAATCTGACTGACCGAGCTCCCCCCCGCGTGCAGGTTCCTGTTGGTTACTTAGATATTGGCTTCGACTCAAGAAATGCCTCAGCTCTTGGCCGGACCATGTCGGTCACTCTAAACAAGCGTTGGTGAGGGCGAATGGCCCCGTTCCGCGCATCGCCGTAATTACGGAGTTGTTCTTCATGCGTTTGGCTCCATTTAGTTTCGGAATTTGCGTATCGTTGGCGCTTGTCACATCACTGAAGGTGAGCGCCATGGAAGGTCAGACTAGCGGAAGTATTCCTGCACCTAAAGCTAATTCACTAGCGTGGCTCGAGGAGCGCACCGGCTCGCGCGCCCTGGAATGGGTGCGAGTGCAAAGCATGCGGACCATCGATCAACTCACTGCGGATCGCCGCTACGCGGAATTCCGTGCCGCGGCGGTGCAAGTGACTCAAGATGAAAGTCGTTTGCCGGGTGACTCAGTCGGTGGATGGATACATGAAAGCTGGATTTACCGCGTATGGACAGATAATTCCCATCCGCGCGGATTGCTGCAGCGTACCCTCCTGGAAACATACGGTGATCCCATACCTTCATGGACAACCCTGCTAGACATAGATGCCTTTGGGCGCCGTGCAGGGAAGGCTTACGATATTGCATTGGGAAAGTGTTTGGGCTCCAGGTGTCTCCTCGGGCTAGTGGTGGGTGGGGCGACTGATTCGATTTTATGGAAAGAATTTGATGTCGATCGGCGCTCCTTTGTGAAGGACGGGTTCGCATTCGTATCAGGAACGCTTCCAATATGGAAAGGTAAGGACACCGTTATAGTTGCGAAGGCAAGGCACGCAGACGGTTCACTGAATTCTGATCCTCTAGCTGTCGTCCAGGAGTTGCGGCGTGGAACGCCTCTCGAGACCGCCAAAGTTCTCTACCGGTCTGATGAAGTGAATGGAATATTTTCTGTGGCGGAGTTCAATTCAGGCAAACAGCAGCATCTTGTGATCGAAGAAACCACGGTACCCCACGGTCAAAGGCTTTTCCTATTGGCGGACCATGGGGAACCCGTTCTTATGCACGGTCCTAACAACTATCGTGTTATGACTTTCTATGACGGGCACTGGATATTTTTGCTCGGTTCTGAGGCGGCAGAGCAGGGAAATCCAGTAGCATGGAAGTCGGGGTCGTTGCTTGCAATTCCAGAAGCGGGAATTTTCTCATCCGCTGCAAAAGGTCAGCTGGTAATGGGACCGAATCAGCGCGAAACCATTGACAGCGTACAAGGCGTAGATGGCGGCCTAATGGTTGTCAGTCACGAAAACGTCCGCGGTCGACTTCTGAGATTCACTTTTAACCACGGTCAATGGTTGCGCGATGTCGTTCCGATACCCGATTTCGGGACCATCGACACTCCAGTGTTCGGAACTTCACATGGTCGAATAATTGCTAGGTACTCGAGCTTCCTGCAGCCTACCACGTACTACCTTGTCGAAGCTCGGACGTCACGTGCTACTTTTCTTAAAAGCCGATCGGAATTATTTGATGCCTCTGGTCTCGTTACCGAGCAATTCGAGGCGACCTCGCTGGATGGAACTCGCATTCCTTACTTTATGGTTCGCCCCAAAGCGCTGAGATACAATGGCAAAACTCCGACTATCCTCCATGGATACGGTGGGAATGGCAGCAGCCAATACCCAGAATATGATGGGGTCTTAGGACGATTGTGGCTCGAAAAGGGGGGCGCCTATGTCGTGGCGAACATTCGCGGCGGTGGCGAATTCGGCCCGGCTTGGCATGAGGCGGCTATCAAGACCAAGCGTCATCGCGCATATGAAGATTTCATCGGCGTCGCTGAAGACTTGATCAGTCGCCGCATCACGTCTCCTCGGTACTTGGGAGTTGATGGACACTCGAACGGTGGAGGTCTCGTGGGTGTGATGCTCACGAAGCGTCCGGAACTTTTTAATGCCGCCGTTGCCGCCAATGGTGTACTCGACATGATTCGAACGGATCTGCAGAGCCATACTAGTGAAATTGAGAAAGAGCGGGGTTCACCTCGAATTCCAGAAGAGCGCGCATTTCTCGAGCGATATTCGCCCTACCAGAATTTGCGTAAGGGGCTGGATATGCCGGTGCCTCTCTTGGTGACGGCAACAACCGACGAAATAGTATCTCCCGCAATGACGCGGAAGTTCGCTGCCACGATGGAGGAGTTGGAACTCCCGTTCCTGTTCTACGAATCACCTGAAGGCGGTCACGCTATGGCAGTGACTCTCGATCAGCTGGCGACTTGGGCGGCGCTCAAATATACCTATCTCGCGCAGCGGCTGTCGGACGTGAAAGACATCAAGCAGGTCGCGGCGCAGTGAGCCGGGGAGACAGGCGCGGCAGCATACTAGCCAAGGTTCTCGTCGGTATCTCGTTTGAGCTGCTTGCGTCAGCGGCCTCTACCGCACCAGTGAAGAAGCCATTTACCGTTGCCGACTCGATTGAATGGGCTTCGGTTCTCGACTTTTCCGGAGACGGATCAACTATTCAGGATTCCGGAAAGGCGCTTTTTTCGCCAGACCGATCCAAGTTTATTCTGCACACGGCGCGTGGTGACCTCGCGCGTAATGCCGTTGTCGAAAGTTTGCTTCTATTTGACACCTTTGCGGTTGAGCGATCCATTCAACAACCAGCGCATCATTCTGCCAGAAAACCTCGAATTCTTTCCGAGGCGATCATTACTGAGCCGACAGGCGGCATCTCGTCTATTAGTTGGATAAACAACGATGAGATCGGTTTCATCGCTCCCGGTGACAATCATGTAAATCAAGCTTTTGTAGCCAATGCCCTCTCAATGGCTGTCGCTCAAGTGACGCACTCTAAGGAGCCGGTTGTGTCTTTCGCCGCTGTGCACGATAAAGTGCTCTTCTACGCGCGTCGCGCAAGCCAGCCACGCACACTCATCAATGCTGTAGATCGCAAGACACTCGGTGACCTGATTTTTCCAACGGAGCCAGATTCTGCTCCTTTGCAGCTGTATGTCGGGTCCCGCTCCGGCGGCACCTTCAAACGGCTCGATTCACCTGCAGCTCGTTTGTACGAGCCATTCTGGGGGATATGGATGTCTCCTTCGGGCCGATACGCGGTCGTTTTCATTCCCGCAACCAATGCCCCGGCATATTGGGCAGAGTATGCAATACCCGACCATGAGAGGTTCGGTTACCGGCCTGACAAGGCGCGCGCCGATCCGGAATCTGAAGACCTTCTGTTTCGCACGCGCTATGCACTCGTCGATCTGGAAAATGAATCCATTAGGCCTCTGCTGGATGCGCCTAGTGGTTGGCTTTCCGGAAACATGACATTGTTTTCGGTTTTCTGGGCGAGTGACGAATCCTCGGTAATCGTATCTAACACCTACACTCCATTGCAGCACGCCATCGGTGCCGACAGACAGCAGCGTCAATTGCTTCCGGCGGTCGCCGAAATCGATCTGCGCTCCGGCAACTCGAGGGTCGCCTTCTGGGAGGCGGTACTTACCGACGAAATGAGCGCCGCTGGCAAGCGCTTGCCGTATCGAGTAATAGGACTGGATTGGGATCCTGTGTCTGCCACACTGGAAGTGCAGACACGGAGCCGAAAGTCTGCGCATGAAACCTTTCGGTTTTCGACTGAAAGAATCCAAAAGCAGGGGGGCGTCTGGCATACCGTTAGCAAGCGACCCACCAGTCCGTCAGGCAAGTTTCTCTCTATCGAACTTCGTCAGAGCTTGAATGAACGACCAAAGGTGTATTCCGTTTTGGGAAAGCGGCAGCGCATGTTATTCGATCCGAATCCTCAGGCGGATGATTTAAATTTTGGTCATGCCGAAGTCTTTCGGTGGAAGGATACGCAAAACAAGGTGGATTGGCAGGGCGGATTGATTTATCCACCGGGCCACGTAAAAAGGAATCGCTATCCGCTGATCATTCAAACCCACGGATTCGACGTTGGCCAGTTCCTTCTCGATGGCCCACCTTCGCCGTCTGGGGGATCGACCGCAATGGCCGCGCAGGCGTTCACAAATGCAGGATTTCTGGTCCTGCAGGTTGAGGATAACGCATTGGCGCAGACTGGGGACGAAAAGGAAGGGCCGCTATTTGCCGCAGGGTTGCGTTCCGCGGTGGAATCCTTGACTGCTAGCGCGCTCATTGATCCGGCTCGCGTGGGCCTGATCGCCTTCAGCCGCACGGGTCTGTATGCAGTGAACGCGCTAGCGCTGTACCCAAAGCTATTCACGGCCGTCAACATCTCTGATGCGGTACAGCCGGGATATCTTGGCGCATTCCTTCTGAGCGTGAACTTGGCGCCGGAAATCGCTACTGAAATGCAGCGTATCAACAGTGGTGTATTCAATATTGCGCAGCCCGGCGATTGGTTTGCACGCAATCCTCTGTATCGAATCGGCAGCTCGCCCGCGGCCGTCCGACTTGAAGCAAACACCTTGGGCTCGGTCCTAGGGCTGTGGGAGACCTACGCTGTGCTGCGTTCATCCGGCCGAGCCGTTGATATGGTCGTCTTCGATCAAGGAAATCATGTGCAAACGCGGCCAGCCGAACGTCTTGCATCACAGGGCGGAAATATGGACTGGTTTAGATTTTGGCTGCAGAACGTTGAGGACCCTAGCGCCGCGAAAGCAGAGCAGTATGTCCGGTGGCGGGAGCTGAGGACGCAACAGAGTGCTCCGCAATAGCTCCATGTTACGCCGCTGCTCTTTGCGTGTGGCTCCACGATTGTAGCCAAACCTCGCACAAGACGTATGTCAACACCCTTGGTGCGTGTCCTCGGATGTCAGTCGCTGTTCCTGAAAGGAATCGCTCAAGCGGCTTTCTATCCAGAATTCCCTGACGAACTAGTATGCCATCGAGCAACAGCTCTCGAATGAGCTCCAGATTGTAAGCGAGGAGCGCCTTGGCTGAGTCATATAGCGCGGCCTTCGTTGGACGAGTGAGAATTTCGCGCGGCACGACACTGCAAAAAGCGCGTCGCGCAAGCGCCCTTTCGTGGCCCCCGCTGATCAAGACAAATGTTGGGATGCGCAGACAGATTTCCACCAGCGGTTGGGATACCAGTGGCGAGACTCGCTCCGGGCTTATAGAAGAGCCAAGGGGGCCGTACATTTCTTCGGCGACAGCGCCGGAAAGCAAAAGAGCGTGCCAAAATTTTCCGGGGAGTGCGGGCTCGGAACCGTCTACCCACGGGTGAAGAAATTTCCGATTCTTTGCCACAGACTCTCGTACATTACTGTCGATGAGCACCTGGGATGCAAGTCCAGAGCTAAGCGAGGCAAGAGGTGCTCGGAGCGGCTCTCTAAAGAAGAGGCTCCAGATTGTCTCGCCTTCGATGCGTGCGGCGTCAAAGGCGCTTCGCAGTAATGCCGGCCTTGGCCCGCGCATCCGCGCAAAGTCACGCCAGGCGAAGCGCGCGCCGTTTTGATAGAAGATTTGATCGCCTCCCTCGCCTGTGAACAAACCGCGCGCCTGGAGGCTGGTGGCCAGCTGCGTCGTCCTGTCTTCTGGCGCGAGCAGATAAAAATTGTTGAATGGGCTTTCCGTTCTCGGCACTGCAAGGCGATTGTGCAGAGAGAACACCACGTTCTGTTCGTGTTCCTCCATTGGGAAGCCTGTGCTTTGCGCAACCACTCTGGCATAACGCCGTTCATCGGAGCTGGCATCGTGTGAATTACGAATATTTAGATATGTAACCCTCGGGCGCACAGTAGCCCGCTGCAGATACATCGCGACTACCGAGGAGTCCAGCCCACCAGAGAGAAGATGCAGAACGCTTTCGTAACGTGATGCCCAGGCCGCGACACAAGAACTTGTGGCCTTCTGGATCGCATCGGTGGCTTCAACTACGTTATAAATAGGGTCTGAAGTGGCGATTCGCAGGGGATGCCAAAGCAGCATTCGTGATACGCCGCCGTCTGAGAGCTCAACGCGCTCACCGTGGACGACCCGGGAGACTTCATTGAGACCCGTATCTCGCGTTTCATACGTCGTGACGCATAGATCTGCTGCCACATAGGCCCAATTTACAGAGCATTTGAGCAGTTGGGAGACCGGACAATGTGTCATGGACGAGAAGAAGACTCGAACATCCCCTAGTTCAGCCATAAGGCAATCGAGTTCTCCAGTTGGAGACCGCAGTACGTACTTCCGATGTCTCGCCGGGTCATTAAGGAATGCGACATACCGACCCCAGTAGGAGTCCAGTAGTTGACGTCCGTCAGTTTCGATCAATTTGCGCGTCTTGGGCGCGCCTACGGGCGAGGTCACTGCTTCATTGTTTGAGCGCGTGAACAACGTGCCAACGATAACACCTGCTTCGCCGTCGAGACGGTATGACTCGAGACAACCTGGCCGAATGCCGGCGCAGTAGACGCTTATCCCATCGGCTTTGAAGGCGACTCGCCAATCAGTTGAATCTATGTGAAGGGCACGTTCAACGGCCTGGGCCGTATCCGACGCTGCACGGTCTGAGGCATTCCATGTGGTAGCAACGTATCTAAACATGAGACTACGCCGCGAGTATCGGCGTGAAGTTTGCGATTGCCTCAGGGTGGCCATTAAGGACATAGCCGTCTTGCTGCAGCCAACAGTGCGCCTCGAAGGGACCCATTTTTACCCCGAACACCAGCGTTGTGCGGATGCCATAGAGCGATAGGAATTCTGAAAGGATGAGTGAGCTGAGCAAGCACTTGCTCTCTGCAACATAGAGCAGGGGGCGCAGATATCGCACGATCAGGATCAGCTCCCTGGCGCGCTCCGGGGGGAAAGAAGCATATCTTAGTATGGCTGCCTGATTTCGTTTCTGTACGCGCCGAACCGCATGGAAGACACCTCGCCTCAGTGCGAATGCTGCAACCGCAAAGGACCATAGCAAACGCAGCACATCTGTGGTTCGGACGGGGGGCCAACCGTCGAAAAGCTCATCTATAAGCGCGCTACTTGGCGGTGGTACTTTGGAAGGCGTGATGCGTTTGCCGTTTGCGTCATCGATCGTCAAAAGGCCTCCTTGCAAAAGATCTTGCGCCAAAGCCTTTGTCTCCGGCTTCAGGATAGAGCACGATTCTGCGAGTGCCGGCAGATACCCAGCTTGCGGTGGACCGATCGCGGAGTACTTGTCACGCCTTAAATCAAGAAACACAGCGTTAGAGCCGCACATGCACCAATAGACATGTTGCATTAGTAGATAGAGGGTTGCCTTACCGGGCGTCGATGTTTGTGAATCAGGTAGTTCCGACATGGGACAGCTGCGCTCCTTGCTAGAGAAGTGGCCGTGCGGCGCCGAAGCTCCGCACGGCCCTCTTCTTACTTAGTCAAGCTTCGAAGCCAAGGTGCAATTCCGAACCTTGCCACCCTGAGGGGCGAGGTTGTCGATCGCCTGAAACTGAGGAACCAGACCTTTAGTCTCCGTGGAGACGTTTCCGAGTTCGATAATCATGTTAATACCCTTCCATGTAAATTGAGATGTAGTACACGCGGCAGCGCTACCGCGGCGCGCAAAGTGCGATGAACTCGCAAAGTTGTCAACGGGGGATGCATGATATCCCGCAATCGCGCTACGCGTGACAAAGTCAGAAACAATTTCAAGGAGTGATGCTGCCCTTCTCTGGGATGAGTGCCATAGCGTCGTGTATCCCAGTGCACGCTAAAAATATTCAGTATGGCAAGCAGTTAGCTGCATAGGCTCTTGGGTAACTCTACTATTGCGCGCATCATCGTGGCGAGTGTTATCCGACTACTCTTACTGGCTTTGCGCTTTTAAGGGCAAGCGTTCTCTTAGATTGCATCGCCGCGAACGGGCAGTGACAGACTTGGGATTCGGGGAATCTCGAGTGCTGGGGTGATCTAGTGGAGACGCTGTTCGCAGGCCTTGCAGCGAATATATTGGGTTTCGCTTTCCATTGCACAACGACTTCCGCGAGAGTACGGTAGTCGCGGGGGCATTGTTCCGGCTCAAGAGAAACCGAGAATTTTGTTTACAGAACTCAGGGACGTCATGGATGAGATCGGTAAACCGAAGTATTTTTCAAGGCACTAAAGCTGCGCTCAATCTGATATGGGCGGAGGCCACGAGATTTGTAAAGCGCCGGGTAATACTGGCCCTGCTACTCGTGACAGCAGCCTCTATGCTAACGGCACTAGGCCCTGTTGCGCTCAAGTTCGTCGTTGACGGGTTCACTGGTCAAGCGAGCGGACCGACCGTTCCGGTGTTTCTTCTCATAGGCCTCTACATTCTCAGCCAATGGCTTGCACGCTCCGCCGCCGAGATACGGGGCCTGATCTTCGCCCGCGTCGAGAGACGTATGTTTCGCACTCTGAGCGAACGGTTGTTCAGTCATCTGATGCAGCTCCCGCTGCGTTACCACCTGAACCGGCGCACGGGTGCCATAACGCAAACCTTAGAAAACGGCCTTCAAGGCTATCAGATGATATTGCACCACTTGGTGTTCACTTTGCTTCCAGTCACCGTACAGCTGAGCACGATTATTCTCGTCTTTATGAAGCTGACTCACCCTATTTTCTTGATGCTCTTTTGTGGGGCGCTGGCCTGTTATGCAGTGGCTTTTGTATACGCAGCAGCAGCAACTTCCAAGGCGGCCATGACGGCTTCGACTGCGCATATTGACGCTTACGGCGTGATGACTGACGGGATTCTGAACTATGAAACAGTCAAGTACTTTGCCGCTGAGGCTGCCGTGCAGGAGAAGGTAAGCAGTGCATTGTCTCGAACAGAGAATGCGTGGGTCGGGTTTTACCGGCGTTACGCATACAACGGTCTGGCAGTGGGGGCTATCTACGCCGTGTTTTTGGGCGCCACGATTGTCTACGCAGCTTATGAAGTGCAGCATGCCAGAATGAGCGTTGGCGACTTTGTTCTCATCAACACATACATGCTACAGGTGGTGCAACCTGTCGAAATATTGGGCTACGGGATGCAGCAGCTTTCTCAAGGGCTTGCCATGCTCCACAAAATGTTAGATCTGCTTCGGGAGCGACCGGAGTCGCAACGCTCCTATGATGGCGCTATAGACGGCAAAGCCGCGGAGTTGCAATTCGACCAAGTGGACTTGTCGTACGAGCCGGGCCGCCCGGTGTTAAAAGACGTTAGCTTTTTGGTGCCTGCTGGCAAGACGCTCGGGATTGTCGGTGCGAGCGGATCAGGTAAATCGACAATCGTGCGCTTGCTAGTCCGTCTATTCGAGCCAGATAACGGACGGATCTTGCTGGATGGAGGGTTAATCACAGAGCTCTCCCTCCCGGCGGTACGCCGATCCATCGCTGTCGTGCCGCAGGAGACGGTGCTCTTTAATGACACGATCGGTTTCAATATTGCGTTCGGTAAGCCAAACAGCTCGATTGCGGAAATCGAGCAAGCTGCAAAATTGGCTCACCTCCACGATTTCATTATGAGCCTCCCTAATCAATATGAAACGCCGGTCGGCGAACGAGGCGTTAAGTTATCCGGTGGGGAAAGGCAGAGGGTATCGATTGCGCGAGCTGTGATCAAGCAGCCGCGGATCTATGTTTTCGATGAAGCTACATCATCGCTGGATAGCCAGACGGAGCGGGAAATCCTGTTTAGTCTCCTCGAAATTGCGCGCTCATCCACTGCGATCGTGATTGCGCACAGGCTGTCAACCGTCGTACATGCTGATGAGATTATCGTCCTGGAGGCGGGCGTTATTGTGGAACGCGGTACGCATATGTCGTTATTGAAGCAAGGAGGGTGCTACGCAGCCCTTTGGAAAGCCCAACAGCTTGGTGCTGTTGGGCATAGAGCAGTGGTATCGTTGCTCGGCTAATGCGGAGGAAAAGAATATGCCACCTTCGCAAACAGTTCCGTTCGACTCTCGTTGAAAAGAATGGCGCCATCGAAATCACTTATGCCGCTGCGAAGCCCTACGAAGTACCGAGTCTGCCAGGTGGTCTGATAGTTCAGCAGAATTGATCTCAACCCGTGAGCGGCTTGCATATCAAAAGAAATGGCATCTAGCGGCGTCGATGCTGTGGCTTTAGAGTCTTGATAGAGCGCTTGTAGATAAAGTCGGTTCGAGAAGTGCCACAAAGCACCGATCTGCATATTGAATTCCTGGTAAAGCGATTTGTCCCGGATCGTAGGCTCACGCGAGCGAAGCGACTGATATCCAAATGCCGTGCGGAGCTCGAGGTTATTGAAGAGGCGGATAGGAATTATGGCTTGAACAGTGACGCCATCCCCCACCGCCCCTGTGCTCACGTCTAGGCCCTCTCCAACAGATGCAGTAAGCGATGCGAGGGGTAGCCAAGCGGTAGGCGTTCCCGTAATGCTGGCTATAAGGTAGCTATAAGATCGCAACCCGCCCAATGTCATGTCCTCACTACGGGGATACCAGGCGAGGGAGGCTGATAAATTATGAGGCCCTTCAATTCGGAGCCCCGGTGCGGCATATCTCCCAAGATCGTTACCACCAATTTCGCGAATGCCATAAAGACTGACAGTTGGAGAAATCCGCGTTAGTCGGACATTCTTCGGATAATAATTAATTCCCAAATCCGCAGAGATTTCCGATATGCCAACCTGCGGAACGAACCCGTTCCAAGTGCGAAATCCGGGGGAATGGACTTTATAGCTCGAGTTGGCATACCAAGCATCAGAGGCATGGCTCCATCTCAATGTACTGGCATAGCCGCTAAATTGTTGACCTTTCCAGGACGGCAGAAGATCGGAGCGATTCGGATTCTGAGTGTGCGAGCCAACAACTTGCGCGGTTATGCGATCAGGGCGCGACGGCGTCCAGGTGGCATCCGCGCCATAAACCACATTTTCGCTTCCATCATTGTTATAGCGAGCCGAGACTAGTGTGCCCAATGCCGCGGCGCTGGTCCGAAGCCTGTATCGCCCCACAAATGCATTCGACTCAAAGTCTTGCCCTACAATTTGCGAGGTAATCGGGCCCGGTTCGAGGATACTTCCGCCGCGCGACTCGTTAACGAGGAGAGCCGTGTAGTCGTACTTGTCGCCGCGCCGCGTGATGCGAGCTGCGGCATCTGGAGCTGCGAAGGCTCTGGTGTAAATGGCGTTAACCCCGCTTGATGTGGCTAATAGATCGCTTCCCTCGAGGAAGAATGGACGCTTTTCTACAACTGACAAAGCAAACCTGGAGTTAACGCTGAGCTGCAGATCATCGGCCTCTATTTGTGAAAAATCCGGGGAAAGGGTGATATCCACCACGATATCGGGACGGGGCTGCCATTTCGCATCCAATCCGGCGTGCGCGGTGTTGTGTGTTAATTGAGCCCCTAAAGTGTTAGTGCTCTCGCGGGTGTAAGTCACATAGGGGACAAAGGTTGCGGTATCTCGCGTTGTAGAAAAGGTAATACCGCTCACAGCCTTGGCAAAACACAGCGTGCAGTTGGCCCCCCGCGATATCGGCGCGCTCGCTATGGTAACTGTGTTATCCCGAGGCCAATTACGATAAATCAGGATATTCCAGGAATCGTTGCTCCCAGGCTGGTATCGCAATGTGGACAATGGAATTCGGAACTCCGCCGTCCACCCGTCTTGAGATATGGATGTGTGCACCTCAAAGTTGAAGTCGGCCGATAAGTCGCGCGTTTGCGTGTCTTCGTTAAATAGGCCATCTGTTTCGACCCCTTGGGGGTTCGTGCGGAACAAAAGAGCGCTCCGCCGGGAATTTAGCGAGTCGATTAGAATTTCCACATAGTCCTGATCGGTTGATACTTCATCGCGACGAACGAGCGCAGAGCGAATGGAAGCTGGGTTTGAGTCGTGAGCATGAATACCGATGTAAATATTCTTCTCATCGTAGAGAAAGTACCCCTCCGTGTGCGCTGGCGGCAGCCCCATATCCGCAGGGTATATTTCGAAGAATCGCTTTGTGGGGGACGCAGAGGACCATGCCGGCTCATCCAAGCGCCCATCGATTAACATGATCTTATCTGCTGCGCCAAATTGGCCGCAGTCAGAAATTCGGCAATCGATAGCCGCATTCTCTACTGTACTGAATTGTGCGAGGCCGCGCAGGGCCAAAGTCGAAAGTAGAACTGCAATGCAGTATCTGGGCGGCCGGCAATATGCCCGTTGGATAAATCGTAACCCTGCCGTTGTTGTCCACCGCATTCCATTGCCTGCGCTACTAAATATGGCTAATAATTTCTAAAATCAGGTATTTTCACGACCGCGTTCTATTCTCCGGGAAAAATTCAGACGAACACGTATGGATACAGCCTGTCACGGTTGACTCGCGTTTCGCGCGGATCTCGCGTCCCGCAACGTAGTAGCGCCGCGGTTGACCTCAGCACGAAGGCTGGCGTAACAGTAAAAATCGAACCTATCTCAGGTATCCGCTCATTGCTAGAGTGCTGTGTGTAGCGCCATCTTGACGCAAGTACACGTGCAGTCGTCGCTGTAAATTCAAGGCCTTCTGGAAGTATGTGATGAGCGCAGGCGAACGACTTCGTCGGTGCTCTGGCCCCAAACTATTGGGTTTCGGTGCTTTCTTGCAGGGTACGCCCTCAGGGTATAGTCCTGATTGGTCACACGAGTGCTCACACGGGAAGAGCGGGGTACATTATTCGCGTAAGCAGTACTCCATAGGACAAACGCCTTGTCGTACCTATCGTAGGTAGAATGTTATCGACCCCGCTGAATTACGCTGTCCGGCAGCATCTGCCCCTTCGGCCACAACACCCACATCCGTCCATCCTGCCGCATGCGCCCAGCCGACTCTCCCGCCGCTTTCCCGAATCCCCAGAAGAAATCCGCCCGCACGCTACCTTTAATGGCGCCCCCTGTATCCTGCGCCATCATCAGACGACGCAGCGGCGTATCGGTAGCCGGATAAGTGGTGGATAGAAAAACCGGCGCCCCCAACGGAATGTAATTCGGATCGACCGCTATCGAGCGGCCCGGCGTCAGCGGCACGGCTAGCGCGCCTTTGGGGCCCTCATTAGCATCGGCAATCCTCTCCTCGCGAAAAAACACCATGCTGGGATTGGAGTCGAGCACCTCGCGGATGCGCGCAGGATGCGCCTCCACCCATTCGCGAATGCCTTGGGCAGTGGCCTGAGCCACAGTAAGTTCTCCCTTATCGATAAGGTAGCGCCCAATGGAACGATAGGGATGCCCATTCTGATCGGCATAAGCCAAGCGGATCGTCTCGCCATCGGTGAGTTGAACACGGCCCGATCCTTGAACCTGTAGATAAAATGCGTCGAGCGCGCCGTCCACCCAAACCAGTTCCTTGCCATTCAACAGCGGTCCGTTATCCAGCTCAGCGCGGCTGTAATAAGGAATGACTTTCTTGCCCTGCAGGCGACCGCGCAGGGTTTTGCCCTTGAGCTCTGGATACAGCCCCGCAAGATCGATAGTCAACAAATCGTCCGGCGGAGCATAAAGCGGAACAGTGAACGTGGGCACAGGCTTACGCGCGCCAAACAAAAGGGGCTCGTAGTAACCCGTGATCAGCCCAGTATCGCGCGGTCGTTGCGCGTCCTTATCCTTCAGCAATCGGTAAGCATTGAACTGCGCTTCAAAGAAACGCCGCGCACCGGCCGGGTCGACAATAGTTTGCTGTTTGGCGGCGGCGCACACCGCCAACCATTCGGGCCGTTTGCCGCGGGCCTTGCAGGAATTGAGGAACGCGCTCCAGGCTTCATGCGTGCTGTCATCGGTCCAGCCGTCGATCTGCGACCAATCGACAGGCTGATAAGGGACGTTCTGCTCTTCCCGCTGCTTGGGAGATGTCACGCACGCAGACAGAGCAATGAGCGTGACGGCAATACACGTCCCCACGATCGCCCGAGAGCTTGTATGCTCCGCCACCAAGCTTGGGATGAGGCGATTGCGTGGTGCTCGGAAGAGGACTCGAACCTCCACGGTGTTACCCGCTAGTACCTGAAACTAGTGCGTCTACCAATTCCGCCACCCGAGCAATGAGTAGGGGCGGCGCAATGTACGCAGAGGGTCGGGAGCTGTCAATTGAAGGGTAAACGCGGAAAATTCGGACGTCGCGATCGCGGCAAGGCTACGAGCGCCAAAGCATCGCCCGGCAAGCGTACACACGCCTCTGCCTCTCACCGTGGGAAGCAGGGCGACGCAGCTAAGTCCAGCCGCACGGCCGAAGGCACCGTCAGCGCGAATCGCGCGGGCTATGGTTTCGTCCGCGTCGAAGGTATGAAGGACAGCGTGTTCCTGCCTCCGGGCGAAATGCGCGGGCTGATGCATGGCGATCGCGTGCGGGTAAGTCTCGCGAATGACTCCAGCGGCCGCTGGGTCGGCGCCGTAGATAAGCTGCTGGGCCGCGGTGTCAACGCTTTCCTGGGAACAGTTGAGATTCAGGGCCGCAGCGCCTGGGTCAACGCGGCGGATCGACGGTTACAACTGCGTTGCTCAGTGGCGCCTGCGGAGTTGAAAGAGGCGCGTCACGGGGATTGGGTGGTCGCGCGCATCACGCGTCATGCGAGCAGCGGGGGCGGGGCTCAGGCGGTGGTTGAAAAGCGCCTCGATCCGGACCGACCTGTAGAGCTTTCCACCGAATCCGCGATCGCCCGGTTTGATTTGCCTTTTGAGTTTCCTCAAGCCGCGTTGCGCGAGGCTAATGAATTTGGCGAGCGCGTGGACCCGCGCGAAGCGACATCCCGCACGGATTTGCGTGAGCTGCCGCTCGTCACGATCGACGGCGAAGATGCGCGAGATTTCGACGACGCGGTGTATGCCGAACCGCATGCGAACGGCTTCCGTTTGATCGTCGCTATTGCAGATGTCAGCCATTACGTGCGGCCGGGCACAGCGCTGGATGCCGCCGCTGTCGAGCGCGGCACGTCGGTTTATTTTCCCACCCGCGTGCTACCCATGCTGCCGACGGCGTTGTCGGATAACCTATGTTCGCTCGCGCCTCATGTCGATCGGCTCTGTTACGTGGCGGACATGGTGATTACCCGGCAGGGCGCGCTCAAAGATGCGCGGTTCTATCCCGCCGTGATGCGTTCGGCGGCGCGCCTTACCTACAAGCTGGCGCATGCCGCGCTGTTCGAGGGCCGCCGCGAAGCGCGGGGCGAAGTGGACGCGCTGGCGAAAGGCTCTCACACCGCGCTTACGGAAAAGCTGCTCATTCTCGTCGAGGTGTATCGCGCCTTGTACAAGGCGCGTGCGAAACGCGGCGCGCTGGATTTCGACGCGGCGGAAGCCGAGTTCGTCATCGACGCCGGCGAGCATGTGCGCGCTATCGAGCTGCGCTCGCGCAATGAAGCGCATCGTTTGATTGAAGAATGCATGATTGTCGCGAATGTGGCCGTGGCGCGGGAACTCGAGAGTGAGCGCGTGCCTACGCTGTTCCGCGTGCATGGCAAGCCGGAAGAGCAGAAGATCGAGAAGCTTATCGCGGCCCTCGCCTCGCTCGGAATGGACGCTCACCTGCCCGAGAATCTGAATACGCGGGATTTGCAGGCTATTACGAAGCGGCTGGGGGATAGCGCGGAACGGCCATTCATAGAGTCGCTGATCGTGCGCTCCATGCAGCAGGCGGTTTATCAGCCTGAGAATATCGGGCATTTCGGGTTGGCGCTGACCCAGTACGCGCACTTTACCTCGCCGATTCGGCGCTATCCGGATCTGGTAGTGCATCGCACATTGCGTGCGATGGCGAATGAACGCAGCACCGCCGCGGTGCGCTATGACGTGCCGGAATTGAGCGGCATGGGCGAAAGTCTTTCGAAGCTGGAGAAGCGCGCGGATGAGGCGGACCGCTACGTCAATACCTTTTTGAAATGCATTTACCTGCGGGAGCGTATCGGACAAACCTTTCAGGGGCTCATTACGACCGTAGTGGAGTTCGGCTGCTTTGTGCAGATACTCGATGTGGCGGTGGACGGCTTGCTGCACATCGACCGGCTGCAGGACGATCAATATACGATGGCGGATAACGGCCATGCGTGGGTGGGGCGTCGTAGCGGACGGCGGTTGCATACTGGCGCGAAGGTGCGGGTGATCGTTACCGCGGTCAATCCTATCGAAGGCTTGATCGATCTCGAGCTGGCGGAAGATTTGTGAAGCCGGTGCAGACGATTTTCGGCTTGCACGCCGTGCGCGCGGCGTTGGCGCGGCATCCCGAGCGGGTGCAGGTTTTGCGCATCGCAGACAGCCGTGACGATGGGAGAGTCAAGGAAATTGAAGAGCTGGCGCGTCGTCACGGCCTGGCTATTCAGCGCATCAATCCAAATGAGCTCAAGCGGATGGCTGGGGATATTGTGCATCAGGGAGTGCTTGCGGAGATCGAGCCGCTGCCGGCATGGACGGAGGATGATTTGCTGGAAGCCATCGGCAAGGTTTCGAATCCTCTGCTCCTGGCGCTGGATGGGGTGCAGGATCCGCACAATCTCGGGGCTTGCCTGCGCACCGCCGATGCTTGCGGCGCGCTGGCCGTCATCGTGCCCAAAGACCGCGCGGCGCAACTTAATCCCACTGCGCGCAAGGTTGCGGCGGGAGCGGCCGAAACGACTCCTGTCGTTGCGGTGACCAATCTCGCGCGCACTCTGAAGCTGCTCAAAGACGGCAACGTATGGGCTGTCGGAGCCGATGCCGGCGCGGGCAAGCGGGCCCATGAGGTCGACCTCAAAGGGGGTATCGTGCTGGTTCTCGGCGCTGAGGGCGCGGGCCTGCGCCAGTTGACCCGTCAAACCTGCGATTTCCTGGTCTCGCTGCCCCAGCTCGGGGCCGTGGAAAGCCTGAATGTGTCCGTGGCCGCGGGCATGTTGCTTTACGAGGCCACGCGTCAAAGGACG
>Ga0065707_10081955_pt1 | contig 27540 bp, 16 predicted proteins | sample SwiRhicommuniRL3_FD_59094 | JGI IMG/M metagenome (GOLD analysis project Ga0065707, IMG submission 59094) | Switchgrass rhizosphere bacterial communities from Rose Lake, Michigan, USA - RL3 v2 (version 2) | ecosystem: Host-associated > Plants > Roots > Rhizosphere > Soil | place: East Lansing...
GGCGGGATCTGTCCGCCGGCCGCCACGAGGCGAAGTCCATCGATCGCGTTCTGCGTCAGCGCACGCAACTCCTCATCGAACGCGACAGTAACCCGCTCGCGACTTTCGACAAAGTACAGCACGCCTTCTTCGCAGAGATAGCCATGCTCTTCGAGAATCATCCCCTGCACACAGAGCTGAACGCGTTCCGGATCGTAGGCGCCGCGCGGAATGTGAGGCCGCTTGCCACGCTTGTAGTCGACCGGGGTAACGCGACTTCCCTCGCCTTCGACAAGATCCATTCGCGCGATCAGGCCGAGGCGATTCGATGAAAGAGAAATCGAGCGCGCGTGTATACGCTCGTCATCAACAGCTTCGTCGACAACAGGTAACGATCCACCGGGCTTGTCTACTCTGCGGTGAGCATACCGGCCTTCGACCGTATCCGAAGACTCCGCCCACTCACCCTGCACCCATTCTAGATACGCGAGGCGGGGACAGTATTGATATTCATTGACCATGCGTGCGGGCAGCAACGGCAGGTCACCGGAGAGTTCGGGGAACGGCAAAGGCAGTTCTTGTTGCGATGCTGCGTCGTCTGCCATGCGAAAGAGCCCTGTTATTCGAAGCAGGCGATGACAGTGAGCCGACTGCAACGCGGATTCTGCGATCCTGTTAACAGTTCAACGCGAAGTAATTGCTCCAGCAAAGCAAGCCAGCTTCCTCGCAGCCAGCATGATTGCGCGACTAGCTTGTATGCAATCTGAGGCAGCGTTGCCTAGAATCAATTTCATTCGTCAGCGTTCCAAGGCATTCAAGCCAAGCTTCGTGCGTGTCTGGTCTCGCAGCGAGAAACCGGCCTGACCCGCGAAACCTCCACGGTTACAACAGCGATCGTTGCGCCATCCAGAGCGACGAGTTCGACTTCGCATGCCTTACCCTCGTCATAGATGTGAATCGCTGTGCCGACATCGCCTTGCTTCAATCGCTTCGCAGGGAAACTAGCAGTCAACACGACGCAATCATGCTCTCTAATCGTCATAAGTCACCTGTGGTCGGATAGGGGGTCAGCAATCGCGGTGACTGCCGTATTCCAGAATTCACAGAGACAGAAAAGAGCCCCCCACCGAAATGGCGAGTACGTCCAATCAGCACCAATCCAGGTACAGCAACGGCGAACCGTAATCGCAGCTTGCCAGACAACCCGCCCCTCGGGCCTTGGTGCAGTTGGATGACCTCAATATCCATAGGCTCCGGCAGCCCGAGTTTGCGGATTTCAGATCGCACATCAGATACGAGTGCCTCATCTGCGGTCACACGTTTGGCGTGGCGTGCCGGTTGATAGTTCGTGACACTTTCCCAGCACTGTGCCCCCGCGAAAAGAGGATCGTCATCAACATCGACAAACGATGCCGTGAGTTTCAGCAAACCCGACTCTCCGGCACGCAGGTACGTGAGATCTTTAATTGCCTTGTCCAGCGTTATCAAATGTTTTCGCTCCTCAGATGTTGAGGATCGGCCTTCCAACACGTGGGGCGCGACTATCAGCAGGCGGCTGCCAATGAGATCAGCGACGAATGCGAGATGAGCGTGATTTCCGCTACGCGCCGGCGCTCCATTGGCTTCGTGCCCAGTAAAGAACGTTGGCAAATTTGCGCGTCTCCCCAGAAAATCCTGCACACGAGCCATCACAGCCCTGCGGAACGCACGCGAAAGGGCAGTCGGTTCGGCGTCGCTCCTCAATCCATCAACGATAGTGAAAGCTTGAACACCTTCGACACGTCTGACCGGTGCCATTAGGCCCAATCCCATGTAACGCCCGTCTCCGACAATCATTGGCCCAGAGACCGCCTCAGCGAAGTTGATCTCCATATGCCAGAACCGCCCCTTGGCAAAGCGAATGCCCTCAGCAAACGCTTCAACACGAGAGCCGTTGGCTTCGAATGGCTCTCGTTGAACCCGCACGACACTAACGCGACTGCGAACACCGGCATGGCGCAAGGCCTGGAGAACTGCACCTGCTGCCCGACTCTGCTCAACAATGCGCTCCGCCCCACCTTTGACCTCCTCGCGCGTGCGACGGCGATCGATTCTGCGGCGAGCAGCAGCTTCAGGCAGGACCATCGGCGTGACGGTTCGCCAGCAACGGTCCGCGCGAGTTTCATCAACCCCGTAGCGCTGGAGCATCTTGGACTCTGTTGCAGATACTAAGTCGAGCAGAACCTCTCCGGTCTCGGTGTCGATCTCTGGAGCCAACCCGGAGAACGCCCATTCGACGTCTTCGCAACGGATCGGACAATTCGGTGGAATTTCTACCAGCATGCGGCGGATAGCACGATCAGCGTGGTGATGCCCGATCGATGGAAGCGGCAGAATGCGCACACGTGCCGTCTTATCGGCCTCGGTTGCACCACGCCCGATCAGCACACGTTCGACTGCATCTTTCTTGTCCGGAAGTGCATCGATCAGTCTATTCGCAGCGGCATCCCGAACACATTTCACAAGCTCGGCACATCGGACGAACGGCCAGGGTACTCGCGTGCCAATAAGATCGTAGAGCCGAATGGTAGCGGGGCTGTTGTAAGCGATCTGCCTAAATCGCGGTTTAGGTGGCTGCGAAAATATCTGTTGGACCCTCTTGCCAACCACAACATCGGTAAAACGCACGCGTTGTGCAGCATGTCGCTCGCACAAGCTCTTGAGCGATCCGCTTTCCGGACACGCAAGAGTATTTCCGGAACCGGAATCACACGGACGATACACGACACCCGGATATACATTCAGTCGCCTCTCGGCTTCCCTCTCATCCAGAACCTCACTCCAGGCCCAGGCCATGTCAACACCGCGACCGAGTTGATAAAGATGGTTGGCAATGTGACAGATGCGATCAGCGAAGCTGTCAGCTTCATCGCTCTGGTTAAAGGACCACACATACAAGAATGGCTTCTCAGCATCGAACAACCGTGGCTTGATGATTTTCGCCGCGCGCACTTCACCAATGCGTGCCGAATCACCGTTCAACGAATCAAGATCGTTGTTCGGTACATAGCTGGTAAAGGCACGGCCCTCCCGCGTTACCGGCACCGCAACAACTGCCGGCGACAATGTTTCTAACCACTCGAGTGCGATCTTATCCCGATCCTCGAACACACTGGCACCTGCAATGCCGGCAACGAGCGCTTGGAATAGGCGTGCAGGCGAAGGCGGCCATTCCGGCATGCCGTGGTAGCGCCCGTCGTGAAGGCGGACGTAAACAATGAGTGTGCGGAACATGGGGTAGTCAGCTCGCCTTGGCCTTCTTATCAGCCTTCTTATCAGCTTTCTTGACGTCTTCCTTGGCTTTAGCCTTGTTGAAATTGACGGTTTTGTCGGCTCCTACACCAAACGTTCTAGCGGCGGTCTCCGCGTATGTGGCGACCAAACCCTCTTCCAAAGAAACCGGGTCGCGTTCTCCCTTGCGCCCGACAAGCGTCCATTCTGGGGTTGTTCTGGAATCCGACACCAACAGACAGCCCTGCCGCAGGAAGGCGTCCAATGGCTCGATTGCTGCCACAAGTGAAAGGCCCAAAATGTATCGCCGCAGCGCCTCGCCACGGTCTCCGTCAAGTCGACGCAACGCAATCAAATTGATCGTCACATCGCGTTCAATAGAACCACGCGCGATAACGCCCCCAAGAACTTGTTCTTTGCGAGCATCATCACGCCATATCGCCGGGCTATGAACAAAGCCGCGCTGTGCCAACGGATTCTTGGGATTCCCTTCTGCTTTCTCTTTGTCTCCCTCATCAAAAACATCAACAGCAGAATAGTCAATTGCAGGATTGTATTGAGCAGCACGATGGAGGGTATCGACGCCCCATGCCCTAATGACAGATTGCACAACTCTCGGAAGCTTGGCAGAGGTATCACGGGAGTCCCAGACGCCAAAGACGAGAGATGTCGGCGCAAGTTTGGCGATTTTCGACACATCACCTTTATCAAGAAAAAGATTAAAAGCTTCTTGGGCCTCTTGCTGAAGTTCAGTCGATCGAATGATTGCATCGCCGAGCCGGTGTCCTGCCTCAAGGATCGATATCTTTTTCCCTGTGTCGTATGTGACGTCTATCTGCGGCACGAGCTTAGAATATGGCTCTCTCTGGAAGATCGGCTCTATACGGTTGGCTTGGCTGCCAACGCTATCGATAGTAGCAACCTTCGTACCATCCGACAGAGTGTCGATGTTGTAGCCAATGTCCGCATAGGTTGGCGGGAAGATCACGCCACCTTCGCCTTCTACCGGAAGCAGTTTCTGTTTTAGGTGCAGTGCGACGGGGCCTTTGACGTCGTCGACCCAAGCATCAATGGTGGCAGAAGTAAGAACGGTCATGTTGTGGGTTCCTCCTTAACGTTTCGAATTGAACGGTCGTAATCGTTCGGCTCACCCAGTTCTGCAGTAAAGGTGCGAACATCAGTCGCCAACATCGAGCAACCAAGAACTGGGCGAGCCAAGGCAAGGTCTAGAATTCCTCTCCATGCGCAGTACTTATAGGTCAAGCGATTTATGAGAGTTGGCCTTGCGTTCTCCAGACCGATGACGGCCATGATCTCGACCAATGGATGCCCCATCGCATCCATGGTCGACTTGTGTGCGTTGAGAGTGAAACCGATGTCCATCGGTACATAGTCACGCCTCGGGTTCATCCGGAATCCGCCGACGGGACTCGCAGCTTGGAACGGATCGGCACTTGCGGCAGCAAGTTCAGTCTTGAGCAGCAGCGTTGCGGCACTGAGTAGGTCCTGCATGCGAGAAGCCCCTGATTTGCCCTGCGCACCGCCCCAAGTCTTAATAGACTCCCGTCCGTTCTCAACGTCCGACCAATGCGAAACAGAGATCGAGAAGCCTGATGGGGAGCTCAGCTTTATTGGTAGCGCGCTCTCCTTTATCCAGATGCGATTGCCGTTCTCTCGAACAGTCGGTGAGACAGGAAAGACACCCTCAGAATTAATCTCAGTTTCAACACCCCACTGATCGGTCCGATTGCCACCCAAGGGCGCCAAGGCGCTGATCTTGGCGTCCACCAAAAAACCAAGCACTTTCTCGAACGGATTCGAGTCTTCCGCCGCGCGAAGCACGAAGCGCACGTCCGTCTTGTCGCTCCAATCAAAGCCACCTTCGGCATCGCCGAGCAATATATCGGCTGCCTCAAGGAAGCCGAGGCAAGCGAACACCTGGCCTGGATTGAACAGGTCGACAGGAATGCGGGCTTCTGCCATCAGGTCTTCTCCTCGTTGCGTTCATCGTTCGCGCGCGAGGCTTGCTGATCTGCAGCGCGCAACAGTGCTTCCCACCATGCGAGACCCCATGGACCCCAGCGTTTCTGCAGTCGCGCGAACCGCAGGGCAACTTCACGTGCGCGTGTTTCGAGAACCGACGGCGGCGAATATTCACAGCCGTGCACGCCAATCAAGGGCCGCGCTTGGCCGTGATGCGCAGCGATGAGATGCAGCACAAGGTCTTTGTGTTCTTCGGACAAAGCTATGAATGACGGATCTTTCTCCGCCCAGGGCAGCGATCCAAATTCGTGGCGATAGCTACCGAGCTGCGAAAAGCTGATTGGTCCTTTCGTTTTGGCATAAGGTTCACTGCCGTGCGGAGCATTGAATGCTCGCTGCCAGTTTCGCGCTTTCTTTCCCTCGTCATGCAAGCGAGCGGCGATGGCAAGGACTTCGACCCACTCACTTGCAAGCGCTAGTTTTGCCGCTAGAGCGCGTGCCTTATCTTCGGTCCACGCTTGGTGCTCACTGAGTAGCTGCGGATTGTACGAAGCGGAGCGATCACTCTCATTGGCAGAGTCGCCACGCCATTTGTCAACGACCAGCCAGCGAACATCCGCTCCCTCCTCATCCCGTTCTATCGCAAGGCGGTAACGCTCACGCCAGTCCAGGCCAGATTGATCATTGTCCGAAGCCGAGATTGTCCGCACGTGAAACCGCACCACAGGCTGGGGGCGACCTTTCGACCCGACTGGCAGCGCCGGCAACCAGTCGACACTATTGTCCGCAGTCTCTGCAATATCGGCGCAATCGCTATCCAGAAGCCCCGCATGCAGACCTCCAAAGCGCGCATCCATGACAATCACAGCACCAGCCAGCTTCTGCAACTTCCGATCGAGCCTGCCGCCGTTTGCCTTGACCGATAGCGCAAAGTAATCATCCAGACGTAACGTCTGACACAGCTCACCCGATTGCGACAACACGAAGGCAATGGTGTCGTATCGGCGAAAGGAACTCGCTGCACCTTCGGCGTCGGCATTGCCCGTATCGTCAGGCCGTACCTCTTTCAGCAAGGCTTCGCATCGTTCTCGGAGCCATTCCTCGATGCGGAATGTTTCAGTCTCCAATAGCTCGCTGGCATGGGGTGGTGCCGCCTCAAAGAACTCTTCTATCTCTGTTTTAGTTACTTCCGCACCTTTTTGGCGTACGGGAAGGTATCTGCGCCACACGACCGCTGTCTGTGGCTTCTCATCCACCCACCCACGCAACCAGGGCGCGATCTCCGGGCGTCCCGTATGTTCTTCAAGGGACGTCATGGACCAAGCATCCACAAGGGCCCGGGTTAGAGCGGGCCGCAAGGGAGCGGGAGTGGTTGCTGCCTCAATGATCTTCGCAATTTCGGGACTACTGACCGCTTTCTGTTTTAGTGCGCGGAGCGCACCAGGACTGGCATCGAAGCAATCATTTTCGAGCCGCTCAAGTACGTTTTCAAACGGCATTCTGAATGCCCGTGCCTGCTTTATCGACGCTTCGTGCAGGCTTATGGCCCTACGATCTTTTTCATCCCTCTTCTCCTCAGATTTGTCGAGCGCTGCTTGGGCGGTCTTGTTCGGCTTAGGCTCCGGCTCAACGACAACGATGACCTTCGCATCACCCTCGCCACGCCGATTCACACGCCCCAGACGCTGCACCATTCGCTCCCAGGCAACAAGGTCGCAGACCATGTGATCGGCGTCGAGATCAACACCCACTTCGCCAGCGGAAGTAGCCACGAGAAAAACGGGCTGTGTTCGCTCAACCGAACCACCAGCAATGAACCCATGGTCCCTGAGCCACTTCGCTGCGTCCTCGCGTTCCCGAATGCGGCGCGCACCGACGAAAAGCTCGGTTTCGATTTTCACTGGAGCGTTCCCCAGTTTCTGGCCACCCTTTGCCAAGATATCGATCTGCTCTTGTGCTTTCTTTGCTGTCTCGCGCGTATTGCAGAACACGATGCAACGGATAGGCAATTTACCTTCTTCTGAAAGTGCCCAGGCTCGTTCAGCGAGAACATCTTCAAGCTTTCGCTCACCGGTCGGAACAAGGGTGAGGGCCTTCTTCGCGCCTAGGCGCTGCTTGACGATATCGTCATCAGCGATATCGCGATCCTTAAGATGGAATACTGACCCACGCCTCTCCCGACCGGTCGCAGACAGCGACAGCAATCTGAAAGGAGGGATCAGCTTCCTATCAGCCTCAGCGCGCGCACTGAACTGAGCTGTGCCGCCCTCTACTGTTTCTAAAAGTTTCTCGAACGGCGGCACGAGATGAGCCTCGTCGAGTACGACAAGCGTGTCCGCACCCAGCAACCCTGCGTGATAGGGCCGCATCTTGCGCGAAACCCCGTAGCCCTCGAACAGAAGTCGCGAGCCCACCATGTCGACCGTGGCGACGATGATTGCAACTGAGGCTGGGCCTTCGAGCCACTCTCTATTGTCGATATGTTGACCGCGCAGCGTAGAAATGGGCAGTGAGCGGCCATCGAGTCCCAGTTGCGCCTTCAAGTGCACAGCCTGTGGCGCTTCAAGACTCTCACGCAGCTTGACCGCAAACTCAGTGGCCTGATCGACCACTGCGCGACGGTCGACAACATATACCAGTCTGCGCGGCAGGCTCGCTCCCTGAGCACGAGCGATAAGCCACAGCACCATGACGACCGTTTTACCCAGACCAGTGGGGATATCAACGGCACCAGGAAGATGCCCTGTCTGCAAGCACTCTCTGTAGAGGCGCGTTTGCCAGGAAAGAGGATTGAATCCGGTAAGCGCTTTGAAGTTCGCCTCAAAATCCATGTCTACTTCTGCGCAACGAATTCGCGTCGCCAAAGTCTTCATACTTCACTGTTCGCCTGCGGATTCCAGCTCCGCCTCGATTTCTTCAATGCTCGGCAGGCTTCCTTTCAGATTCTGCGGCAGCTGCGCAACGATCTGAGTTTCCCATTCGGCCACGCCAATCGGTTCGTTGCGCGTACCATAGGTCCTCCTTTTCGCTCTCCAGTTTCTCCAACGAAGCGATGTTCTGACGCCAAGGCAATTGTGCAACGACCCGTTGCACAATTGTCTCGTCCGGCCATACGGTTGCGAAAGCGCGCATTTACTTCAGATTCCGTGGCGAGAACCCACGACCAACCTCTCGCTATCCGTTTCGTTCAAATCGCCATCAGAGGTTCCGTCGCAGCCATCCATTCGAGGCAGTACTCTCCTCTTCCCAGCGCTCAACAACCTGACGATGAGACTATCAGCGTCCAGTCGCAAACCGTGCGTCTACGCTGCTAGCGAGCGACTTTATTTATCGTTCTGCGAGGGTCTCTGTCGCGACGATGCCAACTGTCGCATTCAGCGGTACACCACAAGCTTGTCTGCTTTGCCACCGAAGATTCCGTATGAGTATCCAGTGCGGCCTCGGGGACATCGAACGCGCGCTCTTCCAGAACGACCCACCGGGTGATGCGGTCGACGGAAAAGCTTCGCAGGACGTCGCGCCCTACGTCCCAGGCGTGAGGCATCGAGGTCCCAGCTCTCGCGACGGTGCGTGCGCCGCTGCGGTGACATGTTTCGCTCGCGGGTCGAGCGCGTCATATGAGCCTTCCTGATCTCCGCTCAGGACTCCTTACCCAAACAGCACTTCTTATACTTCTTCCCGCTGCCACACGGACACGGATCGTTGCGGCCGACTTTGGGAGTGTCACGGACGTACGAGACAGCGCCGGCGAACAAGTCTTCATCGAAGGCGTCGCCCGCTTCAACGTCGAAGTCCGCGAGTTGCAGGCGGTGCTCGATCTCCTCCACAGAATAGAATTCGAGCGGGTCAGCGAAATACTTCCACTCAGGCTCGTCGGCCCCTGAGCTGAATCTATCTTCGATCTCTGCGGAGATGAAGTGTTTGCGGGCGCCTTCGAGCCGGGCGAGTGCTTCGATGAGCGGCCGGTGCCGGTCCCGCGGAAAGTCGAGCAGCGTTTGGGCGACGAGCATGCGCATCCCAAAATCTTCGCCGTCGTCGGCAGCGAAGCGAGCCAGAAAATCGAGTTCCGTTTCCAGTTCGCTGTGGCCGCGTTGCGCGGCTACTCCAGAGAGAGCCTCAAGCAAGTCGGATCGTATGCGGACACTGTTGCGCCGATCCTGAAGACCGACCCTGAGCCGGTTGAGTACCGCTTCGGACTTGTTACGAAACCAGGCATGCCAGTATCCCGCCCATCCGTCCGCCATGAGTTCCTCATTCTCCTCCAGCCACCGCATGGCAGTCAGGAGCAAGGCGCCGGCAGTATCGGATGACATCAGTCCGAGAATGTTGATGGCGTGCAGCGGCAACCATTGCACACCGACCGGGCTTTCGGCGTGCGCCGGAGCGGCAAAACATGCAGCGAGCCGCGTTTCCATTTCTAGGCCACGCCGCGCGCATTCCTCGATGAGGGCGAGTGGCACGCGGTCCTCATCCTTGACCAACAGATCCACGAGCTTTGCGACAGTGAGAGTTTCCAAGGTCTCAGCGGAATAGTGCGGCAGCGGCACCGGGCCGGCAGGTGGCAGCAGTTCCCCTTCGAGCAAGTGCGTGTCTCGTGATGACATGGAATACCTCCTCCGGGCTTACCCGAGCGATCATATCCGCGGAACCCAAGGCTCACATCCCGCGCCCTATCGTCGCCGGCATTCGGCTAAAGTGGACAACCTCCCTTCCGTATACGCAGGTCCACCGATGCCCCATGAATCCACCTTGATCGCGTTGATCGCCGTGGGATTCGTGCTGGCGCTCGGGTTCGGCTTCCTGGCGGCGAAACTGAAACTGCCGCCGCTGCTGGGCTATCTGCTCGCGGGAATTGCGGTCGGACCGTTTACGCCGGGATTTGTAGGAGATGCAGGGCTCGCCTCCGAACTGGCGGAGATCGGCGTGATCCTGCTGATGTTCGGCGTGGGTCTGCACTTCTCGGTGGAGACGCTGTTGAAGGTGCGCTCGATCGCGTTACCGGGTGCGGTGGCGCAGATCGTCGTTGCGACAGCGATCGGTGCGGGGCTGGCGATGTGGTGGGGTTGGGATCTGCCGGCCGGACTGGTGTTCGGGCTCGCGATGTCGGTCGCTAGCACGGTCGTGCTGTTGCGAGCGCTGGAGGAGCGCAACGAACTGGATACGGAACAGGGACGCATCGCGGTGGGTTGGCTCATCGTCGAGGATCTCGCGATGGTGCTGGCGCTGGTGTTCCTGCCTGTGCTGGCGGCAGTGACACAAGGCGAGTCGATCTCGGCCAGCGAGATTACCATCAGTCTCGGCGTGACCACGCTCAAGGTCGCAGTCTTCGTCGTGTTGATGCTCGCCGGTGGGCGACGAGCGGTGCCGTGGGTACTGAATCAAGTCGCTCGAACCGGATCGCGGGAATTGTTTACATTGGCGGTACTCGCGATTGCGCTTGGAATCGCTTACGGATCGGCGCATCTGTTCGATGTTTCGTTCGCGCTCGGTGCATTCTTCGCGGGTGTCGTGCTCGCGGAATCCGATCTGAGTCACCAGGCAGCGGAGAACTCGCTGCCGCTGCAGGACGCGTTCGCCGTGCTGTTCTTCATCTCCGTGGGCATGTTGTTCGATCCTTCGGTGCTGGTGAGGGAGCCATTGGCGGTGCTCTGCGTCCTGTTCGTCATCGTCATCTGCAAGACGCTGGCCGCCTTCGTCATCGTGATGGCATTCAAGTACACGGTGCGCACTGCACTCACGATTTCCGCCAGCCTGGCGCAGATCGGCGAGTTCTCTTTCATCCTGGTCGGGCTGGGTGTCGGCTTGAAACTGCTGCCGGCGGAAGGCCGCGACCTGATCCTCGCCGGCGCACTGCTGTCGATCACGCTGAACCCGTTTGCGTTTCGCACCGTCGAGCCGCTGGCTCGCTGGATCAATCGGCATCCGCGCCTGCTCGCGATGCTGGAACGCGACAGGCGGACGTCGCTGCCGGTCGGCGCTGAGACGGCCAACCTGCGCAATCATGCGGTGATCATCGGCTATGGCCGCGTCGGCAGCATCGTCGGGCATGCGTTGCACGCGCAGGGCCTCAAATTCGTCGTCGTCGAAATGAATCGGCGTATCGTCGACCAGCTGCGTGAACAGTACATCTCCACGATTTACGGCGACGCCACGGCCAACGGCGTGCTGCAGTCGGCGCACATCGAGCATGCGAGATTGCTGGTCATCGCGTCACCCGATGGCTTTCATGCCCGACGCATCCTGGAGCTGGCCAGGTCGTTGAACGGAAAAATCGCAGTGGTCGTGCGGACGCACAGCTCGAGCGAACTCACGTACCTGATCGAACAAGGTGTCGACCGCGCGGTAATGGGCGAGCTCGAACTGGCGCTGGAAATGACGAACTACGCCCTGCTCAGCCTGGGAGTGACGGAAGAACGCACGAAGCTGGTGACGCAATGGCTGCGCACGGAGGGGATCGGTGGCGGCTTGAAAGACCCTAACCCACCTTGATGCGCAGCTCCGGCAATCCCAGCAATGACGGCAGTTCCGCATGTTGCGTGAAGATGTGATCCGGACCCGTCGCGCGTAGCTTCTCCGTGCTGTGGAAACGGCCGTGATCTTCGTGAAGGAACAGTGCGGTACGGGTACCGGCAGCTTTGCCGGCGAGAATGTCGACGTGCGAATCGCCGATCATGATGGCTTCGTGCGGGTCGAGCTTGAAGGACGCCAGCGCCGCCAGCACCGGCTCCGGATGGGGCTTGTAGTTTTTCACATCGTCGCCGCACACCACGTAGTCGAACAGCTCGTGAATCAGCAGGCGGCCGATGACGTCGACGACCAATGCACGCGGCGAAGACGTCACGAGTGCAACCCGCAGCCCGTGGTCGCGACAATGCTTTAGAACATCTTCGGCCACGGGAAACAGCGACGCTTCCGCGAATGCCTGCTTGAGGCCGATGGCCAGCTGCGCCTGTAACTGCTCAGCGGTGAAGACATTGAATTCCGCGGCGACGACTTCCCAGTCGCGGAAAAAACAGCGTCGCAGCACTTCGTCATCGCAGATGTGGATGCCGAACTTGTGCAGCGTGTCCTGGTACGCCTTGAGCCAGAGCGGCAGCGACGGCATGAGCGTGCCGTCGAAATCGAACAGAGCCGCGCGAAAATTTGGCATGCAAGCGCTCGCAACAGGAAACGATGAAGTGCGCAAAGCCTAGCAGATGACGCCGGCTTATTCCTTCCAGCCGAACGACCGTGTCACTGCCTTCTGCCATGAGGAATAGAGTTCGCCGCGCAGCGTCTTCGACATCCGTGGCGACCAGGTTTTCTGCACGCCCCAGTTGCTGCGCAATTCGTCGATGTTGCGCCAATAGCCGGTGGCGAGCCCAGCGGCGTAGGCGGCGCCGAGTGCCGTCGTCTCGGTCACTCGCGGCCGCACGACCTGGGCGTCGAGAATGTCCGCCTGGAACTGCATCAGCAGTTCGTTGACGACCATGCCGCCGTCGACGCGCAAAGCGCTCAGGCGAATATTCGAATCCTGTTCCATGGCCGCTATCACGTCGCGCGTCTGATACGCCGTCGCTTCGAGAGCCGCGCGTGCGAGATGTGCTTTGTTCGCATAGCGAGTGAGACCGGCGATCACGCCGCGTGCGTGATCTTTCCAGTAAGGCGCGTACAGGCCGGAGAACGCCGGCACGATATAGACATCGCCATTGTCTTCGACGCTCGCAGCCAGCGCTTCGATCTCGTTGCTCGAAGCGATGACGCCCAGGTTGTCGCGCAGCCACTGCACGAGCGCACCTGCGATGGCGATCGATCCCTCGAGTGCGTAGTGCACCGGCGCCTTGCCGAATTGATACGCGACCGTCGTCAACAATCCCGCGGCGGAGGCGACGGGCTTTTCACCGGTGTTCATCAACAGGAAACAGCCGGTGCCGTAAGTGTTCTTGGCTTCGCCCGGGCTGAAACAGGTTTGTCCGGTGAGTGCGGCCTGCTGATCGCCGAGAATGCCCGCAACCGGCACATCCGCGAGCACACCGCTCTTTACGACGCCGTAGATTTCGCTCGATGAGACGATGCGTGGCAGCACTTCGCGCGGAATGCCGAACGCCGTCAGCATTTCCTGGTCCCATTGCAGCGTAGCCAGGTTCATCAGTTGCGTGCGGCTGGCATTGGTCACATCCGTGAGATGTTCGCCACCGGTGAGATGCCACACCAGCCAGCTGTCGACCGTGCCGAAACACAATTCGCCACGCATCGCGCGTTCGCGCGCCTGCGGAATGTTGTCGAGCAGCCAACGCAGCTTGAGCCCGCTGAAATAGCTGGCGAGAGGCAGGCCGGTGATCGAGCGAAAGCGGTCCTTGCCGGCTCCGGCGCTGTAATTCTCGCCGCTGAAATAAGCCACTAGCGGATCGACTCGCGTGTCCTGCCAGACCAGCGCGTTGTGCAGCGGTTCGCTGCTGCGTCGATCCCAGAGAAGCGTCGTTTCACGCTGGTTGGTGATGCCGATGGCGACGATATCGCGGGAGGTCAGGCCCCCATCGGCCAACGCCTTCGCGATCACCGCTTCGGTGTTGCGGAGAATTTCCAGCGGCGCATGTTCTACCCAGCCGGGCCGCGGATAGATCTGCGCGTGCTCCTGCTGCGCCGAGGCAATCGTATTGCCAGCATGATCGAAGACCATGAAACGAGTGCTGGTCGTGCCCTGGTCGATCGCGCCGATGAAACGGCTCACGGCGTCAACTCGACGCGAAACTGCCGCGAATCCTCGATCATCTGCGCCGCCTTCGCCGGCTTGTCTTTCAGGTGCTGCGCCAGGTCGGGCAGCACTGCGCGAATTTCGTCGACCGCGATGGCTGCCATTTCCTCGGCGCCGAGCGGCGAGAAATGCGTGTCGTCGGCGACGCCCTGCGGATAGTTGGCACTGCGTCCCGGCGCCAGGATGAGGAACAGTTTTTTCGACTCTTCCGGCCCGTACTCTCGCAGCACGCGACCGCTGTCGCCATGCATGTCGATCAGTGCGACGGACTGTTCTGCCGCCACTTTGCGGGCGATTTCGGGATAGATGCCATGCGTATCCTGCAGCTCGCCGCGAGCGTTGAAGCTGCGGCGCATGACCGGCGTCAGTACCACCGGTGTAGCCTTGGCCGCACGAACATCGTCGATGAATTTCGCGATGTTCCTGCCATAGTCGTCCGGCGCGGTGAACACGCTCTGGTCCGCTACTTTTTCGTCGTTGTGGCCGAACTGGATGAACGCGTAGTCGCCGGCATGCAGCGCCTTGACGATTTCGTCCCAGCGTCCTTCGGCAATGAACGACCTGGTGCTGCGACCGTTCTTCGCACGGTTGTCGATGCGGATCGCCCGCTCGTCGAAGAATTTCCCGAGCTTCTCGCCCCAGCCGGTTTCGGGCCGGGCCTCGGCGGTTTTTTCCGCCATGGTCGAATCGCCGGCGAGATAGATAACGGCGGGATCCGCAGCGGCGACGCCGGCAGCGAGCAGCGTCAGCACAGCAAGCAACGATTGCATCGGCAGCACCCCGCGTGGCGGACAGGAACTGCATTGTACTGATGCAGGGGCATTCGTCAGCGACCTTTCGCAGTGCATGAAGGCAATGTCAGCGAACTGTCCTGGTGGCGCGCTGCGAGGCATCTCCAGTGCCGGCTAGCGCCAGGCCGGTACCTGACCATTGGCACACCACTTGAATAGTCAAACGGATTCGCACTACAGGGACGATCGCACGAACAATGAGTACATCGGTTTCTCGCCGTGGATTTCTACACATGGTTGGCGCCATGGGTGGATCGGCCGCTGTCTACCAGGCGGCCATGGGGATGGGGCTGGTACCCACCGTTGCCAAAGCCGACCGGCCCGAGATTGCAGCGCTCGGCGCCAATCGCGGCAAGAAAGTCGTCATCCTCGGCGCCGGTATCTCCGGACTCACCGCCGCGTATGAATTGAGCCGCAAGGGCTACCAGGTGCAGGTGCTCGAAGCATCGCATCGAGCCGGCGGCCGCAACATGACATTGCGCTCCGGCGACATCATCGACGAATCGGGCTATCCGCAGGTGTGCCGCTTCGACAAGGATCCGGACCTGTATTTCAATGCCGGCCCGGCCCGCATTCCCGGAATGCACTCGGCACTGCTCGGCTACTGCAAGGAGCTGGGTGTGCAACTCGCTCCTTTCATCAATGAGAACCGCAATGCCTGGGTGCAGGACGATGCGATGTTCGGCGGCAAGCCGATTCGCAATCGCGAGTACATCACCGACACACGCGGCTTCATCGCGGAGCTGCTGGCGAAATCGCTCAAGCCAGAACAGATGATGGCGCCGTTCACGCGAGCCGACTACACGCAGCTGCTGGATTACGTACGCCAGTTCGGCGAGCTCGATAGCAGCTTCCAGTACAAGGGCTCGGGCCGGGCAGGATTCGCTACCCACGACTACACTGCGCCCGAACAGATGAAGAAGCCCATGGACCCGGCAGCGATGCTGCGCTCCGGCTTCGTCAACGTGATGAGTTTCGGCGAATCGGACGATCAATCGGCGATGATGATGGAGCCGGTGGGCGGGATGGATCGCGTGGTCGCGGGGTTCCTGTCGAAAGTCGGTTCGCTGGTGCAAACGCATTCACAGGTGCAGGCAATCAGGCTGCGCGAAGGAGGCGTCGACGTGACGTACAAGCGTGAAGGCAAGTCCCAGACCATGCAGGCCGACTACTGCCTCACCTGCATTCCGATGCACCTGCTCGCCGGTATCGAAAACAATTTCCCGCGCGAGTACTCCGCAGGATTCACCCAGGTGCCGCGAGGCAAGCTGTTCAAGATCGGCCTGCAGATGAAGGAGCGCTTCTGGGAACGCGAGGCCATCTACGGCGGCATTTCCTGGACCATGCAGGACATCCAGCAGATCTGGTATCCCGCGCATGGCATTCATCGCCAGAAGGGCGTGGTCCTCGCAGCCTATACATTCGGCGACGATGTCGGTGAGAAGTTCGCACGCCTGTCGCCCGCCGAGCGCGTCAAGCTGGCTATCGCACAAGGAGAAAAGATTCATCCCGGCTACGGCAGCTATGTCGAGACCGGCGTGACGATTGCGTGGCATCGCATGAATCACATGCTCGGCTGCGCTGCGCAATGGACGCAGCCGCTGTGGGAACGCTGGTTCAAGACGCTGCAGGCGCCGGTGGGCAATCATTACCTGATCGGCGACCAGGTCAGCTTTCATCCAGGCTGGCAGGAAGGCGCCATCCACTCGGCCTTCCATGCGATCAAGGATATCGATCAACGCGTGCGTGGTGTATCGCCGCAGATGGTGGCGTCATGAGATGCACGATTCGCCTGGCTGCCGCGATCTGTGCGGTGGTCGCGATGCTCAGTCCATTCACGAGCGCGAGCGCCGAGTCGCTCGACCTGTCGTACTGCCTTACCTGTCACGGCACCAACGGCAACGGCAATCCTGCGATTCGCGCGCCGAAGATTGCCGGCATGGAACCGTGGTATCTGAAGCGCCAGCTCGATGCTTTCGCTGCCGGAAGTCGTGGCGTGAATGCCGCGGACGAAGCGGGCCACGAAATGCAGCCGGTGGGACTCAGGCTCAAGGAAGCTGGCATCACCGACAAGGCGATCGAATTCGTGGGCACGTTCCAGGCGACTGCGCCGGCAGTCACCGTCGCTGGCGATCAGTCACGCGGCAAAACTCTATATGTCACTTGTGCTGCGTGTCACGGCGCCAAAGGAGAAGGGAACGTTGCGCTCAATGCACCTGCGTTGGCCGCACGCACCGATTGGTACCTGGTCACTCAATTGAAAAACTTTGCGTCGGGCGCTCGCGGCGGTGACGGTGCGGATGCACCTGCAGCGCAGATGCGGGCGATTGCTTCTACATTGACCGACGCGTCGGCGGTCAACGACGTCGTTGCCTATATCAACACGCTGCGCTGAAGCAGCCAAGCACCGAGGACTTCACGATGGATTCATACGCGCGCATTCGGCGTTTTTGTCAGATTTCCGTGGCCATCGCGGCACTGGCCAACCTGGCGACTCCCTCGCATGCGGCCGAGGTGGTCCGGTATCCGCTGGCCGGCGGATCTAAATTCCCCATCGCGCGGGCAGTGGAAGTGCCCGCGGGCACGACCCTCATTTTCCACAGCGGCATCACCCCCACGCCGAAGGATCCGAAAGCTCCGGCCGGCTCGGCTGCTTATTGGGGAGACACCAAGACGCAAACGATCAGCGCGCTCGCGAAGATCAAGGAATCGCTGGACGACCTGAAGCTGGGCTTCGGCGACGTGGTGGCGATGACCGTCTACCTGGTGGGCGATCCGGCCAAGGGCGGCAAAATGGATTTCGACGGCTTCATGGAAGCGTACTCACAGCAGTTCGGCACCGCTGCGCAACCGAACCTGCCGGCACGATCGACGGTGCAGGTCGTCAGTCTGGTCGCACCGGGAATGCTGGTGGAGATCGAAGTGCAGTTGGCGAAGAAGAAGTAACCCCGGCACGCAGCTCGGCGTGCCGGGCAGCATCTAGTCCGTAACAAAGGGGACATTCATCGACTCACCCTCACTCGAACCGACGAATGCCCCCAAGCCGCTTCCCTGCGGAATCGCCATGAACACCGGGCCCTCCCCACGAGCGGGGAGGGACCTGGTTGTCATACTCCATCAGAACGTGAAACTCAACTTCCCGTAGTAGTAACCGCCGTTGATACCGAACGGCGAGAAACTCGGATAGATCGCCACGGCCGAGTTGTCGTTGTGTGCGCGATAGTCGTTCAACAGCGTACTGTTCTTCTGGTCCGGGTATTCGTTGAACAGGTTGTTGGCGCCCACGGTGAACTTGATCGCGTCCGTGAAGGAGTACGCCACTTCGAGATCGGTGATCGGCGTGACGCCGACTTTGTTCTCGTAGTACGTACCGCCATCGCGGCTCTCCAGTTCCGACGCTTCGCCGTAAATCGTTTCACGCAGAGTCGCGGCAAACTTGTCCAGTGTCCACGACGCACCCAACACTACCCGATACTTCGGAAATGCATCTTCGAGATCGCTGATCGCCGTCTTGTCGTACAGCGATTGTCCTGCCAGTTGCACCGGCGGCGCCTTGATTTTGGTGACCTCGGTCTCGTTGAGATTGACCGCCGCCGACCAGTCGACGCGGCCGATACTGCCGAAGTCCGACGGATAGCTCACGACGAACTCTGCGCCCCGAGTGCGTGTGTCCAATCCATTGGAGAAGATATTGACGCCGGTCGTCGTGACCGTCGGATCGAGCACGTTGCCGTTGGCTGCGATTGCAGCAGTGACCGCAGGCGCGTTCTTGTCGCCACCGCTGCCGTACAACGAGCCGCTGCCTACGATGCGATCGGTGATCTCGATCTGATAGGCGTCCAGGGTCAGAGACAACCGCGACGCAGGATGGAACACCAGGCCGACGCTGACGTTAGTCGAATCTTCAGGTTTCAATCCATTGACGCCGATCAGCTTCGCCGCAGGTGCATTTGGCGGCAACTGCACGAAGGCGGAGGTCGGCGAGACGTTGGTGGCGGAGTAATACTCTTCCGCCAGCGTCGGCGCACGGAAGCCGGTGCTGAACGTGCCACGCAACGCGAATGCCGGCGTGAAATCGTAGCGCGTCGTCAGCTTACCGACCGCGGTGCTGCCGAAATCGCTGAAGTCTTCGTAGCGTCCGGCCACGTCGAGCTGCAGGTTCTCTACCGGAGACAGCGCGAAGTCGACATAGACCGCGTTGTTGTCGCGATTGTGCTTGCCTGCATCCGTCAACGCGAAGCCCGGATACGATTGCGAGCCTTCCTTGTAGCGGGAAGCCGGATCGCCGGGTTTGATCTCGTATTCTTCGCGGCGGTGTTCGACACCGAAGGCCACGTTCAGCGCACTGGCCATGCCGACATCGAATTCGCGGCCCACATCCAGGTTGGTGGTCCATTGGCTGGCGATGAAATCGCCCGCATGGAAATTCGTCGGCGTCGAGCCGGTATCGTTGAACAGCGAGACGTTGCCGGAATGGATGGTGTTCACTTCGACGTCGTCCTTGCCGTACGTGGTGCCGAGGTCCCAGCGCCACTGGTCCATGATCATGCCCTTGATGCCGACGGTGGCGGCGTAATCGTCTTCTTTGATCTCTTCTTGCGGGTTGAAACCCGTGGGATAGATCTTTGGAAGACGGTTAGGTGTTCGGTAGTTCTCGTAGGCCTTCGCGTGTTTCTTGCCATAGCTGCCGAACGTATAGAGCTCCATACCGTTGCCGAGCGTCAGGCCGCCGTTGAAGGAGGCGATGTGCAGGCTGTACTCAGCGTCGCCCTGAATCAGATTGACGTGCGGATAGCCAGGCTGATTCACCACAGTAGGGTAAAGAGCGATATTCGCAGCGCCGACGACGCGAGGATCGATGCCGCCGCGGTCGCTACGATCATGATCCCGCGTTTCGCCTGCGATCGTGAAATAGCCATCGGAGCCGCTGCCGAAACCGATCGAACCCGAGACATCCTTGGTATCGCCGCCGCCATCGAAATAGCCGCCGCCGGTCGCACCGAGTGCGCCGCCCTCGGCATTCTTTTTCAGGATGATGTTGATGACGCCTGCAATTGCGTCGGTGCCGTATTGGGCAGCCGCGCCATCTTGCAGCACTTCGACGCGCTCGATAGCGCCGACGGGAATGAAGTTCAAATCTGCGGCGGCGCCGCCTTGGTACGGGCCGCCGAGTACGGCTAGATTGGCCGTGGTATGACGGCGCTTGCCGTTGATCAGCACCAGCGCGTGATTGGGGCTCAGGCCGCGCAGCTTTGCCGACAGCGTCAGGTTGGCAGTGTCGCCACCGAACGCCTGTGCAGTAAACGAAGGGACATTCTGCGCGAGTGCTTGTATCAGGTCGGGTTGCCCGACTTTCTGCAAGGTCCCGCTATCCAGAACCTGGATGGGCGCTGCGCTGTCTACGACGGCGACGCCAGTACGGCGCGTTCCGGTAACGACGACTTCATCGAGCGCAGTCGCAGCGGATTCGGCCACCGTCTGTGCGTGAACGGGCGATGCAGCCGCGGCGGCTGCCAGTATCGATCCTACGATCCAGCGGAGCGCGACGTTGCGATCCCTCTTGTTCTGCATTTTCATGGCGTGATTCTCCCGACTAGCCAAACTGATCTTAGGCGGCACGCTGCGTCCTTGACCCTTCATCCTACGCGTGTCCGCTGCTCGATCATTCACAGACAAGACCCCATGCAACCCAACCGACACGAGCACTGCATCGCGAACTCAGCGATGCGGATCCAATGCCGATGGGCTCGCCCGCGCTATCTCAGGACGTAGCAGCTGCTTGTTTGCAAATACTCTGCCAGCTCCGCCATTGTCGGGCCCGCAGGCGTCGCGAACTCGACCCGAGCTCGCTGCACCAAATCAGGCGCGCTACTGGATAGGCTTGTTTTGCAGGGATTTGCCGCGGATTTCGCTGGCGTAGGCAGCGAGCGCCCATGTTGCGCCAGCAAGACGCCTGCATCAGAACGGCGCGTTGGAGAAGCGGGCCGGTGTGGTGCAGCTGCTGTCTAGACTGCACTCTTCGAGGGTCGTGGCGATGCACAATCAACGGTTACGGCAGTAACCGTTAGTTTCACGCCACGGTTTTCTTCATGGGCACGAACTGGATGGAGAGAGCGGACGCTTCCGCATCGGCGCCATCCAGTGGATAGTGGAGCATGGTCTCGGGAATATAACCTCGGACCGTATAGAGCGGCACGCCAGGCAGCGTAGCCATCAGTTCGAAACGCGTATAGCCATGCGCCCTTGCTGCAGATTCGCAGTGGTCAAGCAATGCTGTGCCGATGCCGCGGCGAGCGTAAGCAGAATCTACGAAGAAGGCGCGAATCTTGGCGGCATCGACGCGAGGGTCCAGCTCACTGGCATCGCGTTGTGCTCGTGCATCGCTACCGAACAATGTGCGCCGCTTGCTCCAGCCACCGCAGGCGATGGGCTTACCTGCATCCTCAACGACGAAATAAGTCCCGTCGACGATGAGCTGCGTGTCGACGCCGAAGGCGCCTCGCAACGCGCCTTCCACTTGCTCCGGCGTATAGAGACCGGCGCTGAGTTCGCGTGCGGACCGTGCGATCAGCGCTTCGAGTTGCGGCTTGTCGGCAAGCGTGGCGGGACGGATGGGATAGAGCATGGGCATACGACGCATTCGGGGACTGGCTCCCGGAGCGAAAGCATAGGGTGCCTGTCCCCATTCTGCATCTGGATGAAGATTCGGTACATATGAAGATTGGGGATGACCAGCGGGAATGGTCTGGACCACAGGCACCTTGCGCTGCGCTACAGGAGCCAGTCCCCGCAGCCAGTCCCCGGACTCACAGCAGCGACAGCTGTGCTCTTTTCGGCGACGGCAGCGGCTTGCGCAGCGTATCCGATGCCCGCAGCAGTTCGCCGAATGCGGCGACCGACATCGGCTCGCCGAAATAGAAACCCTGCAGTTCGTCGCAATGATTGGCGCGCAGGAATTCGAGCTGCTGCTCGGTCTCGACGCCTTCGGCCACTACCTTCAAGCCGAGGTTGTGTCCGAGAGCGATCACCGTGCGCACGATGGTGGCATCGTCGACATCGGTGGCGATGTCCTGCACGAAGGAACGGTCGACTTTCAGGCGATCCACCGGAAAGCGTTTCAGGTAGCTCAGGCTCGAATAGCCGGTGCCGAAGTCGTCGATGGAGATCTGCACGCCGACATCGTTGAGCTGGTTGAGCATGGCGATGAACTGATCGGCGTCGTGCATCACGGCGCTTTCGGTGAGTTCTATTTCGAGATAGCGGGCTTCCAGGCCGGTCTCGCGCAACACGTCGATGATGGTCTGCACGAAGTCGTCCTGGCGGAACTGGCGGACGGACACGTTGACCGACACGGTGAACGGACCGAGGCCGGCATCCTGCCAGGCCTTGTTCTGAGCGCACGCTTCGATCAGCACCCAACGACCGATCGGGACGATCAGGCCGATTTCTTCCGCGACCGGAATGAAGCGCGCCGGCGCCACTGACGGATGATCGGTGGGATTCCAGCGCAGCAACGCTTCGGCGCCGACGATGCGGCGCGAATGCATGTCCACGCGAGGCTGGTATTCCAGGGTGAACTGGTCGCGTTCCAACGCTCGCCGCAGGCGATTCTCCAGCTCCAGGCGTTCCGTGATCAGCGCATTCAGCTCGGCAGTGAAGAACTGGAAATTATTGCGGCCGCGGTCCTTCGCGCGATACATGGCCGAATCGGCGTGCTTGAGCAGCGCCTGCGCCGTCTGGCCGTCATCGGGATAGAGCGCCACGCCCATGCTGCAAGTGATATTGAAATCACCCTGGGAAATGCTCCAGGGCTGCGAAATATCCGACAGCATGCGTTCCAGCACGATCGCGACGCTTTCCGGATCGCCCTGGCCATTGATGAGCAGCACGAATTCATCGCCGCCGAGCCGCGCGACCGTGTCGCTTTCGCGCACGCTGGCCTTGAGCCGTTCCGCCATCGCCCGCAGCAGCTCGTCGCCGACGTGATGGCCGAGACTGTCGTTGATGTACTTGAAGCGGTCCAGGTCGACGAACACGACGGCCAGGCGCGTGTTGTGACTCGACGCTGCGAGAATGGCCTGCTGCAACCTGTCGTTGAGCAGCGAGCGATTGGCGAGCCCGGTGAGCGTGTCGTAGTTCGCCTGCTGTTCGATACGGGCCTGGTAGAGCTTGCGTTCGGTGACGTCTTCGACGGTGCCTTCGTAGCAGGCGAGCTCGCCGAGATCGTCGTACACCGCGCGGGCGTTCTCAGAGATCCAGATGATCTCGCCGTCCTTCTTGTAGATCTGGGATTCGAAACCGCTGACCGAACCGCGGGCGCGCACCAGGGTCATGAACTCTTCGCGCCGGGCCGGGTTCACGTACAGCTGGTTGCGAATGTCCTTGCGCGACTGGATCAGTTCGGCCGGCGACTCGAACCCGTAGATGCGGGCGAGCGCCGGATTGGCATCGAGATACTGTCCATCGAGCGTGGTACGAAAGATGCCTTCGAGCGCATTCTCGAACAGCTGGTAGTAGCGACGTTCCGCTTCGCGCAGCGCCAGGCTGGATTCCTTGCGCTCGGTGACGTCCTGGATGATGCCTTCGATGGCCACCAGCCGGCCGTAGATATCGAACACGCCGGTGCCGCGCTCCCACACCCAGCGGACACCGCCATGGGCGTGAAAGATCCGGTATTCGCAATCGAACCGCTTGCGCAGCGTGAGTCCGCCGACGACTTCTTCGCGAACGCGGTCGCGGTCTTCAGGATGGATGATCGACTGGTATGAGCGGCGCTGGTTGAGCAGCAGGTCTTCGGAATCGTATCCGGTCAGTGCACGGCAGCCTTCGCTGACGAACTCCATGGTCCAGTCGCCATCGTCGCGGCACCGGTACACCATGCCGTCGAGGTTGCCCAGCAGGGTACGCAGCATGCGCCCGGTGTCGCCACCCTGGACCACTGAGGCGTCGAAGGCGGCAATATCCTCGATTTCGGTGTGCAGGGTCACCGCACCTCGATAGGCGACGCGCGCTGGGGCAATAGGTGCACGCGTAACCAAATATTCATCGGCAGCGTCGGGGACATCGTTCTTGGTATTTACGGAAGACTTCATGCCGGTGTCATGGGGTCGAAGACGCTTCCCTTGCCAGTTCGGGGCCGTCGATCCGCGGGCTCCCTCGTGCCGCGAAGACGCATGCGCATAAACAAGACGCATAAATATCAGGAGCGGACGAAAGATTTCCGGCGCTTGGTCACAGATTTGCGCAACATACGTAAATGCTGGCCCGCGACCGACGGTTCAGCGCGTCGCGTACTTGAGGATCAGCTTGGCGACCTTGTCGTACTCCCCGCCGAAGTGATGGCCGCCCGCCATTTTCTCGACTTTGAACGTGGCGCTCGCCAGTTGCGGGCAGAGCGAATCGTCTTCGTCCTCACCGTACAGGCAGAAAATGGGCTGCGAGCCGAACTTCGCGGTTTCCGGACGAATCGGCAGGCCTTCGCTGCCGTTGGAAATCCAATTGCTCAAGTGGAATTCGAAGGTAGCCTCGGTGCCGAGGCCCAGCAGCGCAGTGAGCCGCACCTGCTGCTTGGTCGCGGCCGGCAATCTGTTCAACACGAAGGGCAGCACGTCGGCGCCTTGGGAATAGCCGATCAGGATCACGTTCTTCTTCTGCCAGTGCGACAGGTAGTAACGCACGATGCGGTCTATGTCGGCAGCGGTGCCGGAGGGGGTGCGCTCGCTCCAGAAATAGCGCAGCGAATCCACACCGACCACCGGAATGCCGTTCGTGTTGAGCGCCGCAGCCACTTCCTTGTCGATACCGGCCCAGCCGCCGTCGCCGGAGATGAGCACGGCGAACACGTCGTTCAGTCCGGCAACCGCCTGTCCGCTGGACGGCACTTCGATGATGGGCAGGTCGCCGAGATTCTTCGGGACCGTCAACGATTCCTGCGGCTGGCGGGCGTCGAACTTCGCGACGGCAGCGCGAAACTGCGGTTGCCATGCCGCCGGCGGTGCGTAGTGATGGCCGAGCCCGTTCAAAGGAATGAATTCACTGCCCGGCACTTTGGTCGCGAAGCGCTGCGCCAACGGCATCGGACACACATCGTCCGACGAACCATGCATCGCGACCCACGGCGCCGGCAACGTTTTCGATGGCAACAGGTCGACGCCGTTGCGATCGCGGCGAGTGACGTAATGCACCGACTCGCCTTTGCACAGCGGCTTGTGCAATTCCATGTCGACGCAGAAGCTCATCGACAAGGCGCCGGCAAAAGTCTGCGCCGGCGCCTGTGCCAGCACTGCGTAGGCGAGACTCGCGCCTGCCGAGTAGCCGAGCAACAGCGGCAGCTTGTAGCCGGGCAGCTTGTAGTACGCCTGCACGAAATGGCTGAGGTTTTCCAGGTCGCCATCGGGAAAGACGCACTTCGCATCGTCCTTTTCGAGATTGCGAAACAACGCGTCGGTATCGATGCCGATGACGAGGGCGCCATCCTGTTGCAGCAGCCGCGACATTTCGAGAACGCCGCCCTGCCATCCACCATCGCCTGACAGGAACAGCACGACGCGCTTCACCTCGCCGGCCGGTCGATAGATGGTGAGATTGTCGAAGCGTCCATGCGACAAGGCCTGCGGGGCCAGCGATTGAGAAGCGGCGGCGCGCTGAACCTGGGCGAATGAATTCGTCGAGAGGAGCAGGCCGAGCAGGCCGCCGCAAATCCATCCGGCTCGCATCACGCGCGGCGCACCTTGCGACCGCCACTGATGAGCGATGCCACATCGGACAGCGCCAGCAATGGAGCGACGCCGCTCGGCGCCGCCAGGTACCGAGGCTCCCATTGCGGGTCGAATTTTTCCTTGAAGCTACGCAAGCCGCGGAAATTATAGAAGCGCTCGCCGCGATCGAACAGCATGCGCCCGAAGCGATGCCAGCTCGACGCCAGTTCATGGCTCGCCATGCCGGACATGGGCGCCATCCCCAGGCCGAAGCGCTGGTAGCCTTCCGCCTGGAAATACTGCAGCAATTTGACGAACATGAAATCCATGGTGCCATACGGCGCGTCGGGGCGATGCCGCATGAGATCGACACTGACTTCGATTTTCAAATCGGTACACAGCACATTGGCGAAGGCGACCATGCGTCCGTTGTGGCGCACCACCGCCATAGGCAGGCGTTGCAGGTAGTCGTCCTTGAAAATACCCAGCGAAAAGCCTTTCTCGCGGGCATTGAACTCGTCCAGCCACGCTGTCGATACATCGCCAAGCTCCGGCAGGAGCGCGCCTACGTCCACCGCGGGAACCATCGAGAACGTCAATCCTTCACGCTCGCCACGATTCACGCCCTGCCGCAGGTTCGCCCGCTTGGGGCCCTTGATGGTGAATTGCGGCAGGTCGACGAACGCATATTCGCCGAGCTTGAACGCACGCAGGCCGGCGTCGAGATAGGCGGACAGATTCTGGGCACGAACCTGGTAGAACGCAGCCCGCCCGCCGTGATCGGAGGCGAGTTCGATCATGCGCCAGATGAGTTCCGGCCATTCCGACTGCGGACCGACGGGATCGAACAGCGTGATCCACGACCGCGCCTGCCGGCCATACATCACGAACGCGTTGCCCGAAGTCGAGAACAGCAGATGCTTGTCGCCGACCAGGACCAGGCTGGCATCGGCGGCGGGTTGCTTCTTGACGATGGCGGCAGCGCGTTCGAGTTCCGATTCCGTCGGCAATGCCGGAGCGCCCGCGGAGGGACGCAGCAACTGCCAGAGTGAAAAGCCCATGCCCGCGAGCACCACGCCCATCAATGCACGCAACGATCGCGGCGCGTCGGCGTCGAATTCGAACTGCCACCACAACTGGCGATCGTAGTCGACGTCGCGATAGACGAAGAACAACAGGAACACGCAGGCGGCGACGATCCAGGTGATCGCCAGGAACCAGCCCGGCTCGAGCGTCTGGCCGAACATGGACGAGCGGCGATCGAACTGCCGCCGCGACAGGATCAACAGGACGGCAAGGACGCTCAGGTAGCCCGCTTCGGACAGCGCGATGCCTTTCGGCAGTGCGAGAATCGCGGCAACGATGGCGAATCCCAATGCAGCCCACCACGCCACATCGAGCCGATGCAGCATGCCGCGTGCGATCAGCAACATGGCCAGCCCGACGATGCTGCCTATGAAGTGCGACGCTTCGACGATGGGCAACGGCACATAGGCGCTCAGCAATTCCAGAGCGTCGGGCTCCACCGGCGTAACGCCCGAAACGAGGAGCCACAGTCCCGCGATGAAGACGAGTGCCGTCAGCACCAGCGGCGAAACGGCAGCTGCAGCGTTACGCACCGGCACGGCGATGCCCGAGCGCAGTTCGTACACGATCAACAACGCCGCTGCGAGCAACAGCGGCAAGAGATAGTAGACGCAGCGATACAGGACCAGCGCACCGAGGACCTGCTCGGGCGGCACACGGTGGCCGCAGGCGATCAGGATGACAGCCTCGAACACACCGAGTCCGCCGGGTACATGGCTGATGAGGCCGGCGGCGATGGCGATGGCGTAGAACGCGACGAATCCAGGCAGGTCGACGGCGCCATGCGGGAGCAGGAACCACAGCGCCGCGGCCGAGAAAGCCAGGTCGCTGACCGAGATGACGAGCTGCTTCACCGCCAGGCCGGTCGAGGGCAGGCGAATCGACCAGCGTCCGAAAATCCGCAGTTCCGTCACGCCTCGCAACGAGAAAGTAATGAACACCAGGACGCCGATCAGGACGCCGCCGGCCAGGAATCGCACCAGCAGTACCGGCAGGGGAA
>Ga0065707_10081957_pt1 | contig 27499 bp, 23 predicted proteins | sample SwiRhicommuniRL3_FD_59094 | JGI IMG/M metagenome (GOLD analysis project Ga0065707, IMG submission 59094) | Switchgrass rhizosphere bacterial communities from Rose Lake, Michigan, USA - RL3 v2 (version 2) | ecosystem: Host-associated > Plants > Roots > Rhizosphere > Soil | place: East Lansing...
GCGCCGGCGCCGGCGATACCCATCACCAGGCTGGTGTTTGACACAAGGCCGTCGTTCACCCCGAACACCGTGGCGCGCAGGTTGCCGCCCAGTGTGCTCCGGTGACGCGCGCCCACTTCTTCGAGCGAGGTGGGCATGGGATGGCCGGGCGCGACCGGCGGCGCGCTATAGATGGAAAGCCCGCGCAGCTTCATGGCCGCGAGTACGCCGCGCAGGGCTCTCGGCCCAAAACGTTTGACCAGACGCGCGACAATGCGCGCGCGCAGGGAAGGCGCAAAGACCTGCGGGGTGGACTTGTTGCCCCAATGCGCCGCCTGATCTTCAGCCGCTGAGCCGAGCTGCTCAAACAACCGGCGCTTGTGTGCATCGGGCTCGGCGGCGGCCACCGCGCCATAAAGCCACGCCGATTCTTTTTCGTGCCGCCAGCTGTCGAGGTCCGCGCTCATAGGTTGCGAGCGCGGCGCGGATCAGGCCTCTTCTTCTTCGTCCTCGTCCAGATCCTCATCGTCGTCGTCATCATCGTCCCAATCGTCGTCCTCGTCCTCATCTTCGTCTTCATCCTCGTCGGGCTCGGACCAGCCCTCAGGCTCTGCGATTTTCTCGAGGTCCATTTCATGCCAGCTCTCGATGTCCATCTCTTCGATGTCGCCGTCGAGGTATTCGATTTCAATGAGCTCCGAATCCTCATCCAGCGACAACACGCGGAATTGCTCTTCCTCTTCCACGTTCTGGTACCACTGCCCGGCAACGGGTTCGTAATCTCTGCTCACCGCTTTCGCCCTCAAAAACGTCTGCGACACTAAGGAGCGTAAGTTTAGGACACTCGCAGCGCGATTGCGTATAGTTTTCTCATCATGTCCGCCCGCCGCGCCTCATCCACATCGCCCCTGCTTGCGGCACGCCGTATTGTCGTAAAGGTCGGATCGGCCCTGCTGGTGGATGCCGATTCGAGTCGGGTAAACCGCGCCTGGCTCGCCACGCTGGTTGAGGACCTCTTGCGTCTGCGCAAGCGGGGGCAGCAGGTGATCCTGGTTTCCTCCGGAGCCATAGGCCTTGGGCGTCGTCAGCTGAAGCTCACCCACGGGCCGCTCAAGCTGGAGGAAAGCCAGGCTGCCGCGGCGGTCGGGCAGATCCGTCTTGCCCATGCCTACAAGGAATTGCTCGAAGAGCAGGGCGTTACGGTGGCTCAGGTCCTGCTCACCCTGGAAGACAGCGAGCGCCGTCGCCGCTATCTCAATGCGCGCGCCACGCTCGAAACGCTGTTGTCTTTGGGCGCGCTGCCGGTCATCAACGAGAACGACACGGTAGCCACCGCGGAGATTCGTTGCGGCGATAACGACCGTCTCGCCGCGCGCGTGGCGCAGATGGTGGGTGCGGATTGCCTGGTGCTGCTGTCGGATGTGGATGGCTTGTACACGGCAGACCCCAATACCGACCCGGAAGCGAAGTTAATCGAGCGGGTGCCACAGATCACGCCCGAGATCGATGCGATGGCGGGGAAGTCGGTGTCGGACGTGGGCACCGGCGGCATGGCCACCAAAATCCTGGCCGCCCGGATCGCGGTGACGGTGGGTTGCCATATGTGTATTTCGGCGGGACGCTTCAAACATCCATTGAAACGGATTGAAGAAGGCGTGCGCTGCACTTGGTTCATGCCTAACGGCACGCCTGCCGCAGCGCGCAAACAATGGATTGCAGGCTCGTTACGGCCGCCGGGTGTGTTGGTGATTGACGATGGCGCGCTGCGCGCCTTGCGAGAGGGCAAAAGTCTGCTGCCCGCCGGAGTTATCGCGGCGCGTGGGCGTTTCGAGCGTGGCGACACGGTGGGCGTGTTGACTCAGCAGGGCACTGAGATCGCGCGAGGTCTGATCGCGTATTCCGATACCGATGCGGCGCGCATCATGGGGCGTCAATCCTCCGAGATCGAAGCGCTGCTGGGCTTTCGCGGCCGCGACGAGATGATTCATCGGGACGACATGGTGCTGCTGACATGACGATCGGGGAAATCATGGAGGGGCTGGGAAAAGCGGCCTGCGAAGCCGCCTCGCAGCTGGCGCTGGCGCATGCTTCTCAGAAAAATATCGCCTTGGCCGCTGCGGCGCGACTATTGCGTGCCCGCTGCGCGGAGATCCTCGCGGCGAATGCACGCGATGTGGAAGCGGCGCGCGCGGCTCAACTCAGTGCGGCCTTACTCGATCGGCTGAGGCTCGACGCGCGGCGTGTCGAGTCCATGGCGCAGTCTCTCGAGGACATCGTCGCCTTGCCCGATCCTATTGGCGAGGTGGTTGCAGAGTGGGATCGCCCCAATGGGTTGCGCATCTCGCGTGTGCGCGTGCCGCTCGGTGTCATCGGCATCATTTATGAGAGCCGGCCCAATGTCACCGCCGATGCGGGCGCGTTGTGTTTGAAATCCGGCAATGCAGTGATTTTGCGCGGCGGGTCGGAAAGTCAGCATTCGAATCGGGCGATTCACGCCTGTTTGCTCGAGGGTTTGAGGGAGGCCGGGCTGCCGCAAGCCTCCATTCAGCTTGTGCCTACGACGGACCGCGCGGCCGTGGGATATCTGTTGGCGGGCATGGCCGATTACATCGATGTGCTGGTGCCGCGCGGGGGAAAGAGCTTGGTGGAGCGGGTGCAACGTGAGGCCCGCGTGCCGGTCATCGGCCACCTCGAGGGCAACTGCCATGTTTATGTGGATCGCGATGCGGATTTGAATATGGCGCGGGAGATTGTGCTGAACGCCAAGCTGCGCCGCACGGGGATATGCGGCGCGGCGGAGACGCTGTTGATCGATCGCGCCTGCGCGGCGACCAATCTCGCGCCCATAGTGAAAGCATTGCTCGATGCAGACTGTGAAGTGCGGGGCGACGCCACGGTGCAGAAGGTTGACGCACGCGTGCGGGCCGCGACAGAAGACGATTGGTATACGGAATATCTCGATGCGATCATCTCGGCGCGCGTCGTGGACGGCGTGGATGCCGCCATTGCCCACATTGGCAAATATGGCTCCGCTCATACTGAGTCCATAGTCACGGAGAATCAGGGCACTGCGGAGCGGTTTCTAGCTCAAGTGGACAGCGCCATCGTGCTGCACAATGCTTCGACACAGTTTGCGGATGGCGGCGAGTTCGGCATGGGGGCCGAAATCGGCATTTCAACCGATCGTTTCCACGCCCGCGGTCCCGTCGGAGTGCAGCAATTGACCAGTTATAAATATGTGGTGCGGGGCACGGGTCAGGTGCGCGGCGGATAAGCCGCCACGCACCTTCGCGAACTTCGCTTCGACTACGCGCTCAACCGCTGCATTAGCGAGTTGCGCTTGGCCGGCAACTTGGCGCTGCCATTCATCAGTTCGAGCTTGCGCGCCTTCAGCTGCTGTCCCAGGGTCTCGAGGTCCATGTCGGATTGCTTCGCTTCGGCAAACATGCCGCCGCGCTGCTCTTCTTCCTTGACGTGGTGCTTGATCATTTCGGAAAGCACTTTGACTTTCGCGTCGTAATAATCGTCGTCGGGATCGGAGCCTTCGATCTCTGCGATCAGCTTTTTAGCGCCGTTGTGCTCGACCTCTGCCTCGTGGTGCATCTCCTTGTCCTCGGTCGCTTCCAGGAAGGCCGGGTAGAAAATTTCCTCTTCGATAGTGGCATGCACTTTGAGCGCCATGCAGATCTTTTGCGCCAGATCGAGCTTACGCTCGCTCGATTTGGTTTTCTCGAACTGTCCGAACCATTGTTCGACCTGGCGGTGATCGGCTTTCAGCAGCGCGATGGCGTCGGCGCCGGCGCGCCGGGTGGATCTTTTCTTGGGCATGGTGCGGATACTCCAATATATAGGGTTAAGGCTTGCAGTATCTCCCCGCAACATTCATTCCCATCTGCGGCTTGAGATATGACGGGCGCCGCGCCGCATGCTCGCGGCGCCCGTTACCTTGCAGCTTCGTACCTTACTGATGTGCGGCCTTCATCGCGTTGGCGTTGGCTTTCGCCGCTTCCAGCGCCGCGTCCGCCTTGTCCTTACAGGCTTTCTGCGCAGCGCCGGCCATCGCTTCGCATTTCTCGACGGCTACCTTGTGGTCGCCTTCGGCGCGGGTGATTGCAACGTCTGCCGAGCTCTCAGCCGTCTTTTCGCCGGCCTTCTGCTCTTCCTGTGCGACTTCCTTATTCGCATCGGCGACCGTATCGGCCTGGTCCTTCATCGCTTCGGTGGTGTCTTCGGCCGCTTCCTGGCTGGCTTCGGCCACGTCGTGCTGCACCTCGCTGGGTGATTCAGCTTTTTTACAGCCGGCAAGGGAGACCAGCGCGGCTGCGGTGATAATCCATAAGATTTTCGCGTTCATTGTGCTACTACCTGTTTGACGATTAGAAATGCCGCGCTGTACGCGGTTGTCAAGACCGGCAGCAAGAGCTGTGCCGGAGGCGGCCAGCCGGTCGATGTGCGATGATTGCGCCCGCTGAATCTGCGCGCCCGTAGCTCAGTTGGATAGAGTACCGCGCTTCGAACCAGTCAAGTGGGAGTTGGAATCGAGAGATTCCGTCACGCCACTCAGCAACTTGCTAAAGTGCGCGACACGGGCCGGTTTGTGGAGTGACCAAAGAGTGACCAACCGCCGGCTAACTTGGATTTACACGCGCCCGTAGCTCAGTTGGATAGAGTACCGCGCTTCGAACGCGGTGGTCGGGAGTTCGAATCTCTCCGGGCGCGCCAAATTCCACTTTAGGCATTTCTTGGTAACCCAAGGCGTGCGCGGCTTCGCCCCCCCAAGGTGTGCTGCACTTGGCTACAACACTTCATCAAGGGACCCGTCGGACCGGGTGCTGCAATAGCTTGCGGATGCAGCTGCCGAGTTTTGTAGCCGCACCCTGCAGTACCGCAGGTGGTGCGCCAGCAAATGTCAGCCTTGTGTAATCGCCGGTTGGCTCGGCGGGGAACCAATCCCGACCGGGAGTAATCGCGATTTGCGCAAGCGCCGCTTCTGCGACCAAATCCAGGTCGGTTATGCCGAAGGGCAACTTCACCCAGAGATGTAAGCCTCCTTCTGGGACCAGTGGGACACTCTCCGGTCCCCAATGCTGTTTTATTGCTTCAACAAGGGTGTGACAACGCTCTTTCAGATGCGCACGGAGTTGTCGCAGATGGCGGCTCCAGGCGGGCGAAGTGACGAGTTGCAGTGCGGTTTCCTGCAGAAGGGATGAGACGTAAAGGTCTTCGATGATCCGCGCCGAGCAGAGCCGTTCAAATGCTGCCCCACGTGCACAAAGTACACCTACCCGCAAACTGGGTGCGGCAGTTTTGGTCAGCGAGCGCAGGTAAATTACATGGCCGCATGTGTCTAACGTGGCGAGCGGAGGTGGAGCCTTCGCGAATGCAAAATCACGAGCCCAGTCATCCTCGATTAGGAAAGCTCTTGCGCGCGTGACGACGTCAACCACTGCCGCGCGCCGCTCTACGGAGAGTGCAATGCCGGTGGGATTCGAATACGTCGGCTGACAATAGAACAGCTTCGCCTGCGAGCGGTGAAGGATGTCTTCCAACACCGCCGGATCAACTCCTTGGGTGTCCACGGGCACTGGGACAAGCCGTAGTCCTGCTGCCTTTGCAGCAGCTATGGCACCCATATAGGTTGGAGACTCGAGCGCTACGGTATCCCCGGGCGACGCGAGTGACCGGAAAGCAGCGGCCAAGGCGGCCTGCGTGCCCGCACAAACTATGGCTTCGTACTCGCGAAACACCCCGCCAATTTCTTGCGCGAACCAACGACGCAGCGGATCGAGACCATTCGAGGCCTCACGCTGCCACACGGTGGGTTGGCGTATTGCCCGCTGAGCCGCAACGGTCAAATCCCTAACACACTGGAGGTCTTCGGGCGGATAGCCAATATTAAGTGTGACGGAGCCTGCAGGTGCAGGATGGAGTAGCGATCTCAATTCTGCAGCTGGCGCGCGGCCAACGCCAAGCGTCGCGCTCTGCCACATCAGGTCGCCAGCCATATTGGCCGCTTGTCGTCTGGCAGAGAACGTGCCACGTCCCGGCCGCGCATCCAAAAGACCTTCCGCGGCAAGTTGTGCGAAGGCAGTTCGCACGGTAGCGGGGCTAACGTTGAGCTGTTTCATCAATGTGCGGACGGATGGCAGTGCAGCACCGGGGGCCTCAGCGCTGATGAGCTGCCGCAAGTATTGAATAACGCGATGAGGACTGTTACTGTTTTTCATGAAGACTTATGGTAACGCTACTACTGGGCTGACGAAAGCGCTTTTGCCCTCTCCGCACGATCCTCATTGGACGCGCGGACCATGCGTTGATTTGCTCGTTCGCTCCTCCCCGCCGCTCGCAAGCTATTCGTCGCTTCGATGTTCGACGGGAATCATGACCCGAAAACACGCATCTGCATCCTCGATTCCACGAAGGCTTCCTGACTGGAGAAATCTCATGCGCAAATCTTTGAGAATCCTCGCGACTGCACTGCTCAGCGTTCCTTGCGGCTGGGCCGCAGATCTCCCGTCCGCGAAGTACAGAGATTGGACCATGGAGAAGAACATCTTCGTGACGATGCGCGACGGCATCCATCTCGACACCGACGTATGGCTTCCGAGAGGCGCGGCGGGCAAGCTGCCCGCCATTCTGGTTAGCACACCGTACGACAAGGACAGGATCGAAAATCAGGTTGGAGCTGGTTGGGTTGAGTTCTTTGTAAAGCAGGGCTATGCCGTAGTCGTTCAAAACCAGCGTGGCCGGTATTTTTCTGAAGGCCAGTTCAATACCTACTTAGAGGGTACGGGCGCCGACGGCTACGACACCGTCCAGTGGATTATCAAACAGCCCTGGTCCAATGGAAAAGTCGGCGCGAGCGGTTGCTCCGCATCCTCCGATGTGCAATGGCCGATTGCGGCCGCCAATCCACCGGGGTTCGCCGCGAGGATCACAGTGGCCGGTGGCGAAGGTGTTGGCTCAATTCCGGCAGGTGATGAGACGCGCGGTGCTTTTTACCGCGGCGGCGTTCCGCAAATTGGGTTCTGGGCGCCGTGGTATCGCGCGCAAGCAACAAGCGAACAGCTATTGCTTCCATCCAGTTCAACTCAGGAACTGCGCATTAGGCTTCGCAACTCCTACTCGCTAGTTCCGACACCCGGCACATCGATCGACACCTCCTTGCTCGAGCATCTACCTAGCAAGGATATTTTGCGGGTCGAAAATCGTGCACTGACGCCTTTCGATAACATCATCACGTGGACTCCCGCCGATCCGCGCTGGGAGCAGACAAATTTGACTGGTGCAGGAATACGGCCCAGCTCGCCGGCTTTGCTGGTTGAGACTTGGCACGACGACTCAGTGATGGAGACTGCACGCCTCTTTAGACATTTGCAGGATCAAGGGATGCGCAATCAATTTTTGATCATCGGCCCAGGGCCGCATTGCACGTCCACGAGCGAACTCTCGACGTCCGATCTCTCCGCATTCGCAAACCGCGCTGCCACATGGGGTCAATCAGAGATCAAGGTTTCTGATCTGCAGTCTTTCGCCAACATGAACTTGGCGCATTTGAAATTCGGCGATTTGGACGTTGGCGATGCTCGTTATGGGAATGAGGACTATGGTTACGCCAAACTCTATCTCCGTTGGCTGGATCATTGGCTGAAGGGCGAAAACAATCACGTCACGGATATGCCGAGGGTTCAACTCTACATCATGGGCAAGGGCTGGGTCTTCGGCGATCAATGGCCGCTCAAAGAGACCCGATACGTAGACTACTATCTCGACGCCGCCCCCTCAGGACCCGGCCGTCAGGGTGCCGGTGTGTTGGCAGCAGAAAAGCCTAGAACCACTGAAAGAACAACGTATCTCTACGACCCCAACTCGCCTGTACCCTCCCTCAGAAACGCGCTTGATCAGCGTCCGGTAGAGATGCGTGCGGATGTTCTTACTTTCAGCTCCCCAGTGCTGGAAAACCCCCTCACGATTGTGGGACCCATCGATGTGGTGCTCTACGTTTCGTCATCAGCGAAAGATACAGATTTCATGGTCAGGCTGGTGGACGTCTACCCCGACGGTAAGGCAATTCACCTGAACGACGACGCTTTCCGAGTGCGTTACCGGGAAGGATTTAACAAGAAACTTTTAATGGAAAAAGATCACGTCTATAAGATCACGCTTTCAAACATGATCACAGGAACACGGTTTGACAGAGGGCACCGCATTCGTCTGGACATCTCCTCCAGCAGCTTTCCGCAATATGAGCGTAATCTGAACACGGGCGGCAACAACTACGACGAGACAATTGGAGTGGTAGCCGAGAACAGCATTCACCACGGCGCTCGATATCCTTCGCATGTCGTCTTGCCGGTTCTGCCCGATTAACGCCCGGCTCGGTCATGCGAAGCCCAGCGACTAGTATTTCTGAACATCCGCTGCAGTCGTGGTGGATGCCATTTGCTCCCAACAGACGTTTTAAAGCGAAGCCACGACTCATTGCTAGCGCGAGGGGTGCTTATTACACGCTCGAAGACGGCCGCCGTGTATTCGATTGCCTCTCTGGCCTGTGGTGCAGCCCGATAGGGCACGCCCATTCCGGCATCACTCATGCTGTTAGCCAGCAGCTTGAGACACTCGATTATTGCCCGTTTCAGCTAGGGCATGCGGGTGCCTTCGAACTCGCACAACGGATAGCTACGCTTGCAGGTCGACCAAACGATCGCGTTTTTTTTGTCAATTCTGGCTCCGAAGCAGTCGATACCGCACTGAAGATAGCCATTGCTTATCACCGTCTGCGCGGCGAGTCCTGCCGCACGCGCATTATCGGCAGGGAGCGCAGTTATCACGGCGTCGGTTTGGGCGGAATGTCCGTTGGCGGCATCTTACCGAATCGCAAAATGTTCATGCCGTTGATGGTGCCTGGAGTCGATCATCTGCCGCATACCTATTCGGCACCTGATATGGCGTTCAGTCGAGGTCAGCCTAAGTGGGGCGCTCATCTTGCGGATGAGCTTGAGCGTCTGATTGCCTTGCACGACGCCTCGAATATAGCGGCGGTCATCATTGAGCCAGTACAAGGATCAACCGGAGTGATTGTCCCGCCGCAGGGCTACCTACAACGATTGCGGAATATCTGCAACAGAAATGGGATTCTGATGATTTTTGACGAAGTCATCACCGGCTTCGGTCGGCTTGGTAGGTCGTTCGCTGCCGACTATTTCGAAGTTAGCCCCGAGATCACCGTCTTCGCCAAGGGGGTAACCAACGGAGCCGTTCCCATGGGGGGCGTGCTCGTCAGCGAGAGCATCCATGACATCTTCATGTCGGGCCCCCAGGATGCGATCGAGTTCTTTCATGGCTACACTACCTCAGCTCATCCGTTAGCGGTCGCTGCCGCACATGCCTCTTTAGATGCGTTGTTAGGAGAGCGATTGATCGAGCGCGCTGACGATTTGGCGCCCCTGCTCGAGAGTGGCATACACGGACTGCGTGGCGAACCCTATGTCGCAGATATCCGTAACATCGGATTCGCCGCGGCTCTACAGCTCGAGCCGATCCCCGACCAACCGGGCCGGCGCGCACTGGCCTTCTTCGAGCAAGCGCTTGAAGAAGGATTTCTGGTGCGCTTCACGGGCGATACGATCGCGTTGGCACCTCCATTCATATCAACGCCGGAGCAGATCAAGTCCATGATTGAAGGGATGCGCCGCACTCTTAGATCGCTTGATTCCTAACCCTGCTCGCTGAGGTCCGCTCAGGGTGTGCCAACCGGTGGAATGATCACTGTACAGCGCTGCGTCCTTTCTGATTTTTCCGCAGCAAACTGGCATACGCGGATAGCTTCTCTATTTCTTTGCAGGACCGTGGCAGCGACGAGAATTTCCTGCCACGCCCGAGGGTTTTCTAATTCCATCAATGCTGATCCCGCGGCCCATCGATCAATTCCCATGACAGCTGCGGCCACCTGAGATTGGGATCCGAGCGGTAGCACGCGCGCCATGAAGGGCGAGGCCAGAAGTCCGATTAGCAATGCCGCAGCAGCAGTGCCCAAGAGCAACTTGTACTGTTGCTCCCGTCGGCGTTCGCTCCCGGTAATTGTCTCAACCGTATGGCGCGTGTGCTCTACCCACTGAGCCGCTTGCCGGAGCCGATCTACTGCATCGCGCATGACCACGCGCCCACTATCGCTGACGATTTGCTGGTAGGTGGTCGGTGACATGGCCAACGCCGGATGCTTGTTTATCTGAGTAAGAAGACGACGCGTCTCGCTCAGGTCCTTTGTAATCTGCCCAAGCGAAGCTGAATAATCCGCAGGCATTCGCTTCTGCCATTCGGTCGACAGCGGCTCGACGATTGCCCTCAGCGCCAACACGTCCGCCCGTAATGCCTCAAATGCTCGAGATGCTTCATCCTCTCCCGCTGTGTGCTCAGGTTCCGTAATCACATCGAGATTCCAAGATTTCGCGAACGATGATGCGTGACCGCATCCTCGAACGTCGGTGCCTGGAGGGCACGCGCGAGCCGCGAATATTCATCAACACCCAGTTCTCGCTTTTTCTGCCGCAAGACCGAGTCGATCTGCGGGTCGCGCTTCATCTCGGCAAACACTTCCCGCAGGCCCTTTTCAATCGGCTTGCGGGTTTTCTCGTGCTCCCAACCTTGCAGCTCCTCATACCGAGCCTCCATTCGCTGCCACATCAGAACTAAGCGCGCCGCGCGAAGGTTGGGATTGTTTTTAATCTGTTGCTCCTGCTCGAGTCCTGCGAGCATCGCCTTGACCCGATCCGGTCCCTCCTTGCGCGTCAAACACTCCCGCATCCCAGGTTGATAGTCGATGGCGTTCCGCAGGGATTGCAGCGCGCCAGGGCTCACCCGTTCCAGCGCTTCCGCAGCGCCGCGAATCGCCTGCGTTTGATGTTCCAGTATCGGAAGGTCCAGCTGGCGCATTCGGGCCGCGTCCGCCCACGCACGGCCCACCTCGTCCAAAGCGTGCTTGAGCTCATCGGCCTTAGAAGGCGCGCGAGGAGTCGCGTGTATGGCCCTCTCACTGTCCTGCGCACGACTCAGCTTGAGGCCGGCAAATGGCGAGCGCTTCGGTTTCGGTGCGACATCTTCGCGCTCAGGGGAGCGTTCCAGATAATCGTGCGCTAGCTCCTTGGGTCTCGCCCGCGACAGTGTGGCGTTCAAATTCTCCTCGGGAGTCACATCCGGCCGCCACGGGTTCTGGAAATCCTCGGTCGCATAAAACAGACGCGCGGCCTGTCGATGCCGGGACAGCGCGACATAGGTGGAATGGCGATCGAATTGATGGGTCGCCAGCACATAGGTCCGATCGACCGTCACGCCTTGCGCTTTGTGCACGGTCGCCGCGTAGCCATGTTCCAGATACGGATACTGCTTCGCATCCACGACGACTCGCCGCTGCTCCTCGCCATCCAGCCGAATCTGCAACTCCCTGCCTCGGATCTTTTCCACGGTCCCCAGAGTGCCGTTCTTGACGCCAAGCGCTCTATCGTTTTTCAGGAAGTAGAGCCGGTCGCCCGAGGCAAACTCACGCGCCCCTCGTTCGGTTTGAATGGTCTCGGCCTGCCCCAGCTCACCATTTGCTGCGCGCAGCGCACGGGCGTCGTCGTTGAGGCGCTGCACGTCGGCACGCGTGGCCGCCAGGATCAATCCCGATTCGTGGGGATGCGCGCGTCGATCCTCGCTCCATCGATTCAACAGGGCGCTGCGCGCGGCATCGCGGGTGGGCTCCGCCCGGATGCCTGCCTCACGATCGTAAGCCGCCAGGGCTTCGGCAGTGCGCCCGGTGGCCAAGTGTTGAGTCGCCTCCTTCTGCCAGTCGATTGTCTGGCGCCGAACTTCTCCCAGCTCGGCGACGCCGACTTGAGCGGCAATCTCGCGGAACGGTGCGCCCGCTTCGATGGCCTGCAGCTGCTCCGGATCTCCGACGAGTACGAGCTTGGCGCCGGCCTTTTCGACGTGCTCAAGCACACGCGCCAACTGGCGGGTACCGACCAGCCCCGCCTCATCGATGACCAGCACGTCTTTGGACGTGAGCTGGTCGTAGTTCTTGGACCAGCTGCGCTCCCATGCTGCGAGCGTGCGGGAGGCCATGCCGCTGGAGTGCTCGAGGTTCTCCGCCGCGATCCCGGAGAGGGCGGCGCCCCGTACTGAAAACCCTTCGGCCTCCCAGGCATGACGCGCCGCTTCGAGGGTCGTGCTCTTACCCGCGCCGGCTACGCCCACCAGGACGGCGACATCGCCTGACCCGGTCATGTTCTCGACCGCCGCACGCTGCTCGGTCGAAAGCCGCCCCTGCGCGAGCACCTGGGACTGGTGCGCGGGACTGACGGCATGATCTCGCCGCCGCTGCAGCGTCTCCGCGCCATCGAGCATGCCGCGCTCCAACGCGAGCATGTCCCTCGTCGTATAGCGAACCTGTCCTCGGTCATCCCGACGGAGCTTGACCACCTCGGGTGACGCCATCACCTTCAGGCTCACAGCCTGGAACTGCTCGGCGCCGTCCGTGCGGGTGTGCAGGAATTTCGCGACATCGCGCTCCGTGAACGTTGCGTGATGATGCGTCAAGGCATCGAGTGCGATCTGAGGATTCTCAAAAATCCGGCGACCATTTTCGGCGGCGATGGCTCGTTGCTGCGCGACGCGCTCCGCGATGTTTTCGGGCAGATCCGTGGCGCTCTGCCGCTCAACCGAGATTCCGATCTTGCGGCCCGGGAGCAAATCGATTTCCTGTGCACTTAAGGAGCGGTGATCGACGCGAATGTCGTGGCCTGCGCGCAGCAGATGCTCGTTCGTCACCTCCGCCCACTGCTCACGCCACGACAGCAGACGATCCTTCCCATTCCAGTCGCGACGCTTGGCGCCAAACCCTTCGGCGGTCAGCTCCCGGGTCGTCAGCATCAAGTGTGCATGCGGGTTCTCGGGGTTATCGAGATGCACCGACAGATCGACAACCATCCCTTGCGACACAAAAGCGCGCTGCGCGAAGTCCCGTGCGAGAGCAATCTGCTCCGATGTGGTGAGCTCCACGGGCAGGGCGATCTCGATCTCGCGGGAGAGCTGCGCGTCCTTGCGGTTCTCTGCCGCCTCGACCGCATTCCACAGCGCGTCCCGGTTCTTGACCCACGCTGGCGCGCCTTCGGGTGTCAGGATCTCACTGTGCTCGACGCCTTCCTTGCGCGAGTAATCGAAGTTCTGGTCAATGCGTTGATCGTGCAGCAGCTCGCCCGTGCGATAAGCCGCAGACGCCACCGCCGATTGGCCCTGCGCACGAGAGATAATCTTCGCACTCAGGTGATAGATCGCCATGGCTTGTGATTGACTGCCTGAATCCTATTAGCGCGTGCCCAAACCAAAAAGCGCTCGGTCATCCGTACGAGTCAACGCCTCATTGAGCCAACTATTCAGCTGCTCCTGTTTGAACTCGCGGCGTTCGATTTTGGCCAACACGATCGCGCCGATGAGAATCTTGCGGCGGGTGTCCGCTTTGCGCTGGCGCAGCGTCTCGACAGACTTCCTGCGCGCTTCGATTCGCTGCTGTTTGGCTTTGAGCTGTTTAAGCCGAACCTCTGTGGCTTCGATTCGTTCATTGAGCTGCGACATCGTCAGGACTCCTTCACGCGTTCAATCGGGCACTGGGCCAGATTACGCGCTCACCGCCCCTCGCTAAACCGGCTCCAGCGTGCTGGAGCGGGCATGGGTGTGCAGAAGTGACCGCGCGTCGCGAGGTTCAACCGAAGCGCACCCCGAACGGACGCAGGACGTGAAGGGCGCACTTATACGTCGCTTCGCGACGTGTGCGTAAGAGGAAGAGGCGGAGAGGTCGAGCGGCGTGGAGTCGGCTCGGACGCCGGCGTAACGCCTGCACATCTTGCGGAGCAGGCACTAACGCTGAAATAAACGTGATTCGTTCTACTGTAGCGAACACAGACTTCGTAAAGTATCGCGCCGACCCAGTGTCGCTTTCGGCTAGCGAGAGACTTCGCTGATCGCAAGAGGTCCCTGGCGGGCAACCGGTGAACCTGTTGCATTCCGTTGCGTGCGGTGGCGTAACCCGACGCCCTGCGCCTGCAACGTGTGCGGTTTCACACTCTATTTAGCCCCTAATAGCGCCTATCTAAAGTCCTGCTGATCTACTACAAATACCAAATTGGCGAAATGCGTTGCGCAGCACAGGACGTTGACAATGGATCTCCCTCGCACCTATTTGACCAATGCTGAGACAGCAAAGTACCTCAGGCTCTCGCCGCGGACGCTGGAAAAGATGCGCGGACTCGGCAACGGACCTCACTTTTGTAAGTTTGGACGCCGTGTTCTCTATGAGATCTCCGAGGTCGATGCTTGGGCAGCAGGCCGCACTTATGAGATGACTGCTGCGATCGTAGATGAGGCGCAGACCTCACGATCGGCACAGCGCAGGAACTCGTAGGAAGCAATTGGGAGAGCAGTCCAAGGCGGGCCCGGAACTGACGTTGAGCGCATCGCGAATTTTTGTGACACGCAAATGTTCTATCTGATAGGACCACAGGCGCTGCCAGAAGCAATTCAGAGCAGGCAACAGTCGCCTACGAGGCTAAGGGAAGGAATCTTGTCTCGCGCGATTACCGCGAATTCTCAGCAGCTCCGGGAGAGCCGGCGGTGCTGGCGGCAACGGCGTAGGCGTCATCGGTTGCCCAGCCTCGAGCCGCGCCCAGTAGCCACGATAGGGTGTAGGAACCTGGGCCCGTCTACAGAGCTTTGAGAGCGCCATATCGGACACTCCGAGGCGACCCGCCACTTCCAAGACAGGCGCGGTCCAAACGAGCTTGTAGAGCGCTTCGCGAGTGAAGTAATGCCGCGTGCGTCCCGGCTGCTGCTCCGCGACGTTAGACTGATTGATGTTAGTCAACACTGACGCAGCCGTTTGCGATTGCACCTTTGCCGTCTCGACCAAATGCGGTGCTGCGAGGTTCAAGACTTTGTCGGCGTGCCCCGAAAGCGCGTCACGGCGGTGCTGTGTCTGAAAGTACGCGTAACCGGCCGTCGTAGACGTGTCGAGGTGATTGAGCACGTCACCGATGAGGTGAAGCGATGTGCCTCCCTGCGCCAGCCAGGAGCCCACCGTCCGGCGTAAGTCGTGAACGCGAATATCCGGAATGTCGGCGCGCTTCCGAACGCGCTTTAGGCACGACCGAAGATCCTTCAGGTGCGTGCCGGGATCTCGACCGCAGATGATGTATGGGTTGCCGGAAGTTGTGGGAATCATCTTCAGCCGGCTCAGCGCCGCCTCGCAGAGTGGTGCCAGAAGCGGCTCACCATTCTTGGTCAGGCCGACGAACAGCGTGCCCATATCCCAGTCGACGTGTTCCCACTTGGCTTTGAGGACCTCGCGCATGCGCATCCCGGTAAGTAGGAGCAGCCACATCGCATGCCGTGGATAGTCACTCTCATCCTGCTCTAGCGCGCGGATGAAACGCGGCATCTCCACCGTGGTGATAAATCTCCGGCGCTTGCGCTTTCGAAAACGTTGGATGCCTGAGGAGGGATTGTCCATCTGACTCGGGACCAGCAGCGCAGGTTTCCTCGCCCAGTTGTACATGCGCCGCACCGTGTCTAGAAAGTGATTGGCCGCGTACGGGTGCTTCGTGCCGATCTGCACGCTGATCGCTGCAATCTCCCGAGAGGTCATGTTGCGCGCCAGGGTGAGTTTGTATTTAGGCAGAAGATTCCTACTCAAGACCGATTGGTCTTCGCGCCAAGTTTTCTTCTGCGGCTTTGCGTGTCCTTCGATATATTTCGTGATCAGCTGCTCGACAGTGAGCGCGGTCTTCACGGCATCAAAGTGCGTTTGCGGATCTTCGTTGCTCGCGACCTTGGCGAGGTATGCCATCGCTTTGCGGCGTGCTTGATCGAGCGAGAGCCCATCGACCCGGCCGAGTTTTGCGAGGCGTTTGCGCCGGTCTACGCGATAAGTGCAGACATATGCCCGTCGGCCGCTCGGATAAACGCGAACTCCGAACGTTTCCAAGCTCTCATCCCAGTAGATACACTGGCGCTTCTCTCCACCTCCGATGTAGGGCAGAGTTCTCACGGTGTCCTGGCGTAGCTTGCGAGAGGGCATGGATTGCAACCGGCGAAAATGGAGTGACCATAGAGTGACCACGCGGCCTCGGTTTACAGCGAAGTCCCGAGGGCTCAAGCGCACTGTACGATCTGCTAAGTGATTGAAAAACCAGCTACAGCGGGCAGCAGCGTGCTCTGGGGTGAAGTATCAGAAAAAACTTCGAACGCGGTGGTCGGCGGTTCGAATCCGTCCGGGCGCGCCAATTCTATGGAGGTCTACGGAAGTCCATGGGAGGCTGCTTCGAATATCCTCGCCGGTCGCTTGTCTACTCGGGAAGAAGCATCAGTAATTTCTCCCGCACATGCTTACCAGCCAACTGAGGGTCATACGTGAGACCGGTACGCAGTAATGGTTGCATGTCTGAGCAAAAGCCACGATCCGCCAGGCGGATGTCGAGCTGATGAAGAAATTCATCTCGTGGCACGGTCGTGCCTTCTCGTTCCATGTAGTACTGAAATGATTCGATGATCCGCCCAGGCTCAACCGGTTCGGCGGAAGGGGCTGTGATCGCCCAGTACAGATCAAAAAGATCGCGGCCGCGCTTGCGCTGGAAAAGGGCGCGCATTTTCGTCCCCAGCATCTCGTGGATGTCGAAAGAGTTGATGTGGGCGGAAAGCGAGTCTCCCCGGAACTGCGCCGAAAAGGGCAATTTCATGACGGGTAAATGCGGCGTTCTCTCCGTGACATTAGCCTCCACGACGACGGTCAACATGCGGTCGGGTTCAATGATGGACGGTACTTCATAAGTGACCCGCAGCACACGCGATGGTCGGGCAACATTGCGCACGGCAAGCTTCAACTCTTCCCAGCCCCAGCCTTTGGGTTTGCCGAGAATATCCTGTAGCACGCGCTTGATCGCCGCTCGAATGTGTTCTTCCGGGCGGTCTCCGATCGCCACGAGGTCGATATCCTCGGAATAGCGTGCGGCCGGCGCGAGAAATGCCTTGTGCAGGATCGTGCCGCCGCGCATCGCAATCTGGTGGCTTAAAAAAGGGTCGGTGAAAAGCGCTGTCATCGCGCGGCATAACAGCAAGTCTTGTTCGACCTGATGCTGCACCGGCCACGGCACGAAGGTCTGGTGTAAAAGGACATCCTGCCGTGTCAATGGATTCATGTGTTTCGGCCCGCGTGCGATAGATAGTGGCGAACCGCGGATGCTAGGGTGCGATGTCTGAATGCAGCCAGGATCTGCTCGAAGCGTTGCGTGGTTTTTGGATCGTCCTCGGCGGCCAGCGTTCGCAATATTTTTCGCCTGTCCAGATGTGGCAGTAGCGGTCGGATGGTCTCAGCCGCGCGCTCCATGCCGCCGATTCGCGCGGCATAACGAATCAAATCCAGACAAGTCGCTTCCCGGGTGCTGATGATTAGCGCGGCATAGGCATTTTGCACCGAATCCACCGGCGTCCGGTCGATCCGCTTCTTGACGAAAAACTGCAAACGGATTCTTCCGAGCGCCAATTCCCGGCGCGGCTTGTCGGTCATCACCTGGACGACCTGAATGGCTTGGGGCATTACGCCGTATTCGGCGGCTGCGGATTGCAGCGCCACATAGTAAGGCCGGCCGAGCCAGCGGAAATAAGCGTCGAGCCACCACGCTACCGGGGGTGCGCCCAGTGCGCGCTGTTCCGGACTTAGAATCAGGAAGAACTCTTGTCGAGGGGCAACGCGGGTAACCTTCCATCCCAGGTGCAGAAGCTGGTTTCGTGCAGCAGTCCTCGACAACCCGCCCTTCTGCAAAAGTTCTTCGAGCGTAAATGTCACAAGCCCTAGGCCGAGCTTGTCCTCGATGAAATGTGCAGCCGTTCCCCTGCGGCGCGTAGGCGGGGAAGGTCGTTTAGACGGCTTTTGCATTTGCGGAATGTAGCCTTTTAAGCTTCAATCCGCAAACGCGTATTTCGTTGTCCCGCCGCTGTGACGGTAGGGAGTTCAAGATATACGTTCCATTCGGCCAGAACGTCGAACAGCGAGTTCGAACTTTCTCTCGTCGGGCGCGCCAACTTCGACATGTGGTCGGGATGACAGGATTCGAACCTGCGACTTCTTGACCCCGAGACAAGCGCTCTACCAGTCTGAGCTACATCCCGAAATTGTGGGGAACAAGGGCCGGGCAGTGTACTGGACGGGCCTGCCTGGGTCTATCGTTTGAACATGCCGATCTCAGATGGTGTGTTCGGCGGCGAAGCGCGCCAGCGCACGGAGCGCTTCTTTATACGGAGTGGACGGCAAAGGCGCCAGCGCCGCCAGCGCCTCGTCGGCTTCGCGACGCGCGAGCGCTGCTGCGTAGTCCAGTCCGCCTGTGGATTCGATCGCGGCAGCCACCATCTCCAGTTGCTCGAGCCCGCCGTGTTCAATTGCCGACCGAATCGCAGCCCGCTGCGCTTCCGTGCCATGCTTCAGAGCATGAATCAGCGGCAGCGTAGGTTTGCCCTCAGCCAGATCGTCGCCGAGATTCTTGCCGCGCTCCGCCGGGTTCGAACGGTAATCCAATACATCGTCCACCAATTGGTAGGCCGTGCCGAGATGCCGGCCGTAATTCGAGAGCGCGTTTTGAATATCCGTGGAGCTGCCAGCCAATACCGCCGCCACTTCCGCGCCCGCTTCAAACAGACGCGCCGTCTTGCGATAAATCACTTCGAGATAGCGTTGCTCCGTGGTGTCAGGATCGCGTGCATTCATCAGCTGCAGCACTTCGCCTTCCGCAATCGTATTAGTCGCCTCGGCCATGATTTCCATCACGCGCTGCGATTCGAGCGAAGCCATCATTTGAAACGCGCGGGAATAAACGAAATCCCCGACCAGTACGCTCGCTTGGTTCCCGAACACTTCATTGGCGGTGTCACGCCCGCGGCGCAGGGAAGAGCCGTCCACCACATCGTCGTGCAGCAGCGTGGCGGTGTGAATGAACTCGATAAACGCAGCCGCCTCCACTTGAGCCTGGCCATTCGCACCGCAGGCGCGTCCCGCGAGCACCACAAGCAAAGGGCGCAGGCGCTTCCCGCCGCCGGCAATAATATGTTCGGCAATCTGATCGACCAGCGGAACTGCGCTTTTGAGGCGCGCGCGGATCACCTCATCTACAGCGGCGAGCTCGGGGCGGACGAGGGTGCGGATATCTTCTAGTGTCACGGCGGGCCGCATCCTAGCCGACCGCGCGAGGTTATTGCTCTGTCAAAAGCGGCCTGCGGCCCTTTTGACCGCGGACAAAAGGCGTGACTTTTGCCCGCTACGCATCGTAAGTGCCTGTCTGCCTTCCAGAAAACTCGTTTGACCGCCCGGGGGTCGGCCAGTAGAATGCGCGGCCTTTCGCCGTACCGGCGATTCCTTGGCCCCTCTTCAAATTTGGATTGCCAACACATGTATGCGGTTATCGCCACCGGCGGCAAACAGTACCGGGTGACTCAGGACGGCGTTTTGCGCGTCGAATTGCTGGATGCAGAGCCCGGCTCCACGGTTGAGTTCGGCGAAGTGCTGCTGGTGGGCGAGGGCGCGAACGTGAAGCTCGGCGCGCCGCTGCTCAAAGGCGGCAAGGTTCTCGCCACCGTGGTGCGTCACGGCCAGGGCGAAAAGAAAGTCATCGTGAAATTCCGCCGCCGCAAGCATTACCTGCGCATGAAGGCGCACCGGCAGAAGTTCACTGAGATCAAAGTCACAGGTATCAGTCATGGCGCATAAGAAAGCAGGCGGCAGTACCCGTAACGGCCGCGATTCCCATTCCAAACGCCTGGGCGTGAAGCGCTTCGGCGGCGAGCAGGTACTGGCCGGCAACATCATCGTGCGCCAGCGCGGCACGCAGATGCGCCCTGGCGTGAACGTGGGTGTGGGCGTAGACCACACGCTGTTCGCCAAAGTGAACGGCCGGGTCGAGTTCAAGAAAAAAGGCGCCGAGCAGCGCGTCTACGTGAACATCGTTCCCGAAGCCGCAAGCGCCTGAAGCTGCGTTGCGGCGTAGGTTGGGCTAAGTCTTCGAAGCCCAACCTTCATCCGCATAGCCCTGAAATAAGTTGGGCTTTGAAGACTTAAGCCCAACCTACAACTCCATGAAATTCGTCGATGAAGCCCGCTTAAGGGTGCAGGCCGGCAATGGCGGCCGCGGCAGCGCCAGCTTTCGGCGCGAAAAATTCATTCCTTTCGGTGGACCGGATGGCGGCGATGGCGGCCATGGCGGCAGTGTCTACTTGCGCGCTGCAGCCGGCATCAACACGCTGGCGGACTTTCGCATCGAGCGTTTATACAAGGCGCAATCCGGCGAAGGCGGCGCGGCGAACGGTTGTACGGGTCGCAGCGGCGAAGATCTCTATATCTCGGTGCCGATCGGCACTGAAGTTCGCGAAGCTGAAACCGGCGAGGAGCTGGGCGACCTCGTTCGCGAAGGCGACACGCTGCTCGTAGCGCACGGTGGCAAAGGCGGCTGGGGCAACACGCGATTCAAATCCAGCACGAACCGGGCGCCGCGTCAGTTCGGGCCGGGCCTGCCGGGTGAGAAGCGTACGCTCGAACTGGAAATGAAGGTGATTGCGGACGTGGGGCTGCTCGGGTTCCCGAACGCGGGCAAGTCAACGTTGATTCGCGCGGTGTCCGCGGCGAAACCCAAAGTGGCGGACTATCCTTTCACCACCTTGCATCCGAACCTTGGCGTGGTGGCTGTCAGCGAGCATCGCAGCTTTGTCATGGCGGATATCCCGGGCTTGATTGAAGGCGCAGCGGAGGGCGCAGGCTTAGGGATCCAGTTTCTCAAACATCTGCAGCGCACAGGCGTGCTGCTGCATCTGGTGGATATCGCATCTTCGGATCCGGACACGGACCCCGTGCGGGATGTGCGCGCGATTGTGGCTGAGCTCAAAAAATTCAATAAAACGCTCGCAGCCAAGCCGCGCTGGCTAGTGCTCAACAAGCGGGATCTGTTTCCGGATGAGGATGCCGAGAAACTGGCGAAGGATATCGTGCGGCGGCTGCGCTATCGCGGGCCGTGGTTTCTGATCTCCGCCGCGACGGGGCGGGGCACGAAAGAACTGAGCGAGGAAGTTATGCGCTTTTTGGAGGAGCGGGCACGCGCGGCGTTGGAGCCGCAGCAGACAGAGCGCGATTCCGCTGCATCTTCAGAACAAAAAGACGGCGCGCGGCGGCGGAAGTAAACGGGGGCGCGGAGGTCGGGCGGCGGTCGAAGTCGTAGTCGTCTTTAGCGTTCATGCTTGCATTCCTCGGATACGCGCCGCGAGCCGGCTTTTGTGCCGGGCGGCCTTATTGCGGTGGACGATCTGCTTGTTCACCAATGTGTCAATAATCGGCATGGCTTCCTTGTAGCTGGTGAGGGCTACGTCCTTCTTGCCACCTTCGATGGCGGCGGTCACGTTGCGGATGGCTGAGCGTAGACGCGAGCGCAGGGCAACGTTACGGGTGCGGTGTTTCACAGCCTGACGCGCTGCTTTCTCTGCTGAAGGGGTATTGGCCACGAAAAGTCCGACCGGAAGTTTGGAAGCCGGGCATTGTGCGGACGGGGGGGCACGTTGTCAACGCGCCCCAGGGTTAGCTCCTCCGGTGCGAACCGGGTTGCCTTTCACAAGGCGATTCCTGCGCGCCAACCGCGTCACAATCAATTACTTCGGTTGGGAATTAGACCATAAGCCTGTGGCATCCTCGACGATACGCTTTAGCTTGAAGGACTTGTCATGGCGGATCGCAAACTCGAACGGCCGGAGGTGCATGCCTGGGCCGCACTTTCTAGCGCACTTCTTTTCCTTCCTTGCCTCGCTGGCGCACAGGAAACGTCCGGCGATCATGCGATTACGGCCGAGGAAGATGCGCAGACCACCGAGGTGGTCATCACAGGCTCGCGCATCGTAAACCCCGAGTACTCCCACGCGAGTCCCGTTGTGTCCATCGGAGCAGACGCCATCCAGTCCTCCGGTGCGACCAATCTCACAGATTTCCTGAAAGAGTTGCCCGCGCTCGCCGGTTCGCTCGATGCGAACAACGCCGCCGGCCCGGCTGCCTATATCGGTGGCACCGGATTGAACATGCTCAATCTGCGCAACCTCGGCTTCTACCGCACTCTGGTGCTGGTGGACGGACGCCGCCATGTGGCCGCCTTCCCCGGCACCGCGGCAGTGGACACCGACACCATTCCCATCACGCTAATCGAGCGCGTGGATATTGAGACGGGCGGCGCTTCCGCGGTGTATGGCGCCGACGGCGTCTCGGGCGTGGTCAATTTCATCATGAAGAAGGATTTTGAAGGCCTGGCCTTCCGTTCCCAATTCGGTCAATCGGGTCAAAGCGACGCAGGCTCGGTGCTGCTGAGCGCCGTCGGCGGCAAGAATTTTCATGAAGGCCGCGGCAATATCAGCGCCGCATTGGAGTTTACCCGCGAGAATCGTCTCAAAGGCGTCGACCGCGATTTTGCCTCCGGCGGACGCAGCGCCAGACTGCAATCCAATCCCGACGATTTGAGCGATGATCCCAATATTCCCGACAACGTGCCTTTGCGCAACATCCGCTTCAACGACAGCTCGCGCGGCGGGGCGGTGTATGCCGACCCCGACGATTGGGCCGCATTGTTGGGCACCGACCCCGATGCCCAGCTCAGCATCGATTACAATGGCACCACGCCCTGGGATTCCGGCACCATTCCGTTCGTTCCCCCCTACTTCATGCAGGGCGGCAGCGGCACCACCCGCGACGACTATATCGGCGATCTGACTCCGCAGGAGAAGCGCTACACCGCCAATGTCTTTCTCAACTATGAGTTCTCGGAGAAAGTGCACGGCTTCAGCGAGCTCAAATTCTCCCGCAACGATGCGTTCAGCGAAGGCGCGCCTACCTTCGATTATTTTCTCGGGCTTACCCCCGATTATTTCTACATCACTTCCGACCAAGCCGCTCGCGTCGGTGCAGAGGGGCTGCTCGTCTCCCGCGACAATTTCGATCTCGGCATTCGCAACAACGACGTTCGCCGCGAGACCACGCGTGCGGTGGCCGGACTCAAAGGCGGCTTGACGCCCCATGTGAGCTACGAAGTGTCCTTCGTCTATGGCGAGACGGACGCCCGCGACTACGTCGGCAACAACCGTTTCAACGACCGTTTCGCCGCGGCACTGGACGCCGTGGTCGACCCGTCGACCGGGCAGGCCACCTGCCGCTCGAACCTTAACCCCGCCGCCGTGCCCTTCAATTTGGAGTGGCAGGGATGGAATGGCTATGAGCCCTTGCCCGGCACCTGGGCCGGCTCGTTCACCCCCGGCCCCAATAGCGGCTGCGTCCCATTAAACATTCTGGGCGACGGTTCAATTTCGCCCGAAGCGGCCGCGTGGATCATGACCACTAGCCTGCTTAAATCCAAAATGACCCAGCAGGTCGCCCAAGCCTTCCTCTCCGGCGATTTTGGCAACGCACTGCGTCTGCCCGGCGGCTCGGTGGGATATGCCACCGGCATTGAGTGGCGTAAGGAAGCTAGCAACAATGTGCCGCCGGCCGAAGACCGTGCCGGCCTCACATACGGCAACTTGATTCTGCCCACCCACGGCGATTACAACGTCAAGGAGGCCTATGCCGAGCTCAATTTGCCCCTGCTCAAAGACCGACCCTTCGTGAGGTCTCTGTCGCTCGAGGTCGCCGGACGCCTTTCCGACTACAGCACCACGGGCAATGGCGTCACCTGGAACACGGGTTTCCAATGGTCCCCGATGCCCGATGTCACATTGCGCGGCACATTGGCGGCGGCCACCCGCGCACCCAATATCGGTGAGCTGTTCGATCCCGCCGGGCAGGATTTTCAATTGATCGTCGATCCTTGCGACGTCGATCATGTACAGGAAGGTACGCAATACCGCGAGGCCAACTGCGCAGCCTTGCTTTCCGGTCTCGGCGTCGATCCTGCGAGCTATCACGACGTCAATTCCTCCGCCGTCTCCGGCATCCAGATGGGCAATGCTAATCTGGAAGAGGAAAAGGCCCGCACCAAGACACTCGGCATCGTGCTGCAGCCACGCTTTACGCCAGGCCTTTCGATCGCCATCGACTGGTATGACATCGATCTGCGCAACGCCATCAATCTGGCCACACCCCAGGAACAGGCAGACAACTGCGTGGATCAGCCGACACTGGACAATGGCTTTTGCGCTTTGCTGACGCGCGAGGCAGGTTCCGGCCCCACGGCCGGCCGCATCGTCGACTTCATCCGCCAGCCGCTGAACGTGGCGCGGTTCACTACCCGCGGTTACGACTTCGTGGTGGACTATCGCATCCGCGCCTTCGATCTGCGCTTGGTCGGCAACAAGCTCAACGATCTCACCTTCGTAAATCTACCCGGTGCCGACCCTGACCGCGATGTTGGTGAGGAAGACAAGCCCGATTGGCAGATGAACTTCGACGTCAATTGGCGCAGAGGTCCGGTTCGCGTGAATTATGGCGCCAACTATTTCGACGCCACACAACGCTTTACGCTGCTTGAGCGCGCCGGCAACCCCGACATCGCCGATCGCCAGTATCTTAACTACAAGCACAAGCTCACCCACGACGTGCAATTGCGCTACGACTTCCCGAACTTCGTCGGGGCGTATGTCGGAGTCAACAACCTCACGGATGAGAAGCCCGATGTCGGCAAGACCTTCTATCCGGTGAGCGCGGTCGGCCGCTTCTACTACGTCGGAGTGAATTTCCGCAACTTCGGGAATTAGCCGACTCAGGGCTCCGGTATAGTCCGCGCGAATGAGTCGCGCCATATTCCGCAGCACGGGCGTCGTGGGCTCCATGACGCTCGTTTCCCGAGTTCTGGGCTTCGTCCGCGAGATCATGCTGGCCACCGCGTTCGGCGCGGGCGCCGGCATGGACGCTTTCCTCGTCGCGCTGATGATCCCCAATTTCGGCCGCCGCATGTTTGCCGAAGGAGCGTTCTCCCAGGCCTTCGTTCCCGTGTTCACGTCCACCAAAACCACCGGCACCCACGCCGAAGCCAAAGATCTCATGGCTGTGGTGATGGGCACGCTCGGCGGATTCTTAAGCGTCATCACGCTGGTGGGTTGCCTCGCTGCCCCCGTGCTCGTCTGGCTATTTGCCTCCGGCTTCGCAACGGATCCTGAAAAAGCCACGCTGAGCGCGCAGTTGCTGCGCTGGACCTTCCCTTATTTGATGTTCATCTCGCTGACCTCGCTCGCAGGCGGTGTGCTCAATGCCTATGGCCGCTTCGCGGTGCCGGCCTTCACGCCCGTGATTCTCAATTTGTGTTTGATTGGCACGATATTCATCGACGCGAGCTCGGTGCACGTCCTCGCCTACGCGGTCTTCGCCGCGGGCGTGCTGCAATTTATTTTCCAGCTGCCCTCACTCAAACAACTGGACCTGCTGCCGCGGCCCCGGTGGGCGTGGAGCGACCCGCGCGTCAAGCGCATCGTGGGATTGATGATTCCGGTGCTGATCGGCTCATCCGTGGCGCAGATCAGCCTGCTGCTGAATACCAATCTCTCCACTCATCTCGGCGACGGTTCGGTCAGCTGGCTCTATTACGCCAATCGTCTGATGGAATTTCCGCTTGGCATTTTCAGCATCGCCATCGGCACCGCCATGCTTCCGGCGCTCTCAGCCCAGCACGCTTTGAAATCCCCGGAGCAATTCTCGGCAACCTTGGATTGGAGCCTGCGCCTGCTCCTGGTCATCGCCTTGCCCGCGGCCGCTGGCATGATCCCGCTGGCCGGCCCGCTGGTGTCCACTATTTACGGACACGGCCGGTTCACTGCTGAGGATGTCAGCATGACCACCTATGCGCTGTGGGCCTATGGCCCGGGCTTTATCGGCTTCTCACTGGTGAAGGTGCTGGTGCCCGGCTTCTATGCCCGGCATGAGATGAAGCTGCCCGTGCGCTATGCCATCACCAGTCTTATCGTCGGAATGACATTGAGCCTCTCGCTGTTCGCGATACATCGTTTTGTGTCGTTTCCCGCTCCCCACGTGGTGCTGGCGGCATCCACTTCTTTGACGGCGTGCCTCAATGCAGCGCTGCTATTCCGGCGCTTGCGGCGGGATGGCGTATATGTGCCAGGTGCGGGGTGGGGCGCTTTTACGGTAAGGGCTGGCCTGGCGACAGCCGCAATGGCCGCCATGGTTCTGGTCTTCGCCGGGCCCTTGCGGGACTGGCTCGCACTGGATGCCGCCCACCGCGCGATTCGCCTGGCTCTTCTGCTGGCAGGGGCCATCAGCGCTTACTTCGCCATACTGTTCGCCGCCGGGCTGCGTTTGAGGCATCTTTCCGTTCGGCCTTGAGACGAACGCTCGCTATACTCTGCTGCCTTTAGCGGTAGCGGCGCTCATGGAGCTGATTCGCGGCCTTGTCAATCTGCGCGAGCGTCACCCGAGTTGTGCCGTCACCTTGGGCACATATGACGGTATTCATTTGGGTCACCAGGTGTTGCTACGGAGTCTGACGGACCACGCGGCGCGGTTGAAACGGCCTGCGATGCTGCTCACGTTCGAGCCGATGCCGCGCGAATTTTTTGCGCCGGAGAATCCGCCGTCGCGTTTGACTTCGTTGCGGGAACGATGGCGCATCCTCGCGCCGCTGGGTCTGGATTACCTCGGGCTGCTGCACTTCAATGCGCGCTTGCGGAATATGACGGGCGAGGAGTTCGCGCAGTTTCTGGCGCGCGATCTGGGTGTTGCGATGGTAGTCGTAGGACATGATTTCAAATTCGGCCGCGGCGGCGCAACGACGGCGCAGGCTCTGGCCGAATCGGGCCGCCGTTTAGGGTTTGGCGTGGAGATTATCGAGCCTGTGATGCTGGGCGATGTTCGCGTGAGCAGCAGGGGAATACGCGAAGCATTGGAGCGCAGCGATTTCGCGCAGGCCGCGCGCTGGCTGGGGCGGCCTTATTCGATGATCGGCCGTGTGGGGCGGGGCGAACGGTTGGGGCACAAATTGGGATATCCCACGGCGAATCTGCGGTTGGGCCGGCTGCGATCGCCGGTGCAAGGCATTTTCGCGGTGTACGTGCATGGCGTGGGCGAAGGGCCGTTGCCTGGCGTAGCGAGTCTTGGCACCCGACCCACGGTGGGCGGTGGGCGGCCGCTGCTCGAGGCGCACGTGTTTGATTTCGACGGAGACCTGTACGGCCGTGAGATTGAAGTGGAATTCGTGGTAAAGCTGCGCGAGGAGCAGCACTTCGCCTCGCTCGATGCGCTGGTGGAACAGATGCATGACGATGCCGCGCAGGCGCGGCGTATTTTGAACAGTTGAGAGAGAGACTGCGTGGCCGATTACAAACATACGATCAATTTGCCCGAAACGAAATTCCCGATGAAGGGGGATCTCGCGCAGCGCGAGCCTGCTACGTTGAAGGAGTGGGAAGAGCGGGGCACCTACCGCAAGCTGCGCGAAGTGGCGCGCGGCCGGCCGCGCTTCGTATTGCACGACGGCCCGCCATA
>Ga0065707_10081958_pt1 | contig 27495 bp, 14 predicted proteins | sample SwiRhicommuniRL3_FD_59094 | JGI IMG/M metagenome (GOLD analysis project Ga0065707, IMG submission 59094) | Switchgrass rhizosphere bacterial communities from Rose Lake, Michigan, USA - RL3 v2 (version 2) | ecosystem: Host-associated > Plants > Roots > Rhizosphere > Soil | place: East Lansing...
CCGTGTCGGTGATATCATCAAGGACTATCTCGGTGAAACATCAAGGTCCGTCTCGGTGAGCTACTCCGTCCGTTTTGGTCCATCCATATGATCCGTATCGGCCTAGCAATTACCCTAAAGATGATTTGTTAGCTTCAAGTCATCTGAGCCAATGAATTGAAAGAGGAGAGAAGCGTGAGGTCAAAGGCTATTGTTCAATGGGTCTCAGGTTTCTCGATGGGTGAGGTAATTCTTATCACTTTCTATTATTCTGCTATGACTTACCTCAACAGAGCCCTGACAACTTCTAACGCGTATCTTCAGATAGTCATATTTGGAAAGAATGTAAATATTTTAGACGTGTCAGGATCAAAACCTTTGATTTATGGAAAAAAGTCGTCTGAATTAGGAAACAATCTTGATACAAAAGACTTTTGTATTTGAAATCCATCCGTTTTGTCCTTCGTATCAGGATTTTGTTTACTAATTTCAGACGCGTTAATTTTTGGATGAGAAATCAAGAACGCGTAGGGCGTATATATTGGAGGAAATTCGCATCAAATTTTTAGGCACTTAGAATTTCTTTTCCTTACAAAGTACCATTTTATTATGTATGTTTTAAAGAGAGACGGCCATAAAGAGCCAGTCCGTTTTGACAAAATCACAGCTAGAGTCCAAAGATTATGTTACGGATTAGATTCCAATCACGTTGATGCCGTTGCCATCACTCAGAGAGTTATTTCTGGAGTTTACCAGGGTGTTAACACTATTGAGTTAGACAACTTGGCTGCTGAAACTGCCGCCTACATGACTACCATCCATCCAGACTATGCTATTTTGGCCGCTAGAATCGCTGTTTCTAATTTGCACAAACAAACCACCAAGCAATACTCGCAAATCAGTAGAGAATTGTATGATTACATCAATCCTAAGACGGGTTTGCATTCTCCTATGATTTCCAAGGAAACTTACGATATTGTTTTGGAAAATGCTGATGAATTAAATTCGGCCATTGTTTTCGACCGTGATTTCAACTACAACTATTTCGGTTTCAAGACTTTAGAAAGATCTTATTTGTTAAGAATTAACGGGAAAGTCGCAGAAAGACCTCAACATTTGATCATGAGAGTTGCCATCGGTATCCATGGTAGAGATATCGAAAGAGTCATTGAAACTTATAATTTAATGTCGCAAAGATTATTCACTCACGGTTCTCCAACTTTGTTTAACGCCGGTACTCCAAACCCACAAATGTCGTCTTGTTTCTTAGTCGCCATGAAGGATGACTCTATTGATGGTATTTACGATACTTTAAAGACTTGTGCTTTGATTTCAAAGAGTGCTGGTGGTATTGGTTTACATATTCATAATATCCGTTCTACTGGGGCTTATATTGCCGGTACCAACGGTACTTCCAACGGTATTATCCCTATGGTTCGTGTATTCAACAACACTGCTCGTTATGTTGATCAAGGTGGTAACAAGAGACCTGGTGCCTTTGCTTTATACTTGGAACCATGGCACGCAGACATTTTCGATTTCATCGATATCAGAAAGAATCACGGTAAGGAAGAAGTCAGAGCTAGAGATTTATTCCCTGCTTTATGGATTCCTGATTTATTCATGAAGAGAGTAGAACAAAATGGTGATTGGACCTTGTTTTCTCCAAACGAAGCTAAGGGTTTACCTGATGTTTACGGTGATGAATTCGAAGAATTGTACGAAAGATATGAAAGAGAAGGTCGTGGTAGAAAGACTGTCAAGGCCCAAAAGTTGTGGTACGCTATCTTAGAAGCCCAAACTGAAACCGGTACTCCATTCATGTTGTATAAAGATGCTTGTAACAAGAAGACTAACCAAAAGAACTTGGGTATAATTAAGTCCTCTAACTTGTGTTGTGAAATTGTTGAATACTCCGCTCCAGATGAAGTTGCTGTCTGTAACTTGGCTTCTATTGCTCTTCCTTCATTCGTTGAAAAAGATTCCACCACTTTCTGGTACAACTTTGAAAAGTTACATGAAGTTACTAAAGTTGTTACTCGTAACTTGAACAGAATCATTGACAGAAACTTCTACCCAGTTCCAGAAGCAAAGACCTCCAATATGAGAAACAGACCTATTGCTATTGGTGTTCAAGGTTTGGCTGATGCATTCATGGCTTTAAGATTACCATTCGACTCTCAAGAAGCTAGAGAATTGAATATCCAAATCTTTGAGACCATTTACCATGCCGCAGTTGAGTCGTCCATTGAATTGGCTCAATCTGAAGGTCCTTATGAAACTTACGAAGGTTCTCCAGCTTCCAAGGGATTGTTACAATTCGATTTATGGGACAGAAAGCCTACTGAATTGTGGGACTGGGATACCTTGAAGCAAAAGATGGCTAAGCACGGTTTAAGAAACTCTTTATTGGTCGCTCCTATGCCAACGGCTTCTACTTCCCAAATCTTGGGTAACAACGAATGTTTCGAACCATACACTTCCAACATCTACTCCAGAAGAGTTTTGGCTGGAGAATTCCAAATCGTCAATCCATACTTGTTACGTGACTTGGTCGACTTGGGTATTTGGAACGATAGCATGAAGAACAACATTATCTCCAACAACGGTTCGATTCAAGGTTTGAACAACGTTCCTGACGAATTGAAAGCTTTGTACAAGACCGTTTGGGAGATTTCTCAAAAGCATATTATTGATATGGCTGCTGATAGAGCTGCCTTCATTGATCAATCACAATCATTGAACATTCACATCAAGGATCCAACAATGGGTAAGTTGACTTCGATGCATTTCTACGGTTGGAAGAAGGGTTTGAAGACTGGTATGTACTACTTGAGAACCCAAGCTGCTGCCGCCGCTATTCAATTTACTGTCGATAAGTCTTCTGCCAGTACTGCTGGTGATACTCTTGCATCGTTGGACAAATTGAACCAAAAGAAGTACGTTTCCAAGGCCATTTCTAAACCAACTGTTCAAGAAGAAGTTGCTGACGTCACAAGTGGATCTCTTTCCACCGAACCAAGCTCATTAGAAAACTCTTTGGCTGACTTAAAGATTGTTGAAGAATCCGATGCTGCTCCAACCACCGAAGCAGAATCTGAAGCCGATATCTTCAGTTCAAAGGTTATTGCTTGTGCCATCGATAACCCTGAATCCTGTACCATGTGTTCCGGTTAATTCTGGTGAATTCTGGTGAATTCTGGTAAGTTCTGGTTAATTCTGGTTAATTCTGGAATTCTGGAATGTATTCCACTGTATATTATTGTGATACGATCATAGATCTATCATTGGCTCTTTCTTCTCATATCTAGCTGTTAATTATTATTTAGAAACCTTAATAAAGATCATTAAAATGAATAGTTGGGACGAGATCCATGAATCTCCTGAATTAGTAACCTCATCATTGCTATATAACGATAATAATTATAACTATATAATCCTAGTACTAATAGATATATAACGATAATTTTCATGCCTGTGTAACTCTAGTAACAATAGCTAGAACTACCTGGTACTAATAGCTATATAACGAAATTTTCATATCTATACGATATTCTTCTTAACTATACAACTCTGGTGCTAATAGCTCTATAACATTGGTACTAATAAGTACTATAGCTGCAACTACCTGGTCCTTAACAGAGTCGGATGCAAAATATATAGTCCTGTATACAATATATCTTTAATAATATATCTTTAACATACATCCCCACCACAACAAAGCCCAAACATTCTTCTACGGACTAGATCTGAAATTCTCATAGAACACTGCCCTTGTCTCTCACAGAAGACTCCATTTGTCTCTAGGCTCAATACATGCTCCCCTTTCTGATCAGTTAACTTAAGGATTTTAGCTTAGCTCGCGATCGATTACCACCACTGGTTAAGCGACAAGGATATGACAATTAGAAAAAACAACGACGGTGTAAGTGTTCCTCTTCAGACGTTTTCGAAATCTTTTAGTGACTTGGACCAACAGGATAGTGTTCCTTCGACAGCTTCGTCCAATATGGATCGCGAAAGTCTGCCAACCACAGCAGCCAGTATGGATCAGGATACCCTTCCATATCCCGAAGACGTGTCAGATTCGGAATTAGATCAAGAAACAGAGCGGCTATTTCGACTCCATGATACCAAATTCAACAATTTCAAAAGATTCCTACAATATGTTTGGGATGGTCCTACAAATCCTCGTGATGATTATGCTCCTGGCTTTAAATCCTTGGAGTCTATCGATAGGTTTCCAGAAAAGTTCAATTCAAAGTATCCTCGATTCACTAGGATTGCGCTATTATCTGCCTACATGTTCTTGTGGGCAGTGTATAGTTATAGCATCTTGATGCCTTATTTCACCAAGGTCCCGGTTTACCTGAATGATCCAGAAGTTCCCATATTATCACTTTCTTGTCTAGGACAGGTTCATTGGAATGGTAAAAACGCAGCTTGTGGATTAAATGGAGAGTTGTGTGATCCTCCGGAACAAGATGTAATAATCAGATGTCCTGCATTATGTGATAGAAGCTGGACGTATTCTTTGATCCCAATTGGAGATCAGAGAATTAAACATAGAGGATACTTTATCGGTGGAGGAGACCATGTAGAGGACAAAATTGATGATAACCAGCTCTCTAATCCGTATAGAATGGATTCGTATCCTTGTGGAGCTGCAGTCCATGCTGGTATTGTTTCGCCGTTTTATGGAGGGTGTGCTAGGGTGTCTTATAAAACCAAGACTCAATATAGGTATCCAGCAGCTAGTGGGCATTATGGAGTAGGAAAGTCTATAGAATTCTTGAGTTTCTTCAAGAACTCGTTCTTTTTTAGAGCTTTGACTGGGGGAGATACCGAAGGATATGTGTCACATTGTTACGATCCAAGGCTACTCATTTTGGTGTCGAACTTTATACTCGGGATTCCTATTGTTTACATGGCTAGTCCTGCGACGATGTATTGGATTTTGAATATCGTGGGGTTCTGGACCATTTGTTTGGCTACTGATCCTCCCGTTACCGTGGATGCTTCGCGTCCAGAGAGACTTGCAGAATTGATATCTATTGGGCTTGAACGGTTTTTGCCGTCGTGCTTTGTATTATATGTGTTGTGGCATGCATCTGTTAAACGTACACTCTCCAATCCTCCTCCGGAATCAGACTCCAAAGCTTCTCCGTTGAACAGATTATTGATTTGGTATCCTCCCTTTTGGCTCGGAGTATTGAATAATATTTCCTTTGATAGGTTGTCGGTGGATAGGCTTACCCTACATGATCTTAAAGAACAACCGGGATCGATTTTTGCAGTCGGTTCCATAATTCTTCTCATTTTAGTCTGTGCTGTGATACAGGCTTACAAGATTTGGTTGTCGGGGAGATTCAGAAAGTATATTGTTATTTACCTTTCTTTTGTGGTAGGCTTGGTGTTTCTCTCTACCTTGCCGGGTTTGACTTTACGGATTCATCATTATATTTTGGCCATGCTCTTGATTCCAGGATGTTCAACAAGAGGTCGGACAGCTTTGCTCTTTCAGGGAGTATTGGGAGGTTTATTTCTTTCAGGAGCTTCTAGATGGGGACTTGCTGCTATTGCTGAAACCGTGGGCTCCTTATTGAGAGATGATCCTGTTGGATCTATTATTCCGCCGGATATCCTGTCCTATGACCCTGAAACTGGTCTCATGACATGGACAGAGATCAATTTTGAGACACTTACTCCGAGTCAAAGAGTTGCATATGGTGCATACAAATCTGTTTCTGTATTAATTAACGATGTCGAACGATACATTGCGACCAATGTTACTTCTGTGAACTTGAAAGAATTATTTGAGTCTTCTACCGAATTACTTACTGACATCAACGAATCGCTAAAACATGGTTATAAGGATGCAGAGGGAAATATTCTTCTTTACATTAGAATTGGAAGAAGGTTGACAAAGGAGCCAGAATATAGTGACTTCACAAATAGTGCAGTACTTAAATGGCCAAGTGGAAACTTTACCTTACCAGCACCTGGTATTTCCTAGATGTGAGCTTTATGAGAATTAGCAGGTAAAGACAGAGTATAATAGTTGGTGTGAATATTAGACATCAAGAAGAGAATAGACTATCGAGGCTCTTCAGAAAACATATTCGTCCTTTAGTTTCTTGGATATCTTGTTCAATAAATCCTATTAGAACTCTCTGGAGAATTGGGGTTTCGAGTTACAGGATACACTCTCAAGCCTTAGTTTCGAGATCCACTATTCGTTAAAGATAACTACAGGCAAGTCTATCATTGGATAGAAGAGAATAATCAACATTAACTAAGACGAATCTGACCAGATTTGTTGATATTACTGTCAGGAAATAGTTCACAGTCTGGAGGGTTTTAGCATCAGCTAAATTGATTTGATCTTCTATATCATCTCGCCAGAAATCTTGATTTCTGATCAGATAATAGCTAAACTGAACAGATAAGTGGTCATCGACTACTTAATCTTATCAGTTGTACTACAAAAGTATTCCAGTATCTATAGGAGGCCTTTCGGTAACTACTGGATGCCTTTCAGGAACTGCAGGAGGCCTTTCGGTAACCACACGAGGTGTTTTAGTAAACACTCGAGGTCATTTGGTAACTACGTGAATCTTTAGGTAACTACGGGAGTCTTTCAGAAACTACTATCTACAGGACTAGGTACCCAAACCACTCGACGTTGCCAAGCTTGACATATAACAGTTGTCAGAGATGGAAAATGTCTAGACTATATTACATAACAGGAAAAATCTGACAATCAGTACTAGTCAGTACTAGTCTAATATTACTCTCGCGATACAGTACTAGTGGTAGTGTGACTTCAGATCACTCTGTCTTAAATATTTTGCAGACTTTTCGCCAAACACGACCTTGGCCCCATTTAAATATAACGACTCTGTTGCGAAACCTTCACGCCACTACAAGATGAAACTCCGCACGCAATGGGGACATTTTGCGATATATAAAGGAACATTACTGACCAGAACACCAGTGATAAATAGGATCTCGCTAGGATCCTCTTCTTTTCGAAGTTTACGACACTTTTCAGTGAGTCTCCATTTATCAGATGCCAGGAAACCCATCACAATTAAATGGTTTTATGCAACCGATTCGCCACTTTCCAAGCCAGAATGGTTCAATTATACTAAGGACTCTGATCCAGGGAAGTTCTTGCCGTTTTCTGAGTACGATTCGAATAAATTAGAGGTGGCGTACCAGAAGTATGGAAAGGTGAAATCACAGGATCAGAATAAGGAGGAACAAGATCTAGAAAAACTGGACTCTCTGGATCAACTGGTATCACTGAGACTTGTTGAGGTTAATGAAGATAAACTCTTTCAAGTCGATGTCTCTAAACTTCAGCTAGAACCTGTTTATTGGGAGGGCCCCATATATGAAGTCCGTCGTGGAAAGTGGTTTGGTTCCGATGGAATTCCCATATCCAATGAGGATGCAGACTTAATTGAAGCAGGTTACCAAGCAAAAAAACCATATAATTTTGGAGAATCGGCGCCTTCCTCAAAACAATCAAAGAAACTCAATAAGGAATCCATCGCTCAGTTTAATAAGAAACTGAAACAGCTGAGTGAAAAGGTCGATCTCGTCCAAGAGAATGATATCATAGACTTGAAAAATGGCAAGCTTGTTTTGTATTTCAATGAGAAAAATGCCGTGATGTTCCCGGACTCTGTAAATTCAAGTTTTGAGATTGGAGTTATTCGAAATTTCGGACCCAGTCGAGTTTCATTGATTTCAGTAGAGCATATTCAACGAGGATTTACTGGTGATTTGGATAAAACAATATTCGACAACTTACCACAAAATCCAATCCCGAGGCTCTCGGATGTCCTTCTGAAAGAAGTAACGCAAATGTTCAGCCCTATGAGTGCTCTGGAGTCAGGAAAAGTTATCGAAGATTCAACAAAGGAAGACAGTCAGATGAAATCGGTCTTGGAGTCAGATTATGATTTCAATACGTCTTCAAAATCTGACCGAGAAGTCGACCACCTTGTTCTTTGCATCCATGGAATCGGACAGATCTTGGGAAACAAGTATGAATCGATTAATTTCACTCATAGCATCAATGTCTTGAGGAATACCATGAAATCGGTATACAAAGAGAATGAAAAGTTCAAAAAGTTGGCATATCCAGAATCAGAGCCGGACTCTAAAAACGCTGACAACAATCGAATTCAAGTATTGCCTATTTCTTGGAGACACAAGATCGACTTTCATCCGGAAAGGGCTGTTGATTCACTAAACAAAAACGATGAACAAAGATTACCCTCGTTATCGCAACTAAACGTCGATGGCGTCAAGTCCTTGAGAAATTTATTAGGTGATGTAGTGTTGGACGTTCTTCTTTACTATGAACCACGTTATATCAATAGTATTTTCGAAGTGGTGACGTCCGAATTGAACAGGGTTTATGAATTGTACATGGAACGGAACCCCAATTTCAACGGCAAGGTTCATATCATGGGTCATTCTCTTGGTTCGGTCATTTCATTTGATATTCTTGCCAAACAAACCGAAACGAAGAAGGGAAAAATCAACGTCAAGAATGATTTGACATTCCCGGTCCATAACTTGTTTTGTGTGGGATCTCCAGTGGGAGTCTTTAAGCTATTATCACAAACCAATATAGCTGCCAGATACTTCACGGACACCGATTTTGATCCTACCACATCTCCCAGTTCTGTTGCTTCTCCCAAATGTAGGAATTTGTACAACATATTCCATCCCTGTGATCCTGTTGGGTATAGAATGGAACCATTGGTCAATCCCAGGTTTTCTATATTCAAGCCAGAAGCAGTTCCGTTTGCAGTCAGAGGGATAAATTCCCAAATCGAGGACTTGGCCAGTTTTGGAGACGGGATTTCAGAGAAGTTTTCCAAAGCTTCCAGCTGGTTTAGTGGCCAGAAGAAGTATGACAGTCCGCCACAAACAGTTGAAGAGCAAGCAGAACGAGAAAATGCTTTGGGAGACATTCTCTCGAGTTTAGCGTTTTCCAAGAAAGAAGACACCCAGAGCAAGAAAAAGTCCAAGACAAAGGAAATCAAAGGAGACGAGCTTACGCAATTAACCAAGTTGAATAAAACTGGCCGGATAGATTATGCGCTTCCCATGGGAGTGTTTGATATTTCTCTTGTCGCAGCAGTTAGTGCCCATGTTTCGTATTTTGAGGATGAAAATACTGCCGGGTTTATAATGAAGGAAATATTATCCAGTGAAAAAGAGGTGACAAAGAAGACTGTATCTTTATATACTGACTAGAAGTTAGTGAGGTAATCAGACCTGAAATCTAAGAATATTACCGGACAAGACATAATTTCTGAGAAGAATATTTTAGACATAATTGTTCAAAGTTTGAGGAATAATCAGACCTGAAAGTCTAAAGAATAACGAGACGGAATGATTGAGAGATTAGTGTACATTTCTAGACAGAACTACTGAGAAGATTGACGAGGATTTCTAGACAGAATTACCACATTTCTAGTCATAATTTTCCAACAGTAACTAGAGTTTTCGGACAATCACCATCCTTCTTAGAAGATTAGGAATTATCACGAGAATTTCCCTAATAACACTACATCTACGAGCCTAACGACTTCTACGAGACCTAATAACTAACAAAACTATCAATTTTTATGTTAAATAGTTCTTTCATTCAATAAATTACTTATTACCATTCTTTTGTCTCGTTCAAATATCTACTCAATCAATAAATCATCGATACTTTGTTCTGCGTCGTGTTCGATCAATTTCAACATACTTTCTGGTAAAATTGGAGTGCCTTCTTCGTCCACGATATAACGAAACGGCATCTCAGTGGACTCATACTTATTGTATCTGATTTCTGGGTAGTCCAAAAACTTGATATCTTTGAACTCTACTTGGTCCTGGACGATTTTTTGAGTGGTTCTGATGGCGGTATCGGTAGTCATTTGTAAGGCGCCCAATCTTCTGCCTGCCAAACCATACTTCTTTCTCAATATCCCGGTTCTGTCAATTCTGGGATGGGACCCCAAGATCCCTCCAAACACGAAATAGTCGAATTTTTCAGCATCTTCAGGAACCAACTCGGTTTCAGCAGCAGGATCCAATAAACACACTCTGTCTCTGGCTATGGATCCGTTTTCTATGTTAACACATTCATCTGTCGTCCATTGCAACCCCAAGTCACTCAATCTCGCTGGAATGTCGGAGCCAGTGGTGCCAGCAGGCAACGAAGTCAAAATCAAATTTTGCTTACCGACTTCTTTTATGATTTGCGTATATTCCAAGATGACCCATTCGGAGAAACCTTCTTCCATATGTTCAATGACGTACTTCATCTTGAGGTGTTGGGCATCTCAAAATGATTTCGAGATGATTTGATTAATATTTGGGTGCGAAAGACGACATTGGGCGACATCTAGACGACATAAAGATACTGTGAGACAGAAGTATTTAATAAGGGAATATTGGTGATTAGTAGTTAATGTTAGTGAATGTTAGTTGGTATTAGTTAGTATCAGTGAGAATTGGTTAGTATTAGTGAATTATTTGTGCTATCTGTGACTTGCAATAACTCCAATTCTTCGCTTCGCTATTAAAATTTGCGAGGATTAGTTATTATTACTGACAATTACTGACTATTAGCAAATATTAGAAGATATTAGCACATATTAGTAACTCATTTGTGAATATTTGTGAATATTTGTGGGGTGTGGTGACTACAATACTTCGCTAGACTCAATATTAGTGGATATTAGTGGAAAATATGTGACTTATGATTCCTATAATGACTCAATACTTTGCTGCGCTCAGTATTTAGTCTATTTATCTTCGCTAGTCTCAGTATTTATTTCTATTTATTCACATATTTATTTCTTGCAACAAGATTTCTTTTCTACCTCACTGGAGGTGGAGTTGAAAGCCAATCTTGATGTTTTGTCGACATTCAACGAACATGAATCGACACCCTTGCTACCGGCCTTGACTTCCTTGGTGGTTCTGGCAAAAGAAGGTTTGACGTCAAGCACTGGGTTCTCGGTAAAGAAGTTTCTTGGTCTCAACATCAATTCGAAAATCTCAGTAGGCATGACAGGGAAATCTTCTGGGGCTGGGAAGTGGGTGATTCCGAAGGTGTGGAAGAAGAGAATGTCCGAGTTTTCGATTGTTTCGGTACCGTTGCCGATCCATTTTCTCATACCTCTCAAACCGTCACCACTCCATTGAGAAACGTGATCTCCTGAAGGATATAATCTACCGTACCCGTGATCCTCGTCAACATATGGAACCACTTGAGTGGTGTTGATGGCCCAAGGAGCTCTCTTTCTTACCAAGGAACCTTCTTGTGCCAATACTGGAGGACAGAACGTAGACACCAACTTATAAGAAGCTGGTTTTCCTGAGTATTTGTTGATGGAGCTTGGGTTGAAGATATCCCAGGTTCTGGCGGTCTTGGACTCGTAATCGGTTAATGAGTCTCCAACGGTCTTGAAGGTGGTCTTTTCACAGTAGAATGCATTTCCATACACGTTTTCCTTGGATCCAAATGGATGTGGAGACGGTTTGGCATCACTGGTAGCGGCAGAATTGTTGTCACCATCGATTCTAGGATGGATTCTGAGCGAGAACAAATGCTGATGGTTGTGTGCATTCACCTGTGGGTATACCTGGGTACCCCAAGGTCCAGTGCTTTCGTCTTCGGCGCAAATAAATGTGTTCAATATCCCGGTCAATCTAACTTCCAACTTGATGGTACCATCTTGTCTAAAGATCCAGTACAAACAATATTCGTAGTTGGCAGCAGTGAAGATTTGAGAGATAATCAACTTCTTACCTCTGGTGGCAATAGTGGTTTGGAAATCGTCTCTGAAATCAGAATGTTTGAACAACAATCCGTCGTCTTCTTCGTGGATACAGACTGCGTTCTTGACAGTGGTGGCTTCACCATCTTTGTTTGGGAAATGGGCATCCATGTAGTGAATAACCCCCTTACAATCACATCCTAAAGCCAATGGATTTGTACAATTGCCAGCACCGTATTCACCGATATCCAAAGCATGCTTACGTTGATGAGGGAAATCTGGAGATCCGTAAGGAACAATCATTTCCGAAAGAGATATTCTGTGGAACAACGGACGCACTTTGCCGTGGTCGTTGTAGGTCATATCACTCAAAACAATTCCTTCTCTGTAGTTAAAACCAATATGGAATTGGAAGTTGGACCAGTTCATGACATTTCCACTCATATTGAACGAAACTCCTTCTGGTTGGGTGACGTTGATAGGGAAATTGTCGCTTCTGTAACCAGAAGGGTTTTCTGGAGTGCCAAACTTCTCCTTGATATGGATAGGATGGAAAGAAGAATGTTTGTGCTTGGAAACCTTTCTTCTTCTGTTTGGAATATCAATAAATATCACCTTTCCGGCGTTCATATCGACAATAGGACAGAAATCTAACGGGTGGGAGTAGTGAGAATCGTCTTCGTCGGATCTCCAATACATCAAAGCTTGTTGCAACCTTCTGGAGGCACCCCATCTTTCGTCGTACCCGATAGTCCAGGCATCACAATAGATATTTTTCATTTCCGACTTTGGAACTCCACTGATTTCACACTGTCTGATCACTTCTGGGTCAGTACGGACGATTTCTTCGGTGTGTTGAAGATCGCTGGGGGTTAAGATCGGCTGGACACCTTCGGTCTGTTTCAACTGGATCACGGTTAACGATCCTAAATCGACAACCCCTTCCTGGATGGCTGAGACGTTTTCTTCAACCACAACGAAATATGCCAATCTTGGTGGAGCAGGGCCATTTTTCTCTTTCCATTCGTAATATGCTCTCTTGATTGGTTCTCTAAGAGTCACAGTGTTGAACATAATCGAACGGCCTGCATACTTTGATTTGACAACGGTTGCAACTGCTTGGATTTCTTGTGGAGATAACGGATCAAGAGGGTGAGCTGGTGCCTGTGGCGATGCAATGGATGAGGTAGCTTGCAAAGCAAGTTGTTGTAATCTTTCCATAGTGATATTTAGTGTTGTTAGGTCTAAGTCTTAGAAACTGGAGGATTCATGTCGTTTTATATTCCTTGGGGTATCCCAGGGATTAGATTGATAAATGATATTCTAGCCTAATTGGGTATAGTTTTCCGGAGCTCATTCACCTTCCCGATCGGGAAGGATCTACCGCGATAATCCACCACCAAACTAGCCAACCAAACCATCTCATTTTATGGCTATGATATACTGACAATGATCAATAAAGAATGGATTTACCAACTATCTAGTGGTTGGAAATAGTAATTAAAATTTCTTAGAATTTGAACCATCAAAATATCAAATTTCATCAGAATTCACCACAATTCACCATAGTGAAACAGATCCCGTACCATTATGCTTCTATAAAGAATCTCGTCTTGGTTCTGGTATAATAAGTTAGTCTTGCCATGGAGTTATCAGGTCAGTCAAGTGTGTAAGTTGAATTCTAAGTTGAATTCGACTGATAATTACTACGAGAATCTACGAGTTCGTGGCTCCAACTATCTTGTTCTTATCCCAAATATGACTATATTTAGTATACAGAGTTTGAAATTCGTGAATTCATAGAGTTGTGGATCCTAGAGTTGATCTTCCACTAGATCCTAAAAGAACCAGGACGATTTTAGATCTAAACTGAATATGATATTTTAGTAACGATCTAAGGTCTAAGGCTAGAGTTGGCTAGAGTTCGAAGCTAGATCAAACCAGATGATTAGAGGTCTAGAACTGTATCTTGATCTTGATCTACTAGGAATACTCTTATCTCCGTAAGTCTCTTTTGTTGATTAATTTATCATTAGATTACCTTTGGCGACAGTTTTTATACTCAATAATCATCCAGATGATTCCCGGTAACAAGACAAAACAAAATAAGTTAAGAACTTTCCAACAATTCTCCATTATCAAGTATAAATTGTAGAAAGAAGAGATGGATGTGTATATGGATTGGGTTTGTATGCAGTTGGAATATGATATGTTTGAATCTGCTTCGTTGCACATTTCTGCAAGAGATTCCAGAGGGTTGAAACTGCTATGGGATAAGTAGTTCATAAGAATGGAGGTTATGAATTGAATCGGATACGCTCCCGAGTCGTTGGAGACGGAAGAAGCGCTGGAGCCGTTGACTATAGCATGGATCAAGTTGAGCAAAACATCATTAAATATGATCAAGAATGAAGACGACACCACAAGGATGAAACAACTGTACGCCCCCGTAAATTTGGAGAAGAGAATCGTTGACCTCAGAAAACACTTGAATTTATCACAAAAGTCTGGTTTGGTTAGACTTCCAAAGAATTTTGTCCAAGAATCATAGATGAATGCACCAATGAGGGATATGAACACATTATCGGACTTGATTTGGAAATTAGAGTCGAAAGTGACTATTATGAACGACGAGTTCAATTTGAAATTGTTTGGAAGTAAGAAAATGGATGCTAGAAGAATGGTGAAGAAGGCCCCCAAGAACTTCTTCAAGTTCCGCCATTCACATGACTCTGACTCTATGGGTATGAATTCTATAGGACTATTGGTGAGGTCTTCTGAGGAGTTGAAGTGGATTAGGGTTGCAAAATGATCGAATGAGACCCTTTTCGAAATGGTTTCTTCGTCGAAAAGGTTGTTGGAATGATTGAATTCTGTCTTTGAATCATGCTCAAAGGGTACCCCCTCTGAAGAAAGTGATTTTTTGAAACTTTGGGTCATAACTGGCTCGGAATAGCTTCTATCTTGTATATGTAAGGAACCTTCCTTTTCCAAATGGTGTATTTTAGCGTCATTTTCACTTCTTTCAATTATCTCTGCCTCTGGAATGGATCTCAAGATTCCCACCACAAATGCATTCATCAATACTATGGATACTGCCACTACTCCAAGCAACTTCAAGTCTTTCCATAAATGAAACGTGCCTGGTTCTAACAAAGAACCATTATGTTTAAGAAAACCAATCACCGTAGGAAAGTCTAGAAAGATACGGTCGCTGAATAATATCAACAACCCATTCCACACACTTAATGCAAGCAACGAACCCACTAGGAGCTGGATATCGAATATTCCGGAGGTGCCGAACACTGTGCGACCGCTCTCAAGGTCCTTGAGAGCACTTCTTTGGGACTCCTCTTGAGATCTCTTTCTTGAGAACTTGAACCGGTAGAAGTAGAAAAGTGGAATCAACCAATAGACTGCTCTTACTATAAGATCCAAGTAGAATGAAAATAAAGTTGTTTCAATAATAGTTGCATCCACGTAATCTGAGAGAGTGTTGATAATTTGTAATTTAGACATGGTGAGGTAATTGGGGAGTGATAATACTTGTAGTGATGTTATTAGTGATCTTTTCTAGTAATGAACTATTAGTGATGATCTTTGTTGTTTTTAGTAAATAGTTTTAAGTGGTTGGTGACGGATCTTACTGGATATATTTATATTAATATCACAATATTTAATCAACTGTTAAAAATACACAAGAAACCACAAACAAACAGATATTTCAATTGGCGTACTCCTAGATAATTAATAGGCGTACACTTAAGATAATCAATTTGCGTGCTGGTAAGAGTTTAATTAACGTGCTGGTAAGAATTTAATTAACGTGCTGGTAAGAATTTAATTAACTACTTATGATTTTATACTAGATCACGGAGATCTAAATTATTAGTAAAATATATTCGATTACTAATGGCAATGGAAAGCATTTATAGTTGTGAAAGCCGTGTGTGCCGAATTTTATAAGTACTCCAAACTGGTCGCGTACAATAATATTCATAACTGCATACTAATCTTGCTGTACTAGAAGCCCACCATCTATACGACAATTAATCCCTCTGGAACTATCGGTAAAACGGTCGAAGCCGCGGAGGTTTTAGACTTCTAAATGCGGCAATTATTTTCTCCCCTTCCATACGTTACGCAAGTAATATACTGAGCGAGGCTACACAAGATATTTACATAATATAACTAGAATCTAAATAGAGTCTAAGTAGATTTCTGTAATATTTAGTGTTTCTATGTGGCTATTATAAGTCAGTATCTAAGTTGAGTTAATTAAGTGCATGAAACCTTCGGGTTTAATTTTATACCCGAAGGTGCATATTTGCCAAGTACGACGATGAGTTAGGAGCAAATGAGAAATGAGCAGAATACTGAGCAGATTACTGAGCGTAGCGAAGTATTCGTGATCATTTACCAAGTGATTAGTAGTGGAGATCATTTACCAAGTGAATAGGAGTGGTGGTTTAGTGATCATTTACTAAGCGAATAGTGGAGATTATTTAGAGCTTATTTCTATGTGACTAGTAGTGGAGATTAATATTAGCCGAGTTAGAAGATATACCGCCCCTCCCTCTTTTTCAACAGGTTCAATTCTTCTAGTACAGTCTCATATGGCTTCTTCTAGTACAGTCTGGTGGGCTACCTCTGCTACGCTTATCATGCTACCACGGATACGACCATTCGGATCTATTTAGCTATTAAAGGTACGAGTTTGTTGTGGCACAATTTCCAAAATAAATCGTATGACATCCAGGCTATGTCTCTATATTTCCCCACGCTGTTATAAATGTTGGAATATACTGGGCAGTCATGAGACTGAAGACTCGGAATTTCACACAGAACTCCGTATCGTATAGTACTAATGATTTTATTGGGAGCTCAACATAATATATCAATACTGCATAACCAAGGTTACTCACATTTAACCCAAAATACCTATATAGTTGGAAGTAGGGTATTTTCTTGGATACTCACGTCTTCATTGTATGGAAATATCGGGATCATCTCAACAACCAATAATTAGTCACCCGTTACGACCCAAGTTGCTCGAATTAGAAAAATTGCAACCATCCAGAATGGGTTAATGTCCGACGAAAAACAGATTTCCTATCCGAAGAAAGCGCCCGGCCCGATAGGAAGACATTATCAGCTGGTGGCAGACACTGCAAATTATTAGACCTATGAGTGTCACAGGAGGCTCCCCAGATTCTTGACTTAAAGGTGACTCCCAGGAGGAGATGGAGTCGAACTGTTGAATTCCTAGAAGACTCCACATGGTTAACATTCCTGATGGAGTCGAATTAGACTCTTTAGTTACTGATGGGGATTCTTCTATGGATGAACTTGACTGATAGACTCACTACACCTTACCGAATCTCCCTAACCTTTCATCTTCACTATAGATCTTCTACAATTTACTAAGTATTTAAAAAGATATTTTGTTTATTATATGTAAACGTTGAAACAATTCGATATAAAAAACAGACAAGTCCATTATAAAGAAGAGGTGTGAAGTACAAGAAAGTGCTTACAATTTGTCATAGTACTCTTCGTAACCTGGAACTTCACTCTTCATACCTTGTCTTTCTCTCTTAGCCTTGACAATAGCACCTGGCTTGGAGTTAGGGTCAGTGACGTCACCGTTCATGACGGCCCAATGGTCAAAGATCATTTGTGGGAAAGCTTGACCACCAGTAGATTGTCTCAATTCACCGGTGAAACCGAAGGATTCGTTAACTGGCAAGTAAGCCTTGACGGTAAACAATGGAGTACCTGGTCTTTGTTCTTCAGAGATAACTTGACCTCTCTTCTTGTTCAAGACGGAGTAGATACCACCAATAGCGTTTTCAGGACATTGAATTTCAACTAAGAAAACTGGTTCTTGAATGGCTGGTTCGGCCAACAACATAGCAGCGTAGGTAGATCTTCTCATGGTTGGCATGATTTGACCAGCACCTCTATGGATAGCATCAGCGTGCAAGGTAACATCCAAGATGTTAACTCTGACGGATCTGATGTTTTCACCCAAAATTGGACCTTCTCTGGTAGCCCATTGGAAAGCAGAGACGACGGAATCCTTGATTTCGTTCAAGTATTGGACGGCCTTAGTTTGGTCAACAACCAAGTTAGGACCGTTACCATCTGGACCGAAACACCAAATCTTTCTGGCGTCAGTGACATCCCAACCGTGCTTGTCGGCTAAGATTCTGGCTCTGGCCTTGAAATCGTCTCTTGGGTTAATATGTCCAGATTCGATATCTTGGGAAACTTCTTCGTCGATTGGTTGAGCCTTGACGTAGATTCTGTTATGCTTGTTTGGAGACTTAGAAAGAGCAACAATAGAAGATTCAGCTTCAACGGTTTCTCTGTAAGAGACAACAGGTGGAGAGATCTTCAATGGAACACCAGCGTGATCGTTTTGTAAATCAGATAAACAAATTTCCAAGTGCAATTCACCGGTACCGGCAACAATATGTTCACCGGATTCGTTCATGGTACACAAGACACAAGGGTCAGACTTGGACAATCTCTTTAAACCTTCAACCAACTTTGGCAAATCGTTGGCGTTCTTAACTTCAACGGCGACTTGGACAACTGGGGAAACAGAGAACTTCATAACCTTCAAGTTGTGAGCGGTTTCACTGGTGGTAATAGTACCGGACTTCAATAAGAATTGATCGACACCGACTAAACCAACAATGTTACCAGCTGGACAGTCATCAATTTGTTCAACGAATCTTCCCATCATTAAGACGGTTCTTTGAATAGACTTGACGAACAAATCTTCCTTCTTACCAACTTGGTAGTTTGGACCTTGAATTCTAACCTTTTGACCGGATCTAACGGTACCAGCGAAAACACGACCGAAAGCGTAGAATCTACCCTTATCGGAGGTTGGGACCATCTTGGAGACGTACAACATCAAGTCAGCCTTAGGGTCACAGTTTCTAATAGCAGCACAATGTTCATCATCGGCTGGACCTTCGTACAAAGTTTCAGCTCTGTAAGCTTGGGCAGTAACTGGAGATGGCAAGTGGATAACAATCATTTCCAAAAGAGCATCGGCAGCTGGCAAGAATTTTCTCATAACGACCTTTAATAAAGCCTTACCTTCTAATTCCTTTTCTTCAGCCTTCAAGACGATTTCCAACTTTTCCAATAAGGTTGGGATATCGGCGGTCTTGAAGTTCATGATGGCGGCGAATAATCTAAAGATAGGGTCCAAGACGAACATGTTGAAAGCTCTTTCTAAAGTCTTTCCATCGGCATCCTTGTCCTTGTTAGTCCATTTCTTGGTCTTTGGGTTGAAGTAAGAGTCACCCCATAATCTTTCCATCATCTTTATTCTGTCAACACCGAATTTCTTGGAGTATCTGGTGGCGAATTGTCTGACGGTGAAAGCCCAACCATGTAAACCGGAACCGAAAGCAACGGTACCCTTTTCTGGGTAAACTTGAGCATCGGAAACGGATTCATCAACATAAGTGGAGATGATAACGTTAACAGATTCAACAGTTCTGGAGAAAGATTGGTACAAATCTTCCTTGGTAACTTGCAATTCTAATAAAGCTCTGTCAACCTTGTTAATAATAACAACTGGCTTAATTCTTTCACCTAAAGCTTGTCTCAAGACAGTTTCGGTTTGGACACAGACACCTTCAACACAATCAACGACGACTAAAGCACCATCGGTAACACGCAAAGCAGCGGTGACTTCAGAGGAGAAATCAACGTGACCTGGGGAATCAATCAAGTTAATCAAGAAAGAGTTACCTACAGTCTTTTGAGCGATTTCCTTGACATCATCGTCAGTCATAGAGGCGAACAAAGAAATAGCGGTAGACTTAATAGTAATACCTCTTTCTTGTTCATCCTTTCTGGTATCAGTGAATCTAGCTTCACCGGCTTTGGCAGCGGAAATAATACCGGCTCTTTGGACTAAAGAATCAGTCAAAGTGGATTTACCATGATCGACGTGAGCAATGACGGACATGTTACGAACATTCGTAACCTTGTCCATCAATTCACGGATTTGGTCAATAGTGAAAGCAACTGGATTGTTAGTAAGCGTTTAAGATATTAATAGGAGGGATATTTGAATAAATTTGAAGATGGCAGTAAACTATTAGAATTCCACGATGGGGATCTGGTGCGATGGGACAGTGTCGTCAAGTGATAGCTCCACCTAGAGCGATGGCCATTGCCGTAATATCGTCGCTATCGTCAGTAGATCTATACACTAGTAATCACTAGCCGTTAGCTGTAGTATTACTAGTAAAACATAAAAAAGTTACTTTTGCTGTTTTATAGCTGAAAATTTTTCCGTAACATATCGAACTTCTTCAAATCCATCAATTCCTCCTAGAAAGAAACCTTCGCTCCAGTAGATTGCGTTGCTACTCTACTGGAGGGGATTTGACCCTATAATACATACCCATTTTAGAAATAAGTAATTGATAAAGATGGAAGAAACAAAAAAACTTTGTAAGACAAAAAAAGAGGGAATGAAAAAGGTTTTAAACAAAAAGGTCAGCACGAGGAACAGAGAGAGAAAAATTTTTTGTTAGATGGACGACATTTTGATTTGGCGACATTGTCAAGGGGGAGACATTAGTGTCATTTACTTATGTGCGCATATTTGAGAACGGGTTACCCGGTTCAATTGCATCCCATCTCAGAAGTCCACAGACCCCATTGCCCCTACAATAAGGGTACCAAATTGAAGCGAGAGATTTTAGAGTACTTTAGAGCAACAAATATATACAAATAAAGATTCAATGATCACAATGGCTCGTTTGACCGAACAATTGCTATTATTGGGGTCATTACCCTCGTTGATGGAGGAGGATTATATACGTAGCGGGGGGGTGTCGTAAATAATGTCGTGAAATTTGTCGTATTTGAACAAAGCTTACATCAGGTATAAGTAAGGAGAGGCTGTAGGATGCTTAAACCTCGAGGGACCTCAAATACAGTATGACTGCAGTGCTGGTTGGGTCACGTTGTCCGCTTTACCAGGGTACAATTTGGTATTTACACCAAAGTGAACTTTAATTTAAATAGATCACAATTGTGCAAAATGGTTTTGAAAATGGTTCCAATGCTGTCCATTGAGGCGTTCTGAGGATGACTTTCATGAGCCTGTCTGGTGTGTCGTGAATTACTTCTAGTCATTTTAGTCAACGAGTTGATGTCTGATTTGAAATCGAAGTTGCCCATTACCCGGACACGACCACACAAATCTTTTGAGAAGTGAATGTATTGAGATGAAGTACACTTCAACCCTCCTGTACTGTAGTAATCGTATTGTATCGACTCGTCAGTTTCTGGTGTTTAAATTTGTGTTTCATTTCTAGGATCTGTAAAATTTTCTTACCAAATGACCTCTCAGATACACAATTGAAAATGTGACCTATATTAGTTGAGGAATGAGGACTATCTGCGAAGCGAATCAAGGATATCTGCAAATCTGTGAACAATCTATTCATAATCTCTCTATATGTCAAATATGTGTACCTTCTTTTTGTAATACATACATGTCACATGATTTGGTATCAGCTGACTGAAACTTCCCTGAATGGACAATATGTTTTACAACGTAATGTTGTGATACAGAGTTTGTATTCCTGTAACGTGCATGTAGCGTCGTACACTCTTGTGTCATAGACTCTTGTGTCATACACCCATCTTGTTTAATAAATCTTCAAGAATTGGGGAATGTAAAGCATACGCATCTTGAGATCAAATGATACCAGGGCACCGTTCCTCTCAACTTTTGTGACAGTCAATTGATACGTCAAGAAGATATATTATTTTATTATAGACCTGTAACCAATATGATGTGCATCATATAATCAAACTTTTCTTCTGATGCTACTCTCCGATCCCTTCAGAAGATGTTTATATTTAGAATTTTCTCGAACTCCATATTTTGACCCTCTCAGTATCAGCCAATTTGAATTCGAAACTCCAGACCAATGGTAAACCTCCGGTACTTAAAATTTACCCATCAATAGAACGTGGTTGAAATAGATTAGCAATGTAGCTAATGACTTATCATATACTGAGTCACGTGAACTGTCAATAAGGATATTTCAACCTCTTCTTTTATGATTATACGCTTATATTCAAATTTGCTTAATAATTTATATTGTTTTCCTTAAACAAATATTCTTTCCTTATGCAAATCGATTTGTCCATCATTGGTCACACAAACACCACTATAAAACCTTCTCTCGTGGTAATCTACGAAAGAGCATTCTTTTCCAATGGAAGAAATACTTATATAGTTCAATAATTTAGATCTGGTTAGGCTCTCAGTGACAGTCACCATGTGACTACTTATATATCTACAAATAACCTTAACTGCGAGATTCCAGAGCTCACTTGAGAATCATTAATATCATTTGTTTCTCTTCTGTCTGGGTATGCTCTTCTTGCGATAGTGAGAAGAACACTTGCAAAATAGATAACATCAGTTCTTGCGAATAATACGACGAAGTCACACTTGAGGAAGTGATATTTGGTAGGCTTACAATCGAAGATCTCCTACAATTCTCCAAGCTAGGGTATCAAAATTTGACCGTAATAATGCTGTTCCCAATTACGAAAGGTTGATAGTCAAGCATTGTTTTTTGAACATCACCAAATACTAAACCACGAGGTCGAAGGTTTCTTGAAGTTATACGACCATTGATTACACATGGAGATGAGTAAACTTTGGTATATATGGAGAGTTAAGTTCCACCACATTCTCCTTCTGACGACCTAATTTCACGAGTCTTGTGGGAAAAAGTAGTATAAACAAAAATAATGGATGTTCAAATTTTCTAATTTTGAACGAAAGATTTTGTTGTAGTGCTAATCTAGCAAGGACATTGTCGTTGAAATACTGATAAAGGTTGGATTAATTTCTCATACCTTCCCGTTTCTCTTGTAATGGGCAAACTTGTGTATGTGAAGAGATCAACAAACCAACAAAGATTTATTTCCGAAATTGGATTTAGGAAACCAGATCTATCGTAAAATGAGTGGGTTCACATAACCACTGGCATTTTCCAATCAACTTCAAAAATTTCATGTTGACCTCTAGCCCAAAAAATCCGCATGCTTTTGAGTCTTAGATCATGTTGTTGGATAACATACGACAAACATGGCTAGAATATTTTGGGTGTATTACACCTTGTTTTCCATTTGTTTTAGGAGGCTTTTATCATAAGTTTTGATCACAAATTTCATGACTGATTTGAAATCCATTAAAAGCTATCGATTCTCTACTATGCACATAATCCAGATGAATTGGTAGCCATGATATAAAACTCATGCGTACAGAATCCACTAATTTCGACATGAGACGCATGCAACATATTTTAACGGAAATTAAGCATGTACGAAGTGCGCAGAAATCTGCTCATCGAGGAGCCGGGAAAGCGTTACGAGCGTGCGAAGCCAAGATTCAAACTCCAAAAAATATTCAACGAAACTTCATCATCAGGATTATGATTACATCGAAGCTCAAGCCTAACTCTATATAATTTGTATTAATGCAATATTTTACAATGTCTAGAATTCAGACCTATTATATATTAACAATATATGTTATACTTAACCTATAAACTAATTTCAGAATATTTTCACAGTGATTCTCTGCACAATTTCGCTAGACAGAAATTTCAAACTTTATTAAAGAAACGGATTCAAAAAAATATCATTGCTGCGGCCAAAAAACTAAAGAAAAGTATATTTGCCTCGTCCATACATGAAAAGAAGGTAACACAAAAGAACGTGAAACCTGAAAATGTAATTTACGACCTTCCAGAATACCTGCAAAACAAACCAAACCCCGAAAAAGTATTATTCTCTCCCGCCCGCGCCGCCTCGATTCTCGCTTCGAACCAATATATTTATTATCTCAGCTGAAACACAGGTAGTTTTACATTTACGACATCTCTGAAATAGACGTACAGTTTCATCATCGAACTTTTTTTCTTTATACCCTCACAGCCTTCCAAGAGGTATATCTACCTACTTGCCAAGAAATACTAAGGCCCGCTATACTATTTATCTTCAAATCGCAAAGAAAATTATCGTTCAACGGGGCGCTAATTATCGTGCATTGCCTGCCATTTCCTTGAACTCCGTGGTTATGTATGGAAAATCTCTAGAGAATATTTTGATCACCATTCCATCAAATTTCGGATCTCGTTATTGACTTTTGTGATTCTGCGGACAAACATTGAAGGAAACTGGTTGTCAACTTTCTTTTTGCTTTGAGGGAAACTGGTTGTTAACTTGCTCTTTAACGGTCTGTTTCGCAATCGCCGATCTCAAATCACTTATTTTATCCTACGCGAATAAACGCATTCAAAAATCATGTACAATAATGAACGTTAATAATCTGCGCCATGTTATGCGATACCAGACTTGAGTATATTCCCATAGAGCAATCTCCCTAACATTTTTTTATTTCTATAACTTAGATAAGGCTGGAGGAATCAGATTATAGTTAATATAAGGAAAAAAATAAAAGTTACACAATCTAGGGCTCACTCTAAAGTCCGAAGTTTTGATTATTTTGTAAGCTAGTGATGTCAATACTTATGTGGCATACATATGTACAGCCAAGCTAACTGATTTAGCAAACTAACTATATCGTATGTAGGATCTAACCATTTCCCTAAATAGGTAGTATTATCTGGCATGTAGATCGACCAAAGGCGTATAGTTAAATCTCTCTCATTTAGAAAAATTCAATTTCAAGGCCAAATTTGTCTTTGAGACCTGAGACTGGTATGTATTCAACTCTTAAATTAACATCCCTAGAGATTTATCGACTTCACCACATTCTGAATACTTATCTGGAACTGAATAAACAAGAAAAGTGAGTTTTTGGTACATTTCAGCAGTTTGAGGAGCACTTTTAAGACCTCTATTTCCATTAGTTTGTTGTAGGAAAATGAAAAGATATAAATATGCTGTTGTATGTTGCTATAGATGGTCTCATAAGGTGAAGGAATCATAAAGGCATTCTGAACTATATCGATACGTTTCAGAATATCAGACAGATATTATATTGACTTTTTCGATCAAAATTGCATGATTACCTATATTCCTCCACTAGTTGTCTGTTCTCTTAATAGTGAGATTTTAGATACTTTTGCACTCTCCAAGTTTCAATATTTTGCACCTTTGGTGAATGGATGAGTTTCAGATTTTCAAAATTTGAATAGACCCTGACGAGCAATTTAGTACTAAATCTAAAAATCTTTCGAGTATTATAAAGTCTCACTGCATAAAATTGACAAATCTTTCGTTTTTTTCCTTAGGTTAGTATTTTGGGATCATCTATATTATCCACAGTTATGATCTTTCAATACTTGTGTAATCTTTTAACTCAGTGGGCCCATATTCTTGTCTCCTAAGTCCGTCCCCAGTTTTCTTGTCTTATAAATTCGTTGATCTCAAAATACTGGCTACTAACTGCGACAAATAAAACTCACAAAATATCGTAAACCCTATTTTTAACTATATTATTTTAGTGATGTAATGATTCTGCTTGAAAACCGCCTTCGGATTTGTTGATAATACAATCCCTTCTATAAATACAGCAACAACAAGGGAGAGCAATATTTACCTTTCCTCACTGGAGCTCCCAATTCACTTTTTTGGACGGCTGGGTCTGTGATAATAAAATCTCGTCAATATTTGACTTTTGGCTACAATACAACTTTTTTTGGGCACATTCTTATACAAGATAAAAATAATGAAATCGGATTTGACGAAGCTCTAATGAAATTCTAGTGTCGAATTCTCGAAGTTCCTGATAGTATCACCTTTGTATGGGCTCAGAAACACAATAAAATTTGGTCTACTCAAGACTTCCACAACATAGTTAATTGCGAAATGCAGTTAATTAATGGCTGAAGGATATTGCACTTCTTCACCGTACAATATGTCTGGTCAAACGTAAACCTCTGGATATCATAAATCAATCTGCCTAAATGAATCGTCCTAAATTGATTTTGATTCGTAAATTTTAGGCTTAGTACATTAAACCTACTTTTTGAATGTTGTAGAATGAAACGAAGTATTGTTGATATTTCATAGTTTATGAGTGCAGCTTCACTTTATCATTAAGATACGCAATTCATTTAGGGTATTTATTGGATCCACCGTTATTTTTACTAATACATCTTTCGTTAACCAATTAATTAGAGTATGCTGGAGAAATAGGGAGCAAGCATTACATTAATTAGTAGAGTAGAAACGGTAATTATTTTGAAAGTAAAAAATATGAAAGTATAAGAGTCATTTTAAGTATTCTTCAAAGATTTTTACTTATTTTGATCTTCCTGACCCAAAAATATAGAGATACTTAACTATGAATGATAATACCGAGCACTCATTTTGCAGCCATTTTGGTCGTGTGTGCTGAATTTTATCAAAAGTGGAGTATGTTCCACTAACGAAAGATAACTAGTTAAAAACCAACGACTTGAAAGATAACGACTTCAAGATAACGACTTATAAACCAAATACAGAGTAGTAGGCTACAACACTTGAAATAAATATAAGTCTATGAATTAAAGTATGTAATGAAAAATTAAATGCTAGATGCACGAAACGAAGGAAATATATGCAAAGGAGTCCAAATGGATATTAAAGACAAGGGACCTGGTTTGAACCAGGTAAATGACAAAGTAAAGTCGAATAAAACACGTCTAAAAGACAATCGAAAAGAATATGAAAATGAATGCAAGGTATGGTACATAGAGACTTGATCCGGCACCACTGTATGTCTCAATACTTTTTGGTGGTGTGCTAGCAATCGAGGAAATGAGTTGAATAGATAACGTAGATTCAGTTACACCCTGAGTTGGCTGAGTTGGTTGAGGATGTTGAGGTGCATCAGTGATATCGGTTGTTGGAGCTGTTGGAGCTGAACCACTTGGAGCTGAACCTGTTTGGGCTGAACCTGTTTGGGCTGAACCTGTTTGAGCTGAACCTGTTTGGGCTGAACCTGTTTGGGCTGAACCTGTTTGAGCTGAACCTGTTGGAGCTGAACCTGTTTGGGCTGAACCTGTTTGAGCTGAACCTGTTTGGGCTGAACCTGTTTGGGCTGAACCAGTTTGAGCTGAACCACTTGCAGCTGAGCCAGTTTGGGCTGAACCTGTTTGGGCTGAACCTGTTTGAGCTGAACCACTTGCAGCTGAGCCAGTTTGGGCTGAACCTGTTTGAGCTGAACCACTTGCAGCTGAGCCAGTTTGGGCTGAACCTGTTGGAGCTGAACTACTTGGAGCTGAACCACTTGGAGCAGAATTCGAAGATTCAGCAATTGAAGCAGAGCTAGAAGCTTCAGCAATTGAAGCAGAGCTAGAAGATTCAACAATTAAAGCAGAGCTAGAAGATCCAGCAATTGAAGCAGAGCTAGAAGATCCAGCAATTGAAGCAGAGCTAGAAGCTTCAGCAATTGAAGCAGAGCTAGAAGCTTCAGCAATTGAAGCAGAGCTAGAAGCTTCAGCAATTGAAGCAGAGCTAGAAGCTTCAGCAATTGAAGCAGAACTAGAAGATGCGGCAATTGAAGAACTCGAAGATCCAGCAATTGAAGCAGAGCTAGAAGCTTCAGCAATTGAAGCAGAGCTAGAAGATTCAACAATTAAAGCAGAGCTAGAAGATCCAGCAATTGAAGAACTCGAAGATCCAGCAA
>Ga0065707_10081960_pt1 | contig 27438 bp, 25 predicted proteins | sample SwiRhicommuniRL3_FD_59094 | JGI IMG/M metagenome (GOLD analysis project Ga0065707, IMG submission 59094) | Switchgrass rhizosphere bacterial communities from Rose Lake, Michigan, USA - RL3 v2 (version 2) | ecosystem: Host-associated > Plants > Roots > Rhizosphere > Soil | place: East Lansing...
CCGCCGCTCGCGACGCGGAGCGGCTGGGCAAGGCGCAGGCCGACGCGGCTGGCCCGCCCCTGTCGGACAATATCGAAGCTGAACGCGTTGCTGGCGAGGCGGCCGCTGGTAAGCGCCCCACCGGAATCCGCGCGGGTCCAGGCCTGCCGCCATTGGCCGCGCAGGCTCCAGCCGCCGCCAAGCGCCAGGCCCATGTCGAGATCGGCGAGTTCGGTGGACGCACCGCCGCCGCCGAGCGCCGCCCCGAAACGAGCGCCGAGCACCGAGGCATCCTCGCGCATCAGGCCGGCCGCGATGCCGATCCGCAGCATGCCGAGCGCGCGATCAACGCGCGTGGTGAGCAGGGTATAGCGCGGCGCGACATCGCCGGGCCGCACATGGCGGGCATTGCCCTGTTCGCCGCTGACCGTCAGCGCGAAGCGGCCAAGCTCGTGACGGATGCCGAGCGCGAGATCGCGTTTGGCATCGAAGCCGGGCGTATCGGAGGGATCATTGGCGATCAACCAGCTCGCCTCCGGCACCGGCGCGGCATCAATACGCTCGCCGAAGCTGGCGAAGCCGGTGGTCCGCGCGCCAAGCTGCAATGCGATCGACGCGCCGAGCGTGCGCGGCGTCACCGCTGGCCGGTTCGAGAAAGCGCGCGAATCCTCGCCCATCCAACGGGCAACGTTGGGATCGGCAAGCTGGCTTGTGCCGGCGACGCGCAGCGCGATCGAGGCATTGCCGAGATTGAGCGTCGTGCGGCGGATATCATTGTCGATCGCGCCGGCAAGCGGCCTGATCTGTGACATCCGGCGGAGCGTGCCGCCGAGATTGAATGTATAGGCGCGCTGGTAGCTGTCCAGCATCACTGCCTCGCCCACCGCTGATGCATTGGCATCGCCCATCGCAGGCGAGAGCGTTGCATTGTTCTGGAGTGAAACCGGTACGGCGCTGCCCGCCAGCGAGGACGAGCCCTGTGGCGCGAAGGCTGCGGCCAGATTCAGGATGCCCCGCCCATAGACGCTGTCGGTGCCGGTCGTTCCGGCATCGGTCGCAGTCGTCTCAAGCAGGTTCACGATCTGCGCGCCTGTCAGGTTCGGAAAGGCTTGCGCCAGCAGCGCAACCGCGCCGGAGATGATTGGCGCGGAATAGGACGTGCCCTTGAAATAGAACAATTTCCCCGTGGCGTCGAAGGTAACGACGCCGTCATGGTGCCTAGGGTCATTCGCATTGTTGGGATCTCCGATATCGCCACCCAATGCGGTCAGATAATATTGCCCGAAGCCACCCGCCGGGTTGGAAAATGGCGACAAAGTATAATCGAGCTTATGCGCGCCGGCGATGATGACCATGCCGCGCGCCTCCGGGGTGCTGGCGACTTGCGCGAATCCGTCTGGCTGGGTCTCCGCGACGGGACAATCGGTGTCCACCACGCCGCAGTTGCCGGCCGAAATGACGACGACGATACCCGCCGCCGTCGCCCGCCCGATCGCCGCCGTCAGTGCGGCGCTGGTCGAGCTGCCGCCGAGCGACATGTTGATTACGCGTGCGCCATTGGTTCGCGCATAATCGACCGCGTTGGCGAGGACATTGTCGACATGCTGGCAACCGTCCGATCCTGTGCAACTGCCCGGATCATCGGTGCGGAGCGCAAGTACGGTCGCGCCGAACGCCACGCCCATGATCCGGCTGTTGTTGCGTGAGGCAGCGGCGACCGCAGCCACGGATGTGCCGTGGCTGTCCGTCGTGTCGCCATCGGTGATGCCGCGATTGCCGGCCATGTCCTTGCTGGCGGAATCGATACGGCCGGTGAACTCGCCGATGGTGTCGGTCAGGCCGCTGTCGAGAATCGCGATCTTCACACCCACGCCGGTCGCGCCCGCATTGTAGGCGTTCAGCGCCTTTGCAGCGACCGCGCCAGTCGATTGCCGATATTCGGTCGTGTTGAAGTTGGTCGACGGTGTTGGTGTGGGGGTCGGTGTTGGCGTGGGCGTAGGCGTCGGAGTCGGAGTGGGAGACGGGGTCGGCGAGGGCGTCGGAGTCGGCGTTGGCGTGGGTGTCGATCCAACCCCGCCGCCGCCACCGCCGCATCCGGCGACCATGAGTGAAAGGCAAGAGGCAAGGAGAAGTGAGCGATGCTTGGCCATGGTCCCCTTGTTAACCATGAGAATCTTACTGAAACGTCACCATAAACCCTTTGTGAGGATCATGCGACAGGTTGCTGCATAACAGTCGCTCGGCTAGGCGGCGGCATGCTTCCCGCGCTTGCCCATGTCGATTGCTGGATCTTCGATCTGGACAATACGCTCTATCCGCCCTCGGCCGATCTGTTCGGATTGATCGATATTCGCATGGGCCAATATATTCAGCGCCTGCTGGGCTGCGATCCGATCGAGGCCAGGCGGGTGCAGAAATCCTATTTCATCGATCATGGCACGACTCTGGCCGGGCTGATGGCTCATCATGGCATCGATCCCAATGATTTCCTCGAGTTCGTGCATGATATCGCGCTGGACTCGGTCGCCGAGGATCGCCGCCTGGTCGAGGCGGTCGCCGCGCTGCCGGGGCGCAAGCTGATCTTCACCAACGGCGACGCGGCCTATGCCGCACGGGTGCTGGCGAAGCTGGGCCTGTCGAAAAGCTTCGAGGCAATCCACGATATCCATGCCTGCGCCTATCGGCCCAAGCCGCATGCCGAAAGCTATGTCGATATGGTCGATCGGCTCTCCATCACCCCCTCGACCGCGCTGTTCGTCGAGGATATGGCGCGTAACCTCAAGCCGGCGAAGGCGTTGGGCATGACGACGGTCTGGGTCAACAACGGTTCGGAACGGGGCGGCCATGACGCACATCCCGATTTCATCGACTACGAAATCGATGATGTCGGGCGCTGGCTGCAAGAGATCAGGGAGACGAACAGATTATGACGGCCGATTTGCAGAGCGTGATCGAACAGGCCTGGGAGGATCGCGAGTCCGTTAACGCCAGCACAAAAGGCGCCGTGCGCGATGCGGTGAACAGCGCGCTGGCTGCGCTGGATGCCGGCTCGAGACGGGTGGCGGAGAAGATCGACGGCCAATGGACGGTCAACCAGTGGCTCAAGAAGGCCGTGCTGCTCTCGTTCCGTCTCAATGATATGGAGCTGGTTTCCGGAGGGCCCGGCACGGCGCATTGGTGGGACAAGGTGCCCTCCAAGTTCGCGGCATGGAGCGAGAATGAGTTCAAGGCAGCCGGTTTCCGCGCGGTGCCGGGTGCGATCGTCCGGCGCGGCGCGTTCGTCGCCAAGGGCGCGGTGCTGATGCCGAGCTTCGTCAATCTCGGCGCCTATGTCGATGAAGGAACGATGGTGGACACCTGGACCACGGTCGGCAGCTGCGCGCAGATCGGCAAGAATGTGCATCTGTCAGGCGGCGTCGGGATCGGTGGCGTGCTGGAGCCGTTGCAAGCCGGCCCGGTCATCATCGAGGACAATTGCTTCATTGGCGCTCGCTCGGAAGTCGCCGAAGGCGTGATCGTTGAAGAAGGCGCCGTGCTCTCGATGGGCGTTTATCTGGGTGCCTCAACCAAGATCGTCGATCGCGCGTCCGGTGAGACCTTCGTGGGCCGCGTACCATCCTATTCGGTCGTCGTGCCAGGATCACTGCCCGGCAAGCCGCTGCCAGACGGCACCCCCGGACCCTGTCTATATTGTGCGGTGATCGTGAAGCGCGTTGATGCGCAGACCCGGGCTAAGACCGGGATCAACGAATTGCTGCGGGATTGATAACACCGAACGGGTAGGAAGTAGGGTCTGGCGGGTCGCAAATCTCGTGACTATCAGGACATGATGGCCGAGCGTCCGCATCTTCACATCAACCGCAGGTCACTCCTGATCGGCGGCGGGGTCGGTGCCGGATTGCTGCTGGCCTGGGGCGTCTGGCCGCGTAACTACCAGCCCAACCTCAACACCTCGCCCGGCGAAACGATCTTCAACGCCTTCCTCAAGATCAACGAGGACGGCCAGATCGTGGTGCCGGTGGCGCAGGCCGAGATGGGCCAGGGCGTCTATACGTCGCTGCCCCAGATCCTCGCCGATGAGCTTGGCGCGGACTGGCGAACGGTGAGCGTCGAGCCCGCGCCGATCAACCCGCTCTATGCCAATGATTTCCTGCTTGCCGAGGGCAAGGAAGCACTACCCGGATGGTTGCAAGGGGCCGGCGAATGGGCATTCCGCCAGGTGGCGATCCGTTCGGCCGTCATCCTCACCGGCGGATCAAGCTCGATCCGGGGGTTCGAGCAGCGTTATCGCGAAGCCGGCGCAACCGCACGGGCATTGCTATGCAAGGCGGCGGGCGAGCGTTGGGGCGCCGATTGGCGAGCCTGCGAGACCGCTGACGGCTTCGTCATCCGGGGCGAGGATCGCGCCCACTTCGGTGAACTGGCGGCCGCCGCAGCGGCGCTGAAGCCGCCATCCGGCATCGAACTGCGCAAGCCCGGCACGGGCGGCATTTCCGGCAAGCCGGTGCCGCGGCTTGACCTGCCCTCCAAGGTTGACGGATCAGCAACGTTCGCCGCCGACATCCGCCTGCCGGGCCTTGTCTATGCCTCGGTGCGCGCCGGCCCGCTAGGCGACACCAGCCTGCTCAGCGTTGACAAGAAGGCCGCGGACAAGATCGATGGCGTGATTGGCGTGGTCGAGAATCCCGGCTGGGTGGCGGCAGTGGCGACCAACTGGTGGGCGGCTGACCGCGCGCTCGATGCGCTTTCGCCAAAGTTCCGCACGGTCGGTGGCTTTCCGGACGACGCCTCGATCAACGCCGCGCTCGAAAACGCGCTCGCCGGCGGCGACAGCAAGCGCTTCTTCGAACAGGGCGATCCCGACGAGGCGCTGAAGGGCGAGCCTTTCTCGGCCGAATATCGCGTGCCGATGGCGATCCACGCGCCGATGGAAACGCTCACCGCCACCGCCCGCCTCAACGGCGATCGGCTGGAGGTGTGGATGCCGACCCAGGCGATCACCTTCTCGCGCAATGCGGTCGCGCGCGCGGCGCAGATGAGCGAGGAGGCGGTCACCATCTACCCGACCCTGATCGGCGGCGGCTTCGGCCGCAAGGTCGCCAATGACGCAGCCGAAGTCGCGGCGATCCTCGCGATCAAGACCAGACGGCCCGTGCAGCTGACCTGGTCGCGCACCGAGGAAATACTGCACGATCAGTTTCGCCCGCCCGCGATCGGCCGGATGAAGGCCAAGCTGGCCGCGAATGGCCGGCTTGCCGCCTGGGCAGCCGCGATCGCCGCGCCATCCACCTCCGCCGAGCAGCTGTCCCGGCTGATGCCGAGCATGCCCGCCAGCCCCAGCAAGCCCGAAGCCGGCGCGATCGAAGGCGCGGTGCCGAGCTATGCCATCCCGGCGGTGTCGGTGGACCATCATGTCGCCGCGATCGGCGTGCCGACCGGCGCGTGGCGATCGGTCGCCAATAGCTACACGGCCTTCTTCAGCGAATGCTTCATGGACGAGCTGGCCGAGGAGGCCGGCAGCGACCCCTTTTCCTTCCGCATGCAATTGCTGGGCGGCGCGCCACGGCTCGCGCGCTGCCTGACCACCGCCGCGACGATCGGCAACTGGCAGGGCGGCATCGCCGGCAGCGGCCAGGGCCTCGCCGCGCACAGCTGCTTCGGATCGCATGTCGCGATGATGGCCGAATTGCATGTCGACGAAGGCCGAATCGTGCTGGATCGAATTATCGCGGCAGTCGATTGCGGCCGCATGATCCATCCGGATATCGTCCGTCAGCAGATCGAGGGGGGGGTCATCTGGGGCATTTCCGGGGCTATGGGCAATGGGATCAGCATCGATCGCGGCCTCGTCACGGCCCGTAATTTCGATGGGCTGGGCCTGCCGATCCTTGCCGATATGCCGGAGATCGTGGTCGAGCTGATCGAGAATAACGAGACCCCCGGCGGAGTCGGCGAGATCGCGGTGCCGCCGGTCGCACCGGCGCTGGCCAACGCGCTCTATGCGGCGACAGGCGAGCGTTCGCGCGCGCTGCCGCTGCGTATCTCGTGACCGGGAGCGGCCACCCGCCCATCCCGCCGTCACGGATCGGCGTGCTGCTGGTCAATCTCGGCACCCCCGACGATGCCAGTCCCAAGGCGGTACGCCGCTATCTGGCGGAGTTTCTTTCCGATCGGCGGGTAGTCGAGATTCCATCGATCCTCTGGCAGCCGATCCTGCACGGGATCATCCTTAACGTGCGTCCCGCCAAGTCCGCGCACGCCTACCGCCAGATATGGACGGAAGAAGGCTCGCCGCTGGCCGCGATCACCCGCGCCCAGGCGGCAGGTCTGGCCGACATGATCGGCGACGCCGTGACCGTCGATCATGCCATGCGCTATGGCAAACCCTCGATAGGCGAGAAGCTGGCAACGATGAAGGCGGCGGGATGCGATCGCATCCTGATCGCGCCGCTCTATCCGCAATATAGCGGCGCGACCACCGCGACCGTGATCGATGCGGTGGGCGTGGCGCTCCGGCAGATGCGCTGGCAGCCGGCGATCCGGACCTTGCCGCCTTATCATGACGACCCCGCCTATATTGGCGCGCTCAAGCAATCTATCGAGAACGGGCTCGCAGGGCTCGACTTCGAGCCCGACCTAATCCTCGCATCCTTTCATGGCATGCCGTTGCGCACGCTGGAGCTTGGCGATCCCTATCATTGCCAGTGTCAGAAGACCGCCCGGCTGCTTGGGGAAGCGCTGCGCCGCCCTGTCCGGATCGCCTTTCAGTCCCGGTTCGGACGGGCGAAATGGCTCGAACCTGCGACTGACGCGACCCTTGTCTTCTTACCTGATGAAGGCATCCGCTCGGTTGCGGTCGTGGCGCCCGGTTTCGCGGCCGACTGCCTGGAAACATTGGAAGAAATAGCTATTCGGGGCCGGGAGATTTACCTGAAAGCGGGCGGCGAAAATTTTGCTTATCTGCCTTGTTTGAACACGAGCATTCCGGGCTTCGAAATGTTATCAAATATTATTCGGCGTGAACTTGCGGGCTGGCTGACCCCGGCCTAGTAAGCCGCCGATTCTGTATGGGAGAGGATCATGGCGAGGGTAGCAATCGTAACGGGGGGCACGCGAGGCATCGGCGAGGCGATCAGCATCGCGCTCAAGGATGCGGGCATGATGGTGGCCGCCAACTATGCCGGCAATGACGATCGCGCACGTACCTTTACCGAGCGCACCGGCATTGCCGCCTATAAGTGGGACGTCGCCGATTATGACGCCTGTCAGACAGGGGTCGCCAAGATCGAGGCTGAGCTTGGCCACGTCGATGTCGTCATCAACAATGCCGGCATCACGCGCGATGGCGTGCTGCTCAAGATGAGCTGGCAGGATTGGAAGGACGTGATCGACACTAATCTCGGCGGCTGCTTCAACATGGCCAAGGCCACTTTCCCGGGCATGCGCACGCGCGGCTGGGGCCGGATCGTCAACATTGGTTCGGTCAACGGTCAGGCCGGCCAATATGGCCAGGTCAATTATGCCGCCGCGAAATCCGGCATCCATGGCTTCACCAAGGCGCTCGCGCAGGAGGGCGCCAAGTTCGGCGTCACCGTCAATGCGATCGCGCCCGGCTATATCGATACCGATATGGTCGCCGCCGTCCCGCAGGACGTGCTCGGCAAGATCGTCGCCAGGATCCCGGTCGGCCGACTTGGCCATGCCGAGGAGATCGCGCGCGCCGTCAAATTCCTGTGCAGCGAAAATGCAGGCTTTGTCACCGGATCGACGATGTCGATCAATGGCGGCCAGCACATGTACTGATCCCGTGGCGGGGCCGGTCAAACGCTCGGTGATGATCGCCGGCCACGCCACGTCGATTACGCTCGAGCCGGAGTTCTGGAATGGCCTGGAGCAGGCGGCGGCGGAGCTGGCGCTACCGCTCAATGCGCTGGTGGCGCGCATTGACGCCCATCGCGTCACAGCCGCTGAACCCCGCAATCTCGCCAGCGCCGTCCGTGTTTGGCTTTATCAGCGCGCCATAAATGCGAATGAGCCGCAATAACGTTTGACACTGAGAACGATTCGCAATAGCTGCCCCTCATCGAAAGGGGTTTGCGATGATCTTGCGGTTGAAAATTACGAAGAACTTGGATGTCAGCAGCCTTGCACTGGCATCGGCGGTGATTTTGGCCAGCGCCGCGCACGCGCAGGATGCGGCACCGGAAGGCCAGAATCTTGGCGGGGTCACAGTCACCGACACCGCGATCAACGAGGACGAAGCGGAAACTGGCTACCGTGTCTCCTCGATCCGCTCAGCCACCCGCACCGATACGCCGCTGATCAACACGCCCCAGTCGGTGAGCGTCGTCACCGCCAAACAGATCGAGGACCAGGCGGTCAACAGCATCAGCGACGCGATCCGCTATCTGCCGGGCGTGTATGCCTCGCAGGGCGAGGGCAATCGCGAGACCCTGGTATTCCGTGGCAACTCGACCACGGGCGATTTCTTCGTCGATGGCATCCGTGATGACGTCCAGACCTACCGCGATCTCTATAATATCCAGCGGCTTGAGGTTTTCCGTGGCCCCAACGCCATGATCTTTGGTCGCGGCGGCGCCGGTGGTGTAATCAATCGCGTCACCAAGGTTGCGGACTGGAACCCGGTGCGTGAGTTCCGCATCGAGGGCGGCAGCGACGATCATGTCCGCTCCACTTTTGATTTCGGCACGCCGCTGAGCGATGCCGTCGCGGTGCGGCTAACCGGGGTCTATCAGGACAGCGGCAGCTATCGCGATCATGTCGACTATCATCGCTGGGGGTTCAACCCGACCGCGTCCTTCAAGCTTGGGCCGGACACACTGGTCCAGATCGGCTACGAACATTTCAAGGACGAGCGCACCGCGGATCGGGGTATTCCCGCAAGCGTAAGGCCCGCCGGGTTCACCGGACCGATCGAACCACTCAAAACGCCGCGCGGTCAGTTCATCGGCGATCCGTTCAACAGCCCGACCTTCACCAACACCGATGCCGGGACATTCTACATCGAGCATAAATTCAGCGACACGGTGAGCATCCGCAACCGCACCCGCTATGCCGATTACGACAAATTCTATCGCAACATCTATTCGGGGGCCGTCAATGACGTCGACAAGACGGACCCGATCGGTCTTCCTGCCGGTGTATATCCCGTCGGCACGATCGTCGCCCTATCTGCCTATGAGAATGGCACGCAGCGGAAAAACCTCTTCAGCCAGACCGATCTGAACGCCGAATTCGAGACCGGCGGAATCAAGCACACCCTGCTGCTGGGCAGCGAACTTGGCCGCCAGGTCACCGACAATTTCCGGCAGACCGGGTATTTCGGTCCGAACCCGACCGATACGTCGACGAACGTGCTGCTTTCCAACTCGGCCATCCTGACCAACATGCGCTGGGAGCAGAATCCCACCGATGCCGACAATCATGGCGTCGCCAAGGTCGTGGCCGGTTATGTCCAGGACCAGATCGAGTTTTCGCCGATGTTCCAGGCGATCGTCGGCATCCGCTTCGATCACTTCAATGTAAAATTCCGCAACAATCGCACCGCCCAACGGCTCGACATTACTGACAATGTCTGGTCGCCGCGCGCTGGGCTGATCTTCAAGCCGGTTGAGAATGCGTCTATCTACGCAAGCTTCTCACGTACTTTCCTGCCGCGTGCGGGCGACCAGCTGGCTTCGCTGGCAGCCACCACGGCAGCTTTCACACCGGAAAAGTTCAATAATTACGAGGTCGGAGCAAAATGGGATCTCCTCTCCGGTTTCACCGTCGCGGCGGCGGTCTTCAAGCTCGATCGCGACAATGTCGTCGTGCCCGATCCGAATGACCCGGCGGTTTCCATTCTCGCCGGCGGCCAGCGCACCAAGGGCTTCGAGCTAAGCGCCTCCGGCAACATCACCGATTCATGGAGCGTCGTCGCTTCCTATTCCTATCAGGACAGCAAGTTCACCCGCAGCACTGGCAACACGGTGGCAGGCACTCGGCCCGGCAACGTCCCTAAGCAAAGCGCCTCGCTGTGGACGCGCTACGATATCACCGACGCTTTCGGCGCCGCGGCTGGCGCGACATATCAGGGCAAACGCTATGCCGCGAGCGACAACATGGTCGTGCTGCCTGGCTACACCCGGATCGACGCGGCGCTGTATTATGATGTCAGCGACGCGGTCTCTGTGCAGCTCAACGTCGAGAACCTGTTCAACAAAAGATATTTCCTGTTCGCGAACAGCAACACCAACATTACGCCCGGATCGCCCACCGCCTTCAAGGTCGCTCTGGCCGCGCATTTCTGAGGATTTGTCGGGCCATCAGGGATGTCGATTGCTATTGATACCAATTCGCATTATTGAGGCTGGCGGAAGGGGAATCCATGCACGGGGCGTTGCGATCACATTTCGACAGTGACGACATCCTGACTTGGGATTCCCCGGCGCCGGCACCGAGACATGCAGGACCGGAGATCATTTCTGCCGTCCCGCTCTCCGAGCCGTTCGAACGATCATCTTACGGAAGTCGGCCGCTTAATCTGCCGATGATGGGCTTTATATTCGCTGTTCACGCGGTTGCCCTGACAGCACTCATCTTGCTGGACGTCGTGCCGCTATCGCCTCCGCGCGATGAACCGATTGTGGTCACCTTGATTGCGAGCAAGGCCGAGCCACTACCTGTCGAGGCTCGGCCACCCGCCACGTCTGAACCGCGGGAACAACCGAAGCTGAGCGCGCCAGTGCCGGTCGTCAAGGTCGAGACGCCAACGCCGCCCGTCGTTATCGCCGCGGCCCCGCCGACGGTTGTTCAGCCGCTCGCTCCCCCGCAGCCCTCGGCGCCCGTTACCGTCGGTGACCTCGCGACAAAGATGATCGTTCTTGTGCCACCACGCTATCCCGTCGAATCAAGGCGACGGAAAGAACAGGGAACAGTCTATCTCTCGCTGCTGCTCGCGACGGACGGCACCGTCTCCGAAATCGGCGTTGCCCGATCAAGCGGCTTCGAGCGGCTCGACAAGGCCGCGCTGGAGGCGGTGCGGAAATGGCGCTGGTCACCCACCATCCGCGGCGGTGCGGCGGTAATGGTTCAGGGCGTGGTGGATATCCCTTTCGTGCTCAAGATGTGAGCCCGCGCAATGGGACGATTTCACAACTATGACACGTCGCGCCGCCAATCTGCGGTCGCTACTCGTCCGAATAACAAATGACCTCGCCTGCTTCCCAGCAATTGCGGCGCATCTGGCTCCAATTCCACAAATGGATCGGGATTCTGCTGGCGGTACTGCTGATCCCGTTGTCGCTCAGCGGCGCGTTGCTGGTCTGGAACGACGAGCTCGATTACGTCATCAACCCCCAGCGTTATGCCGTGAGCGCGGAAAATGCCGCGCTGCCCGTCTCGGTATATGTCGCTGCCGCACGGACTCGGCTGAAGGACGATGACCGCATCGCCAAGATCCAGTTCGCCGGGGCGGGATCGCCCGTCATCATCACCGCAGCGCGCGTGCCAGCGGAAGGCCAGCCCAAGCGCCCGCCGATGCGAACATTGGTTTGGCTGGACCCGGCCAGCGCGCATGTGCTCGATACCGCACGGGAAAATAGCGGCGTCATGCGCGTCATCCACAAGATCCACGGGAACCTGCTCATTCCCGAAATCGGCCGCAAGATCGTCGGTGTGCTCGGCATCGCCATGCTCATTTCCTGCCTCACCGGCCTCTGGCTGTGGTGGCCGACCGTGGGGCGCTGGACACGCGGATTGCGCTGGCGCCGGGCACGCACGTTCGACGCCAATCTGCATCATCTCGTCGGTTTCTGGGTGCTGCTTCCGCTGACCATGCTGTGCGTCACCGGAGTCTGGATCTCCTTTCCCGAGATCTTCAACAGGCTTGCCGGCGAATGGGGCGGCGGCGCGGGATTGCGTGCGGCCCGCAGCGCGGTTGTGCTGCCTGCGAACCGGATGAATGCCGATGAGGCGCTTGGCGCTGTACAAAAACTCGTCCCCGGCAAATGGCCGTGGATGATTGAATGGCCAACCGACTTGCCTGCTCCGTGGCGCGTCACAATCGACCTGCCCGGCACATCGAAGGGCCTGTACAGGGTCGATGACAGCACTGGTGTGGTCCGCATCGACACGAGCCGTCCGCCGCAGCTCGACTTTCCGGTCGCCGCCGCCATGCGCCGCTGGCACGACGGGGTAGACATGGGTTTGGCGTGGCGGCTTTTCATCTTCCTGGGCGGCATCGCCCCCGCGGTTCTTGGCATCACCGGCATATTGATTTGGCTTCGAACGCGCAGATGGCGAAAAAAGACAATGGTTCGGCAAGGGGCTCTGGACACTTCCTCCTGAGAGGAACGGATCGATCTGTCGGCTGAGCGGCGTCGCGCCAACCTACCGACCAGCCCAAAGCCGGCGACCATCAAGGCCAGCTGGCAGGCTCGGGAATGGCGCTCGGAAGGTTGTAACGCGCTCGGAATGAGATAAGCTGTCTGCCAGTGCCGGCATGACCAGGCACGATAACAGGAGAGAGCAGCCATGGAATGGGCAATCCTACCGCTCAAGAAATATGCCGACTTCACCGGGCGCGCCCGGCGGAAGGAATATTGGATGTTCGTGTTGCTTACCTTCGGGCTCTACATCGTCGCGGCCATCCTCGACAGCGTGGCGGGCATGTCCGGCACGATTGCTGGTGCTTATGGGCCGATCATGACCGCGGTAGCACTGGGCCTGCTGGTCCCATCCTTGGCCGTGGGCGTGCGGCGTCTGCATGACACCGATCGATCGGGCTGGTGGCTGCTGATCGCCCTGGTGCCGATCGTCGGCTCGATCGTTTTGATCGTGTTCTTCGTGCTCGAGGGGACGCGGGGCAGCAACCGCTTCGGCGCCGATCCGCTCGCGGGCGAGGTCCCGACCACAGCATGATCTTGACGGCGGCCGGCAAGCAAGCCGGCCGCCACATATGTGATAGACAGCCTGGCCGAATCATCGCGCCGGGCCGAGGGCCGGTGTATCCGGTTGCGACCATTCGGGCAGGGGGTGGCTGGGCATGTTCGTTCTGACGGTGGGTCTGATCATCGCGGTGATCTTGCTGTGGTCACGGATAAAGCAGCTCGATCAACGGATCGAGGCGCTGGAATCGGACTCTCGGCGCGCAGCCATTCAGCCGGCGGCCGTGGAGCCCGCTTCTCAGCTAACAGCCGATGCCAAACCGGCTCCCACGCCGCCCGTCTCTACCGCGATCAAGCCGCGTACTGTCACCATCGTCAATCGCCCGCCGCAACGGAGCCTCGTCGAGGAACCCGAACCAGCGCCGGTGGAGGTTACGAGCGAACTCGCCGCCCCCTCTTCCCCCGCGCCATCGGCAATACAGCCGAGAACCATGGGGTTCGAGGAACTGTTCGGGACCAAGCTGCCGATCTGGGGCGGGGGCATCACGCTTGCGGTCGCCGGGCTGTTCATCGTGAAATATTCGATCGACGCGGGGCTGCTTTCGCCGGCGATCCGCGTCGTGCTCGGCCTGCTCTTCGCGATGGCGCTGGTGGCGGGCGCCGAAGTCGCCCGGCGCTGGAAACAGACCGCCATCGATCCGCGCATTTCGCAAGCATTGGCGGGCGCGGGCGTGGCCACCGCTTATGCCTCGATCCTGATCGCGACCAATCTTTATGGTCTCATCAGCCCTGCCGCCGGCTTCGTCGGTCTTGCCCTGACGACCGGCGCGGCACTCGCGCTCGCGCTGCGCTTCGGCTCGCCGGCGGCCGTGCTGGGCCTGGTCGGCGGGCTTGCCGCACCGGCGCTGGTCGGGGAATCGACCGGCAATATCGCGCCGCTCACCGCCTATCTCGCGCTGGTGATCGGCGGCATCGCCGGGATCGGCCACAAGCAGCGCTGGATGTGGCTGACAGCCGCCGCGCTGATCGGTGGCTTTGGCTGGGGCCTCGTGCTGGTCGCACTCGAAATGATGGACACGCGCAATGTCGCGGCTCTGGCTTCCTATACGCTGCTGCTTGCCTTTGCCTTGCCGATGCTGCTCGGCGATTTCGCGCATGAGCGGCTGCTCAAGGCCGGGGCCGCGATCCTGGGCGCGGTCCAGATCGGGCTGATCGTCAAGCAGGGCGGCTATGGCGCACTTGAATGGGGCTTCTATGGCTTGCTGTCGATCGGCGCGATCGTGCTCGCGCGGATCGACCGCAAGCTGACAATGCTGCCCCCGGTAGCGCTCGGCATTGGTCTCGTGACGATGCTCGGGTGGAGCAATCCGGGCGGCACGATGCTCGCGCTGGTCGCGGGAGGGGGCGTGTTGCTGTTCGCGGGGTCGGCACTCGCGGACATCTGGACCAGCCGGGGAACCCTGCGCGATCCGATCCAGGCGTCGGTAGCCTTGGGCGGTGCGCTGATCGTTTCCGCCATCATCGCTCCCACCGGCCTGCTGAGCGATCGTCAATGGAGCCTGCTGGCGCTCGCCGCCGCGTTGCCGCTTGCGATCTCGGCGGCGATCGGCGCGCATCGGGCGTTGCCGCATCGCGATCCGCGCTTTCTCGTGCTTGGCATCGGCGCCGCTGCGCTCGCCAGCCTCTCCGTGCCCGATCTGGCTGATCGCCTCGCCTGGCCCGCAATCTTTGCCGCGGGCGTGGCCATCCTCGTCGAGCTATGGCGCCGACGGCCCGATCTCGATTATCGGGGCGCGATCGGCGTGCTTCTGCTCGCCACCGCCGCGAGCATCGCCGAAAGCTTTGCCCGCTGGCTGGGAGGGAGCCTGCTGACGCTTGCGGGCGAGCCGCTTTACATTTCCCGGCTTCCATCCATGTCGCGCGCGCTTTCGGATCTTATCGCCCCCGGTGTCATCCTGACGCTTGCGGCATGGCGAAGCGGCAACCTGCTCCCTCCGCTGATCGGCCGCGTTGCCTTTGCAGCATGCGGGTTGCTCGGAGTGGCGGGCCTCTTCGTGCTCTACAAGCAGGTCTTCGCCATCTCCGACGGCGCCGCATTCAAGGACCATGGCATGCTTGAGCGGGTGATCCTCGATCAGATACTGTTCGCGGCGGGCTGGGCAGCGATAATATGGCGGGACCGCATTAAGGGGCTGCGGGAGCTTGGCCTCGCGATGACCGGCATCGCGGTCGCACGGGTGCTGCTGTATCATGTGCTGCTGTTCAACCCGCTGCTGCGCATCCAGCTGGTCGGCGCGGTGCCGCTGGCGAACCTGCTTGCGCCGGCCTATCTGCTGCCGCTGGCCTGGATCTGGCAAGTGAGCAAGGCCGAACCCATGCTGACCGGAAAGCTCAGGCTTCCTGTTATCGGCACGCAGATGGTGCTGATCGGCATCTATGTCGCCACCAGCCTGCGCCAGATCTTCCACGGCTCGTTGCTGGCAGCGGGCGGTGTCAGTCAGGCGGAAGACATCGGCCGCTCGCTGGCGGCGATCGTGGTGGCGATCTGCTTCCTCCGCTGGGGCATCTACAAACGCGAGCGGCCATGGCGGATCGCCTCGTTGGTGCTTATGCTGGTCGCCATCGCCAAGGTGTTCGCGGTCGATACGTCGGGCCTGGAGGGGCTCGTGCGCATCGCCTCCTTCGTCGCGCTCGGTTTCAGCCTGATCGGGATCGGCTGGCTCTACAGCCGGCACCTCAGAAGTGACGAGCCTCAACCCGACCAGCCGGCTGATCAGGCCGCCTGAAGCGCATCGAACTCGAAGCCGTTGCACCGCACGCTGTCGCAAATCGTGCGATAGTCGGAGGTCAGCTCGGTTCCCGCCGGCAAATCCCAGCGTGCCACATCGTCACCGAACGCAATGCCCATCGAGGTCGTATTTGGCGCGTCCGAATGGTTGAAGTGACGGCCATTGTCGCCGCACAGCACCCATAGCCCCCATTCGGCGTGCAGCGTCGAATAGACCCGGAGGAATTGCCGCAGGCGGGGCGGCATCTCCAGGATCTCCTGTTCGCTGAACACGCGGTCGATCCGGGAATCGAACCGCCAGATGATGTCCCCTTCCTTCACCGGTTCCAGCAGGAAAACACCAATTCCGTGGATCGGGCTTTCACGAAGTTCCGTGTCAAACAGCAGCATAAGCAGCGACCTTGCAGCATCGGCAGGGCGGCCGTGCCGACCGTACGGGTGGCGAACGGCGACACGACCGGCGGCACAACGTTCAACGCCCGCCGGGGGTTCAATGCGCCGCCGGAAATAGCGGAGCAGGTCACGCCCGCGACGGCAGAGGCCGACTAAATAAACCGCATTGCGTAGACTGGCGGCAGCCGCGCCGGCAACGGCATCCAGCTGTCGCCGCCGCTTTCGGAAACCCAGGCCCCTCCGGTGGTCGATCCCATCACCAGCCGCGTCCCGCTCGCATCGACATCAAGAGCGTGACGATAAATCAGATCGTAGCTGGGTTCCGTGGGCAGGCCGCGATCAATCACATCGAAACTGGCGCCGCCATCACTGGTTCGGCTGACAACCAGCTTTCCGTCTCTAGGATAGCGGAACTCATCCTTCACCGCCGGCACAAACCAGGCCGTATCTGGATCAGTCGGATGCACAGCGACCGCAAACCCGAAGGCCGGGCAATTTCCGGGGACAATCTCGTTCCAGCTCGCAAGATTATCGTTTGAACGGAAGATGCCGTTGTGATGCTGCACCCAATAGCTGTCCGGAGCGCCCACGCATTGAACCATCTGATGGGGATCCTGGATCGCGCCCTCTTCGGCAAGATCAGGCGGCATATAGGCGGCGCGCATGCCCTTGGTTGATAGCGACCAACTCTCGCCGTCATCCTCGCTCACCCACACGCCGCCGCAGGAGACCGCGACCGCGACGCGCCGGGAATCGCGCGGATCGACGCAGATTGAATGAATGCCGGGCTGGTCGTAACCGCCGCCGAACCATTTCTCGCGCTCGGGTTTGTTCCAAAGCGCTTCGTTGAGCGTCCAGTGCGCGCCGCCGTCAGTGCTGCGGAACAGACCTCCGGGGATGGTGCCCAGCCATAAATTGCCTGCGCCGCCATCGGCCATTGCCATCGACCAGATTTGTATGACGGAGGCACCCTTTTCGCTATTTTTCGCTTCGGCGCCTTCCGCTTGAGGAAAAGCAGGCATCCCAATCTCGGTCCAGCTTGCCCCGCCATCCTCGGATCGGTGGAGTTTCGGCCCGAAATGCCCGAGATTGGCGGCGGCATAAAGCATGCCGTCACGCGGATCACGGAGAACGAAGGTCATCGGCGAGCCCAGAAAGGCTTCGCTTCTCAGGTTCCATCCCGTGGCGTCGCGCTCGAAGAAGAAAAGGCCCTTGCGCGTCGCTGCAACGATACGGTCGCTCATTCCGTTATCCTTCCAATGGCGTCACCCTCCAGACAATGCCTGGAGCACGTAGATTTCACTGGCATCATCCACGGCCATCTCCAGGCCGCCCACGCGATTCACCTGGCGTTCGCCCGCGAAGATAATGACATGCTTCCGGATGCGACCCTGATCATCGAGAATATAATGTCTTAAGCCGGGATGTGCGGCAAACGCGCCGTCCAGCACCTCGCCCACGGTTGTCCCGGCGAATTCAGGCTCGCCTTGCGGCGCAACACCGTCGAGATGACTCGTGAATATCAATCGCGGCACAAGACTCTCCCCGCCACATCATAGCGATGCGGCGCGGAGCCGTGCAATGGCGCCATCCCGGCCAATCAGCGGCAGCATCGCCGCCATGTCCGGCCCGTGATCAAGGCCCGTCAGCGCCCGGCGCAACGGCAGGAACAGCGCCTTCCCCTTGCGTCCCGTCCGCTCCTTGAGGCCGTCCGTCAACGCATGCCATGGGTCGTTCCACGCCATCGTCTCCGCCACGGCTGCGGCTTCCGCGAGATAGGCCTGGTCCTCTTCCACGAACTCGCTCTTCTCGATCGGCCCTTCCACGATCCGCCACCAGTCGGCGGCATCGGCGACGTGCTCGAGATTGGGCCGGATCGCCTCCCAGCCCATCCGGTCCATCCCCGCCGGAAGCCGCTCGGCCACCGCCTCATAGCCCAGCATGTGAACGATCCGCCGATTAAGCGCCTTCAACTCTTCCTCATCGAACCGCGCGGGCGCGCGGCCGAAATGGGCGAAATCAAAGCCCGCGATCAGCGGCTCCGGGGTGGTCACCGGCTCAACCGGATCGCTCGTCCCGATCCGGGCCAACAAGGCGAGCAGCGCGATCGGCTCCAGCCCCTCCTCACGGAAATGGTCGCAGCCGAGCGAGCCCAGCCGCTTTGAAAGCTTCCCTTCGCTGCCGGTCAGCAACGCCTCGTGCGCGAAGGCCGGCGGCGCGGCACCGAGCACCGCGAACATCTGGAGCTGAAGGCCGGTGTTGGTGACATGATCCTCGCCGCGCACGACATGGGTGACGGCCATGTCGATATCGTCGATCACGCTCGGCAGCATATAGAGCCAGCTGCCATCCGCGCGGCGGATCACCGGATCCGACATCACGCTGGGATCGAGATGCTGCTCGCCCCGGATCAGATCGCGCCAGTGGATCGTCGCGTCATGATCGAGCTTGAAGCGCCAGTGCGGCCTGATGCCCTGCGCTTCGAGCGACGCCCGCTCGGCTTCGCTCAGTTTCAGCGCCGCGCGATCGTAGATCGGCGGCAGGCCGCGCCCGGCGAGGATCTTGCGCTTGAGGTCAAGCTCCTCGGCGCTTTCATAGCAGGGATAGACGTGGCCCGCCGCGCGCAGCTCCGCGAAGCGCGCCTCGTAAAGCGCGAAGCGATCGGACTGGCGGACGGCGTCGTCCGGATCGAGGCGGAGCCAATGGAGATCGGCCCGGATCGCTTCCGCGAAGCTGGTGGTCGAACGTTCGAGATCGGTGTCGTCGAGCCGCAGCAGGAAGCGCCCGCCAGCTTTACGCGCCCACAGCCAGTTGTGGAGCGCGGTGCGGATATTGCCGACGTGAAGCCGGCCCGTCGGCGACGGCGCGAAGCGGGTGATGACGGTCATTGGCGGGCGTGTATCATGACTGGTCAAAGGGGCAAGCGCGCGTCATTCCGCATCGATGTCTGATGAGTATCGTGTCCCCGGAATTGCGGTGTCCCCGGAATTACCGGCCTTGGGGAGCAGGCGCGCGAGCAGAGTACGGCCGCCTTCTCGAAATTTCGTCACCTAATCACTACCTAAAGATTAGTTCGGCGGCGGGAGGCAAAGAGTGGCAGAAATGAGCATTGCGGATCAGCTTGTGCACACGACTGTCAGCATCGAGTGCCAAGATGCAGGAGGGTTGGCCTCCAGTGGCACTGGGTTTTTCTTCAACTTCTGCCAAGACAGCGACGGTCAACACGTACCGGCGCTGATTACGAATAAGCATGTCATCAAGGGCGCACAGATAGGTGTATTCCACCTCAACACTACAGGAGAAAATGGCGATCCAGCGCATGGTGAGCACATCCCCGTCCCGATCACTGATTTCGAGAAAGGTTGGATTCCGCATCCGGAACCGGATGTGGACTTGGCTGCCTTCCCGTTGGCTCCAATCTTTGAATGGGTCTTTCAGACTCACGGAAAGCGAGCTTACCTAAAGAGTGTCAATCGCGAGTTCATGGCTCTGGCAGATGATCTGAATGAATTATCAGCCGTGGAAGACATCGTGATGGTCGGCTATCCCAACGGCTTGTGGGACGCGCGCAACAACTTTCCTATTGTTCGTCGTGGAATTACCGCCACACCTCCCTACGTCGATTTTGAAGGCCGGAAGGAATTCATGATCGACTGCGCTTGCTTTCCAGGATCAAGCGGCTCGCCAGTTTTCTTGTACAACATCGGCTCCTACGCCAACAAGGGCGGTGGGATTTCTTTGGGCGGACGAGTGAGATTTCTTGGCGTGTTGTGGGGTGGCCCACAGCACACCACCCAAGGGGCGATTCGGGTTGTGCCGATCCCAACTCGTGATGAGCCGGTAGCGTTTTCACGTATTCCCAACAATCTTGGCTACTGCATCAAGGCCGAAAAGCTACTCGCCTTCGAGGAGCACTTCGAGCGTCTGCTCAAAGCTGAGAAGGCCGCGAAGGAAAGCGGAGACATCGGCAGCGAACCCGACACAGCAGCCTAGTCTAGAGAAGCCCCCGCTACTGGAAGCCGAAAGAGGGCGTATCACGAGCCTGCTCGATTCCTCACGTGAACTGCTCGACCGTGACCTCCTGCGCCCTCTGAGAACTTTAATTCCGGGGACACAATACCAAATAGCTGGCGTCAACGATGTGGATGAGCTTGAATGCCGGTGACGCCCAACTAAACCCCAATATCGCCCAGTTCCGCCGCCGCGACGTGATGGCTAGCGCCCATCCGGCCGGCGTGTGTCATTCCTGAACGCGGCGGCAAGCGCACCCCTTTCCCGATCGCGCAACGCTCATTAAGAGGGCGACGGAAACGGGGACTCGCACAGACATGAAAATTCTCGCCGGCAACTCCAACCTGCCGCTCGCCGAGGCGATTGCCGGCTATCTCGAACTCCCCCTGACCGATGCCAGCGTCCGTCGCTTCGCCGACGAGGAAGTGTTCGTCGAGATCCACGAAAATGTGCGCGGCGAGGATGTGTTCGTTCTCCAGTCGACCGGCTTTCCGGCCAATGACAATCTGATGGAACTGCTGATCTGCATCGATGCGCTGAAACGCTCGTCGGCCAAGCGGATCACGGCAGTCATCCCCTATTTCGGCTATGCCCGGCAGGACCGGAAGCCGGGACCGCGCACCCCGATCTCGGCCAAGCTCGTCGCCAACCTGATTACCGTCGCCGGCGCGGATCGCGTGCTTTCGATGGATCTCCACGCTGGCCAGATCCAGGGCTTCTTCGATATCCCGACCGACAATCTCTATGCCGCGCCAGTGATGGCCGCTGATATCCAGGCGCGCTTCACCGGCAAGAACCTGATGGTCGTCTCGCCCGACGTCGGCGGCGTGGTGCGCGCCCGTGCACTCGCCAAGCGGCTCGACAACGCACCGCTGGCGATCGTCGACAAACGCCGCGAGCGGCCCGGCGAATCCGAGGTGATGAACATTATCGGCGACGTCTCGGGCCGCTTCTGCATCCTCGTCGACGATATTGTCGATTCGGCCGGCACGCTCTGCAATGCGGCCGCCGCCCTGCGCCAGGCGGGTGCAGAGGACGTGATCGCCTATGTCAGTCACGGCGTGCTTTCAGGGGGTGCGGTCGCGCGCGTGGAGGGTTCCGAACTGAACGAACTCGTGATCACCGATTCGATCAACGCGACCGTCCCGGTTGCCGATGCCAAGAAGATCCGCCGCCTCACCATCGCGCCGCTGCTCGCGGAGGCGATCCGCCGTATCGCCGACGAAAGCTCGGTATCCAGTTTGTTCGACTGAGTCGCGAGCCGATTGGCAACGCTGAATCAAGCGATTATGCTTTTCTCGACAACCAAGGGGCAGACGGCGGCATGTTGGCAGCCGGATCGAGGTTGAAGGGAGGAAGACCCATGCGTTTATTGGCGATCGCGACAGTAGTGGGCAGCAGCATGTTAGTTTCCAGCTGCGGCGATCCGAACGCCGGGCTCGCGAGTGCCTCTCACGGTCCACGCAACGAAATCGGCTCTACCTGCGCCGCGATGGCAAGCCGCAAATGGAATGCCACCCTTAGCCGCGTGAACGGGGCGAGCCCCAAATATCTTCTGAACGTAGTGGGCGAGGTTGATCTGCCTACGCCCGGTTACACGCCGATCTGGAAGATGGGCATTTCCGATCGCGGCAATCCGCCGGGGCTGCAACTGTCGCTGACGTTCGATCCCCCGAAAGAGGTGGACGCGCAGGTGGTGACCATCAACACGGTGCGCTATTCCACCGAAGTGTCCTGGTCGCGTTTGCGCTACATCAACGTGGTCTGCGGCGACGCGACGCTCAGCCGCATTCCCGACATCGGGGGCTGATACCACACCGCGCTTGCGCTCCAGCAGCAGCCGGGCGATGAGGGCGCGATGATCGAAGACGATATCGCGCTCGCTCAGCGCCTCGCCGATGCGGCCGGTGAGGTTATCCGTCCCTTCTTCCGCGCCGCCTATTCGTCCGAGAGCAAGGCAGACGCCTCTCCGGTGACGGAGGCCGACCGCGCCGCCGAAACCGCGATCCGCTCTATCCTTGAGGCCGAGCGGCCAGACGAGGGCATTATTGGCGAGGAATATGGCGTCACCAGAGAGGGCGCGCCGCGCCGCTGGGTGATCGACCCGATCGACGGCACCCGCAGCTTCATGACCGGCCGACCGATCTTCGGCACGCTGATCGCGCTGCTGGAAGACGAAACCCCCATTATCGGGATCATCGATCAGCCCATATCACGGGAACGCTGGGTGGGCGCGCGCGGCCGGCAAACGCTGTTCAACGATCGGCCGATCCGTACACGAGGCTGTACGGCGATTGCCGAGGCCCATCTCGGCACGACCTCGCCCTATCTGTTTGACGCCGCGACCCGTTCGAGCTTCGAGATTGTGGCGGCTGCGGCTGCCAATCTGGTATTGGGCGGCGATTGTTACAGCTATGGGCTGCTGGCGATGGGTCAGCTCGATCTCGTGATCGAAAGCGGCCTCAAGCTCCATGATTTCGCTGCCCTGGTTCCCGTGGTGGAGGGTGCGGGAGGCCGGATGTGCGACTGGGAGGGAAACTCCCTCGGCGCCGGCAGCGATGGACGCGTGATCGCGGCGGGATGCGCAGACCTGGTTCCGGCCGTGCTTGATCTGCTTGGTTGAAATGATCCGGTCACGGGCACCGGATCTCGGCTTCACGATCAACTATTCCGACGACAGCCGGATCCACATATGTTCGACGCGCATCGCCTGCTCCACTGAGCCGAAGGCGAGGGAATGCCCGCCGCTCTTCCTCAGTCGGTCAGCGCCCGTGATTGACGATCATGTCGACGTCGGTGCCGCCATCCTTGCGGCCGTTGAGCGTTAGATAATAAGCGCCGCCATCCTTCTTGCGCGCTCCGGCGAGGATATGCTCGCCATCGGCAAGCTGATGTTCCGCGCTAAAGCCATGGCGGATCGCCTGGGTGTAATAGAAGTCGATCAGCGTCTGGAGTGGCGCCTTGCTGGAAAAGCTCACGAGCCGCATCCGGCACGGAGCGTCGTTGTTGCCCGCTGCCTCGGTCACCTGCGCGTCGGGATAGAGCGGAAATTCGGCGGGCAGCGAAGCCGCCCAGCCGGCGCCATATTTGAAGTTCTGATCGCAGCTTTCCGGTGGGCCATTGCCGCGCGCCGCCTGATCTTCGGCCCGTTCACCGAGCGTGATGCTGCCCGTGCCATTGCCGCTCACCGGCGCGGGCGCGCGCATCAGCTTGCCGGGTGCCACTGAGGACCCGCCGCTGCCGGGCGCGGGCATCGGCGCCTGCGAATCCGATTGCGGCGTGCGGCCGAAGCGATTGGCGGGGCCGACCAGATTGGGATCGACCATGATCTGATCCTCGAGCGCATTGGCGACGGCGGGATCGATCTCCCTGCCGGATTTGTCCTTGTCCTTGCCGCCGCATGCCGCCAGCGCCAGCAAAAATGCCAGGCCCGCAGCACCTTGAAACCCGCGCTTCGCCATCAAAGGACTCCAAATATTCGCGCCTGCCTATCCGATGAGGGTTGAGGAAGCGTATAAACGCACCATTTCCTATATGGATCGCGGCGATGGCGGTCGGGAGACGAGAGGCATGCTGAATCTGGTTTCACTCTTCATCGGCGGGATCGCCCTGATCCTGGCGGCGATCGCCTTCATTCCGCTGGTCGGCTGGGCGAACTGGTTCATCATCCCGCTGGCGATCGTCGGCGCTGGGCTGGGGGCGATCTCAAGCAACAATTCAGGCCGCAACCTGAACATCTTCGTTATCCTGGTCGGCGTCGTCCGCCTTTCGATAGGGGGCGGGATTTTCTGAATGAGTGGCGCTGATAAGGCCGATTGATTAGCCCGTCATGCTGAAACAAGTTCAGCATGACGAAAAGAAAGCAATAGGATCGGTTAGCCCAGCCGCTATTGGGAGCCGGAGCCGCCGCAGATCACCTCGCCGGAGCCTTCGCTGGTGCCGGTGCAGGCGGGGCTGCCGTCGATGACGATGCGGCCCGATCCTTTCAGGACATTGCGCGAGGTGCGATTGGCCTTGAGCCGAATCTCCCCCGCGCCGATCAGCGAGACATCGGCATCGTCGGCGGTCAGTGCCGACCCATCGATCAGGCCTTCGCCCTGGCTGCGGATGCGGGCCTGCTTCGCGTGGCCGCCAAGCTTGGCGCTGCCGGCGCCATTGATTCCGACCGTGAGCTGGTCGACTTCGAGCCGGTCGACCGCCGCACGGCCGGAGCCGGTGACGATCAGGCCGAAACTGCTGCCCCGCGCGCGATCGATGGTCACGTCGCCAGCCCCGATCACCGAGAGGTTCGCGACATTGGTGGCGGTCACATAGACGACGCCACGGGCATTGCCGGTATGGGACGTGTCACCCGTCCAGTTGGTGCGATCGAGACCGATCATGAGCTGGTCGCCATTCATTTCGACTCGGAAACGATCGATCGCGAGGCGATCTCCCTGAGCACGGGCCGAGGGCGAGCCGCCGGTTACGATCTGCACGGTAACCGGTCCCTCGACACGCACCCGCGAGAAGCTGGTGACACTGTAGCCGCGCTCGACGGCCAACGCTGGCGTTGCAAAGAAAACCAGACAAAAGAGCAGTCTCGGGAGCATGGGCCCCTTATCGGCACAAGCGGCAAAAAAGAAAAGAGCGGCCCTTCCGGGCCGCTCCCTTCAAGTCCGATGCCCCTGAACCGCGATCAGACGTCAGCCGATTCGCGCACCCTGGCGTTGGCGGCAGCCGCCGCCTTGCGCAGGATGTCGAGGATCTTCTCCTGTGCGCCGGGTTCGTCGGTGGCCTCCATCGCGCCCAGCTCGCGGGCGAGACGGCTGGTCGCCGCTTCGAAGATCTGACGTTCCGAATAGCTCTGCTCGGGCTGATCGTCGGCACGAAACAGATCACGAACCACCTCGGCGATCGACACCAGATCGCCCGAGTTGATCTTGGCTTCATATTCCTGGGCGCGGCGCGACCACATCGTCCGCTTGATGCGCGGGCGGCCCTTGAGCGTCAGCAGCGCTTCCTGAAGCGTGGCATTGGAAGAAAGCTTCCGCATTCCAACAGCTTCCGCTTTGTTGGTCGGCACCCGCAGGGTCATGCGCTCTTTCTCGAAACGCAGCACATAAAGTTCGAGCTTGGCGCCAGCGATCTCCTGGCTTTGCAGCTCCACGACGCGACCCACACCATGTTTGGGGTAAACCACATAATCGCCGACAACGAAGCTCAGCGCATTTGCGACCATAAAGTGAGAACCTTTCCGTGATTCATCGCCAACACCCATCGAGTTTTCAGTACCGCATTTACATGCGTCCGAACCCGAAGGCGGGCTATAATGTCTCCACTTTTTTGACACCGGATGAGGGGGACCATCCGTCATGACAGCCATTCTGTAACAGATTTGTAGAAAAGATGCCAGCGTCCCAATTGCTGCAGGCGCAAAAAACCCCTGCGGCGCTTCCGCTGCCTTTTCCGACAGATAGCGGAGATAGTAAGGCTTAGTCGCCCTTGCCAGCCTCCGGCGAGAAATATTTGTCGTATTTCCCTTCCTCGCCCTTGTGCTCGTCGGCATCGGCGGGCTGGTCGCCCTTACGGGTGATATTGGGCCATTGCGCTGAAAAGGTGTTGTTGAGTTCGAGCCACTGCTCAAGCCCGTTCTCGGTATCGGGCAGGATCGCCTCGGCGGGGCATTCCGGCTCGCAGACGCCGCAATCGATGCACTCGCTGGGATTGATCACCAGCATGTTCTCGCCTTCATAGAAACAATCGACCGGACATACCTCGACGCAATCCATATATTTGCATTTGATGCATGCTTCGGTGACGACGTAGGTCATTTCGTTGCTCCAGAAAGCCCTCTCCCCGGTCTGCTATTTCGGCGGAGCGAGCGCGTCAACAGGCGATTGGTTGACGAGGTCGGTGATGCAGGTCGCTGCCTCGGGCGCCGGACCGCGCCGGGATGGCAGGGCGTCCACCCTCAGCACGCGGACGCGGTCATGATGCGCGAACGTCAGCACCGAACCCACCTTGACCGGCACGGAGGCGCGTTCCGCGACCCGGCCGTCGATCCGGACGCGACCATTTTCAACGAACGCCTGCGCCGCCGTTCGCGTTTTCGTGATGCGCGCGAACCACAGGAACTTGTCCAGGCGAAGCGCGCTTTCAGCCACCCTTGCCCCTCAATATCGCCAGTTCGCCGAACGCATTGCCCGGCACCGTCTCGGGCTGCCGCTTTGGCCCGCGCCGCGCCCCTATGCCGCGCCAGACCCAAGCCTCGCCCTGCCGGCGAAAGCCGACATCGCCCAACAATCTTGCGAAACTTTCTGGATGGAGACCGAAGGACGTGGCCATCGCCGCATCCGGCGCGAATGGCGCATGGGCTGCGTTGGCCTTGATCCGGGCTTCATGGAGGATGCGGGCCAGCCGCTCGGCCATGTCGACCCGCACCATCTGGCGATCCATCGGGCGATAGCCAGCGGCCGCCCACGCCTGGGCGGTTTCGATGTCCTGCGGGCGCATCACGGTGACCGCGCCGGCGGGCGGCAAGGCGGTGACGGCGCCGTCCGCCCTTGCCGCCATGAGCGCCATGCGCCAGCGCAGCGCGTCCGGCTTCAATAGCGCCGGCATGAACAGGTCGAGCGAGCCGATGCGGATGCCAAGCCGATAGGCTGTCGCTCTCTCCTGCTTTTCCAGTCCGTTGAGCACCTCATCGATCTGCCGGCGCGGGACGACGCCCAGCGCCTGCGACAAGGGTGCGTAAAGAGCGCGCTGCGCGGCCGTCGCCTTGGGGTCGCGGGCGGCCCTCGTCAGGGCGACGAGGCCCGGCAACGCCCGCGCGACCATGGTTTCGAGCCATGCCATCAACCGCGCCTCGATCCCCTGTCGCAGCGGGATCGGCAATACGTCCAGCGTCCGGTGCAAGGTAATGCGCGGCTCAAGCGCGGACCTGCCGCGTCCAAGCCGCGCGACGACATCCCCCTTCCAGAAGATCGCCACCGGCAGGCCCGGATCGGTCGCGAGCGTGAAAGCGCCGTCGTCATCGGCGGCGAGCATTTTGGCGCGCCTGGCAAGCTCGCTTCCCAACCGGCGTTCGGCGGCGGCGAGCAGCCGCTTCTTGTCAGCCAGCCGCGCGGCGGGATCAACGCGGAACCGAAAGCCCTGGAGTTTGCCGATGGCCTCACCATCGACCGCGACCTCGCCATCATCGGCGATTGTGACCGGCAGCATGTCGAGGCCCCGCGCGCCCAGGTCGCGCATCAGCACCGCGGTGCGACGGTCGACGAAGCGCTGCGTCAACCGCTGGTGCAGCGCATCCGACAGGCGCGTCTCGATTTCCACGGTGCGCTCGGCCCAGTCGCGCGGCTCCGCCAGCCAATCGGGGCGATGGGCGATATAGGCCCAGGT
>Ga0065707_10000514_pt1 | contig 27365 bp, 27 predicted proteins | sample SwiRhicommuniRL3_FD_59094 | JGI IMG/M metagenome (GOLD analysis project Ga0065707, IMG submission 59094) | Switchgrass rhizosphere bacterial communities from Rose Lake, Michigan, USA - RL3 v2 (version 2) | ecosystem: Host-associated > Plants > Roots > Rhizosphere > Soil | place: East Lansing...
CCCTACATCTAATTCTTATTACACGGACTGAACCTGGTTTACCTTTGCCTCTCCTGCGTGTCCGCGACGAAATGATGGAGATCACTGTTGCTGATCTTCGTTTTGAACAGAAAGAAACCGAAGGCTGGGTTGCAGGTCTGCACCTGATTATCCTGTCTCTTCGCGATAAAGACAGGGCAAATGATGTAGGAAATTTGATCCAATCCTTCTCTGGGCGAGATCGCTATGTCGCTGATTATCTGATCGAAGAAGTCTTTAAGAATCAATCTGAAACTGTTCAATCTTTCTTCTTAAAAACGTGTTTTTTCAATCGTTTGACTAGTTCTTTGTGTGATGCAATTATTGATGTGAACAACAGCTCAGCCATGCTTGAACAGCTTGAACGTGACAGTTTGTTTCTCGTGCAACTTGAGCGCCATCAAGAACAACCCTGGTATCGCTACAGTCCCATATTTGCCGAATCCATTCAGCATCTGGCCAGACAGCGAATCGGCGAAGCGGGAATCCAGACGTTATTTGAAAAAGCCAGTAATTGGTATGAATATCAGGGGTTATTGGATGAAGAAGTTGAGACAGCGGTCACCGCAAAATTATTTGAGCGCGCCATCACGTTGATAGAGAGGTTTATCGAGATCCATGATTTGAGGGAAATGAATACACTGGAGCGCTGGCTTGCAAAAATCCCTCAGCAGACAATTATGCTTCATCCTACTATATGTTTCACCCATGCACAGGTGATTCTTTATTCAAGGGATCGTTTTGCTTCTGCGACTGCAACTCGCATTGAGCCATTCCTGGGTTCCGCTGAGTCTGTTTGGCGGATCGAGGAAAATCACGGAAGAATTGGTCAGTTGCTCTCGTTCTGCGGAAATGTCCAATGGTCGCAGGGCGATTTTCTAAAAGCTTTTCAGTATGCACGTCAATCATTGGCTGAACTCCCCGAGCATGATGTGTTTTGGCGTGGTAATAGTCTGCTCATTATTAGTTATGAAGCCCTACAGGCGGGTCGAATTCGGGATGCCCAAGACTATGTCCTTGAGGCTCGGGCATTGTTTGGGCTTTCAAATCAACTTGTATAAATTGGAGTGATTTCTTTTGCTGCATGGTTCCGCGCGGCAACAATTTCAGCCATAATGGACACGGCAATTTCCTCAGGAGTGCCAGCCCCAATTTCGATTCCAATCGGACCATGGAGGCCATTTAGTTGTTCTTCAGTCAATCCATCCTCCAGAAGTCGCCGACGGCGTTTGGCTTGTGTCATCTTGCTTCCCAACGCACCGACATAAAAAGCGTGACTAGGCAAAGCAATTTTCAATGCAGGATCGTCCAGCTTCGGATCATGGGTCAGTATGGCAACCGCGGTAGAGCGTGTGATTGGGATTTGTTGGAATGCTTCGTCCGGCCATAGTTGGATTAACTGATCGACATTTGGGAATCTTTCCTCATTGCCAAACGCGCTGCGCGGATCAATGACCACAGTGCGATACCCAAGTGTTTTTGCCAATGCCATTAACGCGATGGTGATATGAACTCCACCCACTGCGATGAGAGTCGGTGGAGGCAGGATAACCTCCATAAAAACCTCCACCTCCTCATTCAACATTACACGACGCAATTCGCCTTGGGCAAGGGTTTCTCTCGCTACATCAAGCGCCTGTTTATCAAAGACCCGGCTGGCCAGCGCTCCGCTGACATAACCGTCCTCTCTTACCAGGATCTCGCTGCCCAGAAATTGCTCCGGACCTCGCACCACGGTGACAAGGACCGCAGATTGTTCCTCTTCCAATACGGAGCGCAAAGATTCAAAGAAATTTAGGTCGAGCGGCTTCACAAAAATGTCAATACTCCCGCCGCAGGCTAGACCCACCTCCCAGGCAGTTTCGTCTGCAACGCCAAAATGCAGGAGTTGCGGACGATTTGATTTTAAGACTTCTACTCCCGCTTCATAAACAGCACCTTCTACACAACCACCGCTCACAGAACCAGTGATTTTTTTATTGGGGGTGAGCGCCATTTTGGCACCCGCGCGACGTGGTGAGGATCCCCAGGTTTGAATGACGGTCGCGAGCGCAATTTGCTCATGATCCAGCTGCCAGTTATTTAGATCAGATAGAATGTCACGCATAATTATTTTGACTTAAAATTCGATTGAGATTGGTCTGCCGATGCGCTATTCCACTGCTATCCAACGGATGGAGTGTTTGCATTCTCTGTTTCGATTTTTTTGCGCACACGTTCATAAAATTCCTGGGCAAGTTTTTGCGAAACTGGAACCATCAACCGCGAAGCCAGGCTGGCTAATTGACCCGAAACATTTACATTGGCAGTCCAATGCACCATCGTTGAATTATCCGGACCGTCGCTGAGTCGCATTTCGCTAAGGGCATCCGCCACGCTGCCGCTTGCTGAACCATGAGCCTTTAACTTGGCAAAGTCAGGTTCATCAAGTTCCAAAATTTCCACTTCCCCCGAAAAGCGGGCTTTTACAGACCCAAAACCAATGGATACAACGCCGCGATACCGTTTCAATGGATCAAGTTCTTCAACCCTCTCTACGCCCGGGGCGCATTGCGCGATCTGTTTCGGATCGGTAAGAAAGTCCCAAACTGTTTTGCGCGGCGCACGAATTGCGACATCACCTTTTAATAACATATTTTTCCTCTACGAGATTTTTGAGCCGAAACGATGGTCGCGATGTTTAGTAGCGCAGGTTATCGAGATGAGCTGAATTTTGTGGGCTTTCGTAGTGTAGCACAATGATAATCTGAATGTCAACGATAATCGATGAATATTACCTTAATCTTGTTTGTAAATGGGAAGAGCAACAATCATTTGTGCACCTTTTCCAGGCTCGGATTGGACCGCAATAGTTCCCTTGTGTGCCATCACGATCGCTTTGACAATCGCCAGGCCTAATCCATTCCCAACAAAGTGGGCTGCATTGCGTCCACGATGGAATCGCTCAAAGAGATGCGGCAAATCTTCGGCTGGGATTCCAATGCCAGTATCCGTTATGGTCAATTTTGCTTCGTCATCAACAGTTCCAAAGGCAACAGAGATCAGGCCATTCGCGGCTGTGAACTTCAATGCATTTTCAAGCAAATTGATCATCACTTGTCTGAGTTGTTCCGGATTGCCCCTGACAGAAATATTTTCATCAAACAGGTTCACCTCAAATTCGTGTTCCGTTTGTTCGGCGCGCGAGGCAAATTGTTCACTCACTTCTCGGACCAATCGTGAAAGATCAACGGGTGTTAGATCAAATTTTGACTCTGCGGCTTCGATGCGCGACAGGTCGAGCAGGCTCTTCACCAGCGCTTCCAACCTCTGACTTTGTTCCTGGGCGCGCTCTAAATAACGAGCCTGCGTCGACGAACTTTCCCCTGCGCTCGATTTGCTCAGCAAATCGAGCGGTGCAAGTGCCTCATCCCGGGCCAATTCGAGATTGGTCTGCAAAGCTGTAAGCGGAGTATGCAGTTCATGCGCGGCGTCTGCAACAAAGGAACGCAACGTCGAAATTGTTTGCTCCACTTGTTCCGCCATTCCATTGAATGAATTCGCAAGGGATAAAAATTCCTGCTGGCGTTCGTTTGGCAGGTGCACGCGAACAGCCAGATTGCCTTGTTCCATTTGGTGCGTTGCGTGCTCCAATGCTATGACGGGACGCGTTACGCGTTGGCTCATGAACCAACCTGCTAAAGCAGCAATCGCAATGGCGAAAAGACTGGCGATCAACAAAGCAGTTGACACAGACCCAATCACGTTCCTGCCATAACTGGGCCCATTAGAAAATTCAAGCACACCCAATTTGTTTCCATCGGAAGCCGTAAGTAGAACGCTTACGTTCTGCGATGATCGGCGGGTGGGATCAGAGTCGGCTCTGGCGACAAATCCATATCCATAGGGCGAGGCATTGACAGAAAGAATAATATCAGCTGACTTTCCCGGCTGGATCTGCTTTTCAAATGGAACAATTTGTGGAAGTGGCAGACTTTCATCATTTCTATAGATGAGAATCGGTCCTTTATTTTCAGGCGGATTGGCTGGCACACTAAACATCACATTTCCTGCAGCTGGCCCTCCACCTGATACTGCCACTACCTTATTTGCGCCCGGGACCCCGGAATCGGCGAGCGTGTTTCCATTCATATCGAGCAGACGGATTTGTGTTTGAGATAAAAAGGCCAGCCCATTGATTTGATCCTGAAGTGAGCCTTTAGGCAAATCAGATTGCAGGATCTGTTCAATGAGCGGCTGCAACGCAGTTGCGTTTCCATATAGATATTCACGTTCCTGATTTGCATAGTAATTCCGCAATACCAGCAACATCACTGAGCCCAGTGAGAGCGCTGCTAACAGAGCAATCACAGCGTAGCTTAGCGGCAGTCGCCAACGAATGGAATTTCGATTCATAGAATTCACCATTTCAGTCCTAGAGCACCCCGAGACATACGAGCTTCTTCTCAAATATCTCAGTGATCTCCGTGGCTATTTTGATATTACGGTCGTTTGAACATTACAGGATTACTGATAAACAAGACCTCTGCAATAATTCTATCGCCACTTTTGCGTCCCCAGACAGTGACAAAAGACTGAGAGGTGAGATCATCGAGCGAACCTTCGGTAACCGTCTGCTGAATTACCTGCTTTTCATTGGGCTTTGGCTCAGGAAATTGGGTGTTTTCGAGATAGATAGTTGTTTCGCCTGTAAGCACCACTTCCTTTTTCGGTCCATCTGCTTTTGGTCCCGATACCGATGGTTCCCCATCTCCGCCGCCAGTTTGCAGGACAAAACCTCTTCCACCCGCGTCGATGGAAATAGCTGAGACAAAAACGGAATTATCTTTGCGTTCCACAAACAATCCGGTTACATCAGCTTTTGTGGTTGGCAGTTCGAGTGCCGGGGTCACCTGTACTGACACTGCCATCATATCCCCTTTTCCTAGTGGCATTCCCAAACCCAGAGGCCCCACTCTTCCATTCAACATCCTGCCGCCAAGGAATGCCGCCGCGCCTACAAACACGACGATGATAACGAGAATGACGAACAATTTTCTGTTTTGCATGGTTTTCTCCTGTTTTTATCCGGGATTGTTAAGTTCCGGGTTTCTTGATTGACTGAGGATTACTGTAAAAGAGTATATCGGCGATGATTCTGTCCCCAGTACGGCGTCCCCATACAGAGACAAAAGTTTGAGAACTCAGATCATCCAAAGTTCCTGCCTCCGCGGCTTGTTGCACGTTGTGGATTTCGCCATTGACCGGCGCTGGAAACTGGGTGACATCCTTGTAAATCTTGGTTTCACCGGTAACAATGATTTCAACTCTAATACCGCTGCTCTGATCCATCGGAGAATTTCCTGAAACACCACCAACACCCGAACCAAAGGAATTGGCCTGTACAAAAATCGTGTTATCTTTCCTTTCCATAAACAATCCTGTACCGTCAGCTTTTGTGCGTGGAAGTTCCGGCGCAGGGGTGATGTCATTCAGCGAGATGGAGACACGCCCGGTATTTGGTCCACCGAGTCCTACACTTCCAACTGTTCCATTCAACATTCTCCCCGCGATGAATGCCGCGATGCCGATCAGGAGGATAGCAATTCCCAAGCTGATGTAGAGTTTTTTATTTGCCATCATTGTTTCTCTTTATTCTAGGGCTGCCTTTATTCATATCTCAATGCCTCAATCGGATCGAGACGCGCAGCCCGCAAGGCAGGATATAAACCAAACACAATTCCAATTAACACCGCGACACCGAATGCCAGTGGAACACTGCCCGGATACAGCAACGCCACGCCTTGATTTAATGCCGCGGCCAATGGGATGGCAAGAATGCCTAGCACAATTCCTGCCAGTCCACCGCTGGCGCTAATAAAGATCGATTCGAGCAGGAATTGGCTCACAATATCTCTTTGTTTCGCACCTACCGCGAGGCGTACGCCGATTTCTCGCGTTCGTTCGGTGACGCTGACCATCATCACGTTCATGATACCTATCCCGCCTACGACCAGCGATACCGTCGCCATTGCCGCCAGTAGGAGAGAAAACGTTCGCGCGGCTTCCTGTTGCTGACCGAGGATGTCATTACGGGTGGTCATGTCGAAATCATCTTGATAATTCCCATCGGCATTCTGCTCGATCTGATGGCGCTGACGTAGATAGCTGGTAATTTGCTCCTTGGCTTCGTCAATGCGATTGGCATTCTTGACGTGGACAACCATATAGACCGAAGGTTCATCATCATATAGGGTTTGGATCACCGTACTGATGGGCATCAACAACCCTTCATTAGGATCGGAGCGATAACGGTTCTGTACATCAGTACTTTCCAATTCAGTGATCACACCAATTACCTCACAACGCGTGCGGTCGACCCAGATCGTTTCCCCGATCGGGTTATCACCTGAAAACAAATCCAGCGCGGTCTGATAGCCAAGCACACAGACGGGCGCACCCGCATAAACTTCATCGGAGGAGAAAAATCGTCCATCACCGAGCAGATCTTGGGCAGAAAATGACGCGTCGCCATTCCATCCCACAGGTTGAACGTCACCGCTTGAAACAATTCCATCGATGGCATCAGCTGTTGTCCCTATGGTGTTGATCTCCACCGTATTTTTTCCAAAGCGCGCCTTGACCGTTTTTGACACAGACATTTCCACGCGCTCTACTAGTGGAACGGTGGAAAGCATTTCGAGACCATCGGCAAAGGTCAGCGTTTTCCCTGTGGGCTGGAGTTCACCATCCTCCATCGCGAAACGTTGACCAATTTGAATCTGATTTGCACCCAGCGATTGAAAGGTAGCCTCCACCGCGGCGCGCGCGCCATTCCCGAGCGCGAGCATTGCAATCACCGATGCCACGCCAATGACTACACCCAGCATCGTAAGTATGGCGCGCAATTTGTTGGTGGAAACACTTCGCAATGCGGTTCGCAACAGATCAATTAGCGACATGCGCCCACTCACTTTCATTGAGTACACCATCTAGCATGTGATAAATGCGACTAGCGTTGCGCGCAACATTCAGATCATGTGTGACGATGATGATTGTGCGACCTTCTTCATTCAATTCTTTCAACAAATGCATAATCTCAATTCCTGTCTTGCTATCGAGATTTCCCGTCGGTTCATCGGCAAGGATGACTGCCGGCTGAGTGATCAACGCCCGCGCAATTGCTACACGTTGGCGTTCACCACCGGATAACTCCATTGGATTGTGTTCGGCGCGATGTTCCAATTGAACACGCGATAATGTCTCACGCGCACGCGAGAGTTGATCCTGAACCCCAAACTCTCCTTTGCGATAAGCCAATGGCAGAGCGACGTTTTCCCAGGCAGCTAGTCTTGGCAGCAGGTTAAAGTTTTGAAAAATGAAACCAATCCGCCTACCACGCAGATCTGCCAGTTCATCGCGCCGGAGTGATGAAACAGGTGTTCCTTCCAGGAGGTACTCTCCTGAGGTGGCGCGATCTAACAAACCGAGCAGATTCAATAATGTGGATTTGCCGCTCCCCGACGCACCCATCAAGGCTATAAACTCACCTGGGTGGACGGTCAAGTCTGCTTCACGTAAAGCTGTGATGACGCTTGCACCCATTGAGTAGGCGCGCGTCAGTTTTTCGGTGCGGATGACTGGTTCGCTCATCGCGTGACCACCTGCTGGCCCTCGCCCAATCCAGAAATGATTTCAACGTATGTATCGCCGCGTAGTCCCAGGTTGATTTCCTGAGTTATCTCTTGAACACCGTCCCAAACTTTGACGGTTGTTGTATCGCCGCTGGAGGCGCGCACCACCGCGCGTGGCAGGCACAAAACGCCTTCATGTTTTGCGATCGTAATGGCTGTATCCGAAGTCATTCCATCTGCCAATCCATCAGGAATTTCATTCAACGAAACATAAATGTTATAAAGCGGACGATCTCCTTCAATCCGCTTGGGAATAATCCGTTCTACTATACCCTTCACAGTCACCTCCGGTCGGGCATCGAAGTAAACTTCCACACTCTGGCCAACGGAAACGATTGGATAATCTTCTTCTGTGATGTTTGCTATGATCTGAAGTGCTTTTGGATCACCAATCGTAAATAGGGTCGCTTCCGCGTGGTATGTTTGTCCCGCCTCGGCAGAAACATCAAACACAATGCCGTCAAAGGGTGCCTTGATTTCCAAACTTTCCAGTACTGCTTTTGTGGCATCATATTTTGCCTGTGCAAGCGCTAATTCGGAATCAGCAGCGACAACATCATTTTCAGTGGGCTTGCTCGTATACCAATTTAACTTGGACTCAAGGGATTTTAAATTTTCTTTGGCCGTTGACAGGCTTGCCAGTAGCTGAGATTTAACCATTGCGTCCTCTGCTTTTTTACTTGCGTCATCCAATTCAGAAACGGTCTGCTTGGCTGCTTTAATTTGTTTTCGCAAGTCCTTGATGAAATCGTTGGTTGCACGCGGGTAATCCAGAGCAGTTCTTCTTTTCTGAAGTTTTTCTAATTCATCTTGGGCTTCGAGCAAATCGAGTTGTGCCTGTGTTGTAGTTACAGGATCGAGCTCCGCGAGGATTTGCCCTGTCTTGACCTGATCTCCCACCCGAACATTCACAGTTGATAGGCGACCCTCTGTGGGCATATTTACACTGGCCTGATTTACATTTACAAGGTTGCCCGGTGCCGTGACCGTTTGATCGACATCACAACGGGTCACTGAAACCGTTTGTGGCGTTGGTGTTGCCTCAGGTACTTTGGAACTGGAAAATCCGAAATAGCCAGCTGCAGAAATGATCAAGACTCCAACGAAAGCAAAAAGGATCATAGCGCGTTTGTTCATCATATCTCCATAAAAACGGACAAGGGATTTGCCTTGTCCATAAGTATAGAAGATTAAGGTTTCAGCGAGATTGTGAACTGATTAAGATTTCGTAATCTACTTCGCCAGCCGATAGCCAATCCCGGGCACCGTCAGAATGAGGGCAGGTTGCTCTGGTTTCAATTCGATCTTTTCCCTCAACCGACGAATATGCACATTGACTGTTTTTTCGCTCTCAACATCTGGGGCATATCCCCACACGGCTTCCACGATTTGAGTGCGTGTCAGAGCCTGGCCTCGATGGCGCGCCAGATAATTCAAGAGACGAAATTCAGTAGGAGTTAAATTAATCGATTCATCCCCGCGTCTTACCTGACCTGTTGCCTGGTCCAGCACCAAATCATTGATCACCACTGCAGCCGACTCGGCTGAAGAATATTCTCCATAGGCACGCCTCAATTGGGCGCGTATCCTCGAGTTCAATTCGCGCAGACTGAAGGGTTTGGTCATGTAATCATCTGCGCCCATTTCCAACCCGAGAACTTTATCTGTTTCATCCTGCTGAGCTGTCAACATAATGATCGGCTGATTTAATCCAGCCTGTCGCATCTGGTGGCAGAAGTCAAACCCTGATCCATCCGGAAGTCGAATATCGAGAATGATCAAATGCGATACATGCTGCTTTGCATGATTCATTCCAGTCGAACCATCGACACATAGCTCTGCGCGGAAACCGTAATGTTTCAACCCATCCAACAGACTTTGTCCGATCGCGGGGTCATCTTCGATGACGAGAATCCGATATGTTTCCATGATTAAATTATAGCATTGGCATTCCCTAGACTCAGCATAGCTTTGTTGATGATAAACAAAGCAATTAACAAAGGCTCATTTCATCATTAAAAATTGATAATAATTTTCAAATCAGTACAAATGTCTACTATGATCTATGTGGGTGTCAGCTAAAATGCTACAGGTTTTGGAATAGGGCGAAAGATTTTATTGATCACCGTGGCTGTCTCCAGCCTATTTCCTATCTTAAGATAAAAGAAATTTATCATAGATGCAGAAAGCTAACTATTTACGCGAGTAACAATCAATTTTTATCCGATATAAATGTTGTAACATGGCAGGGTTTTCCCTACCCTGTGTATTTGTTACCTTTTTTCACCTAATCCGTCTAGTTTCATAACATTTGCAATGGTTCCATGGCATTGCTTTTATCGTTGCAGTGGATCAAGACAACAAGAAGTTTTTCATCGATCTAAGGCGGGATTCTGGAATGATTACCAAAGGCATTCGTTGAGCCCACATCGAGATATAATGCAAAAATTTTTTTAAATACTATATTAACAATTCTTTAAGTATTTGTTAAATACAGGTAAAAAGGTTAATTGGATGATTGAAAATAGATTGCTTAAAAGTTTATCGTCAGTCCCGCCGGAGTTTCAGCCGGTGTACGACCTGAGTATGGTGATTCCGACCCGGAACGAGTCGGGGAATATCGAGCCGTTGTTGATGCGGATCCACCAGGCGGTGAAAGGGATCGCCGTGGAAGTGGTGTTCGTGGATGACAGCACAGACGAAACCCCGGACGTTATCCGTAAATTGCAGGATTGGTTCCCGCTGCCCATCAAACTGATCGCCCGGCCGGCCGAGCGAAGGAAGAATGGCTTGGGGGGTGCGGTCGTGGAGGGGTTCCAGGCTGCCCAAGGCACCTGGATGGGAGTGATGGATGCGGATCTGCAGCATCCGCCGGAAATGATCCCGCGCCTGCTGCGCCAGGCTCAAAAGAGCGGCTCGGATATTGTGATCGGCAGCCGTCTGGCACCTGGGGGGGATTCGAGCAGCCTGGGGTTCACCCGCAATATCATCTCGCACGTCTTTGCCCTGACCACGCGCATCGCCTTCCCGCAGCGCCTGTGGAATGTGACCGATCCGCTGACCGGGTTCTTCCTGACCAAGCGCACCTCGGTCAACCCGGCCGAGTTGAAACCGGATGGGTTCAAGATCCTGTTGGAGATCCTGGTCTCGCATCCGCACTTGAAGGTGAGCGAAGTGCCGATCCAGTTTGGGCATCGGAATGCGGGGGAGAGCAAAGCCTCGGTCAAAGAGACGGTGAAGTTCTTCCGCGGCTTGTATCGCCTGCGGATGGCCGGTAACGAGAACTTTATGCGCTTCCTGCTGGTGGGTATGTCTGGCTTGGTGGTGAACAGCCTGGCGTTGTACGCCTTCACCGAGCTGGCTGGCATCCATTATGTGATCTCGGCTGCGATTGCCACACAGATGTCCACGCTCTGGAACTTTGGCTTGACGGAGACCTGGGTGTTTGGCAAGCGCGAGACGGAGCGACCGTTCCTGCAGAGACTGGTGAGCTTCTTATTGATCAACAACCTGCTGCTGATCCTGCGCGGACCGATCATCACGCTGATGGTGGGCCGACTGGGGATCCATTATCTGATCTCCAATCTGGCTTCGCTGTTCGTGATGACGCTGCTGCGGTATCTGCTGGCAGACAAATGGATCTGGAATAAAGACAACAAACCCACAACAACCACAGAAGAGAGGAAAGCTGACATGAACGTAACCAAAACCAACCCGAGTAAGAAGATGGAAGCCTTTGGCTTCTCGTACAACATCCACGACATCATCCAGATAGCCTCGATGTTTGAATTGCCGGAACTGGAGTATTTCCGAGTGCCGGCGCTGACGGCTGACCCCGACATCCGTGTCCGCCTCGAACGCAGACGCAAAGATAGACGAAAAGCCTCCCGCAATGGTGGTGTCCCGCGCCGAGGTACAGACAATATTCACTATGCCGAATCCTTGGGTCGCCATGGCTTTGAAGTGACGATCTCGAACAAGAATTGTGTGGAGGTTGCCGTCTCCCCCATTCTGCGACATTCACTGCATGTGCTCTACACCAATGTGGTTGAGCCGATCCTGCGCTGGACGTTCGTTCGCAAGGGCTATGCTCTGGTCCATGCAGCCTGTGTCTCATTCGATGGACAGGCCGTCCTGGTAACGGCGCGCACAGATACCGGCAAGACCTCGACCATCCTGCGCACGGTGGATAATTATGCCTGCTCATTCCTCTCGGATGACATGACCATTGTCAGCAAGGATGGGCACGTGATGAGCTATCCCAAGCCGTTGACCATCTCCAACCACACCTTGAGTGCGGTCAATGCTAACTCCTCCCTCAAGTGGTGGGAGCGGATCGCTCTGCAGTTCCAGAGCCGCCTGCACTCCAAGGGTGGACGCAAGATCGGGATGGATCTGAGCCAGTCCAAGCTGCCGGCGGCGACGATGAATGCCATCGTGCAATGGATTGTTCCTCCTCCGAAGTACATGGTTCATCGCCTCATNCCCAAGGTNACTTATGCCAATCATGCCACCCTGGCGCGTGCTGTGATCATTGAGCGCGGNNCNGAATTCGATGAATCTCTCACGCATGAGCAGGCTGTGGAAACGTTCGTGAAGAATGCGGAGGATGCCTATGGATTTCCTCCCTACCCCATCCTGGCTGATTCGTTGAGCACATGGGAAGAGAATAATCTTCATTCTGCAGAGCAAGCTATTGTTGCTGCCGCGCTCCAAGGCATTCCCACAAGCCGCCTGCGTGACCCAAAATTCAACTGGTGGCAGCGATTGCCCGTACTCGTTCAAAGTATTTCTACAACCACAACACAGCTGGTTGGAGCGGATGACTAGTTATAGTGATGGTTCTTAGAAACTTAAATTTTGCTCAAAAACTGAATGTATATAAAACAAGGATGACTATTGATCGCTTAATGCAGACACTCATGTTAGGGGTAGGGTTTTCCCTTATACTTACGCTTGTAACCTTGTGTACGCCGGGGCCGTCTGGCTTTACAAAGCTCTCCAACGATCCCCTCACACGACCTGCATCCCCACCTGTCACTGATACACCAGACAACTCTGTTCCACTGCTTGCCTATTACTACATCTGGTTTGATACACAATCCTGGGATCGTGCCAAAGCAGATTATCCATTATTAGGCCGATACAGCAGTGATGATGCAGATGTAATGCGGCAGCATATTCAATGGGCAAAGGCCGCGGGAATCGATGGTTTCATTGTCAGTTGGAAGAGTACGGAGAAGCTGAACCATCGTCTAGATCAACTGGTTAAAATTGCGGAGGAAGAGAACTTCAAGCTTGCCATTATCTATGAAGGTCTGGATTTTGATCGGAATCCTCTTCCTCCACAGCAAGTGGATGCGGATTTGAACTATTTTGTGCAACACTATGCTAACCATCCAGTATTTAATCTTTTTAAAAAGCCGATGGTGATCTGGTCGGGAACTTGGGAGTATTCGTTGGATGAAATAAGAAGCGTAACTCAGACAAAAAGAAATGAGCTCCTTATTTTGGCGTCTGAAAAAAACGTAGCAGGATATCAACGCTTGTCAGAATTTGTAGATGGTGATGCCTATTACTGGTCGTCAGTGAACCCGGACAGTCACTCCAACTATTTGGATAAATTGACGGCCATGGGAAAAGCAATCCATGACAATGCTGGAATTTGGATTGCTCCTGCGGCACCGGGTTTCGATGCCCGCCTGGTTGGAGGAACCTCGGTTGTCGAGAGAAAAGCTGGTGAAACGTTGAAGACTGAGTTGAATACAGCTCTTCAATCCCTGCCGGATGCAATTGGACTGATCAGTTGGAATGAGTTCAGCGAGAATTCCCATATTGAGCCCAGCCAGGCCCATGGCAACCTCTATCTCAAGGTGTTGACCGAAACTCGCCTTTCCCTTCCCAGATAATCATCAAACTAGAGAGTAATATGATATGAATCTTCGAAATCTAAATCTATCAGTTCTTCGGGAACGCATTACGCAGCATATCCAGCCTCGGAATCCAACCCTGGTCCGATTATGGAATGGGGACCGTGAGGCCATTGCTCGTATCATCAGTGTGACTCTGGTCATGTGTCTGGCTGCTGGGATACGTGTTTGGGGATTGAATCAAATTGGCTTCAATACGGATGAGGCAGTTTACTCAGGTCAGGCCGCGGCTATTGCCCAAGTGCCGGTACTTCGGGAAATTTTCCCGGTCTTTCGCGCTCATCCTCTACTATTCCAGTTCGTATTGGCCCTACTTTTTAATTTCGGAGTCAGTGATCTGGCCGCGCGGCTTTTAGCCGTCGCCATTGGCGTCGCCGCAGTTTTCATGGTGTATCGTCTGGGTAGTCTGCTGTATGGCGAATATACTGGCGTATTGGCTGCGCTTATTTTGGCAGTCATGCCTTACCATGTGGTTGTGAGCCGTCAGGTGCTTTTGGATGGCCCTATGGTATTGTGTTCCACCCTGACCCTTTACTTGTTGGCGCGCTATGCTTTGACGGGGAATCCGATCTGGCTTCATGCCGCTGGCATTGGGATGGGATTAACCTTCCTCGCCAAAGAGACCGGTATTATTTTAATTGGCGCTGTTTATTCTTTCTTTGCTCTCTCCAGGGATATCTTTGTCCGCCTCCAGGATTTAATGATCTCATTTGTTTTAATGGTTCTCATGATCCTGCCCTTTCCAATTTCGCTTTGGCTTGCTGGAGGTTCCAAAGTCGGTCAGCAGTATTTGATCTGGCAACTATTCCGCCGCCCCAATCACACCGCGGATTTTTACCTGACCACGGTACCCGGGCAGATTGGCATCCTGGTCATTATCATAGCGATTGCCGGTTTATTTTTATTGTGGAGTGAACGAACCTGGCGCGAAAGACTCCTCCTTTTGTGGATCGCAGTTCCCATTGTCTTCTTCCAAATATGGCCTACAAAAGGATATCAGTATTTGCTTGCGATTGCTCCTCCATTTGCGATATTAGCCGGCCGCACATTGATTCGATGGTTGTGGGTACAAAATCCGTTTTCTAGAAGCAAGCAACTGAGCACAACCTGGATTAGGGCATTGTTGGGTGGGATTTTGATTATTACCCTGCTCAGCTCAAGCTGGCAGACTATTCAGCCCGCTACTACTGGCGCTTTTATCGCCGGAACGGGAGGCGTTCCGGGAGGACGCGAGGCTGGTGAATGGATCCAGGAAAATATTCCGGGCGAGGCGACATTATTAACCATTGGCCCGTCCATGGCTAATATTCTTCAGTTTTATGGGCAAAGGAAAGCGATCGGCTTATCTGTCAGCCCGAATCCGCTCCATCGCAACCCTGCCTATGAATCGGTCAATAATCCTGACTCTAATATTCGAACAAACAATATTCAATATTTAGTTTGGGATTCATATTCAGCCGGTCGTTCTACCTTTTTCTCTGACAGACTACTCCAATTGGCGGCGCGTTTTAATGGCAGAGTTGTTCATACCCAGACGGTAACAGTGACTTTGGAGGATGGAACCAAAGTTGAAAAGCCGGTAATTATCATTTATATGGTGCACCCATGAAACATATAAAGTTATTTACTTCCTTGTTGATTTACTTCAGCGTGGTTACTCCAGTTTTTGGAGCTACGAATGCTTATGCCGAATCGGGAACTACGCCAAAAACGCCTATTGAACACTTTATTGTGGTGATGCAACAAAATCATACTTTTGACAATTATTTTGGTACCTACCCAGGTGCGAACGGTATCCAAAAAGATACTTGTATGCCTGTTTCACTAGCAAATGAAAAAGCATCGTGTGTATCGCCCTTCAGGATCACAAACGAGCCAATCAGCGACTTAAGTCACTCAGATGTGATCTTTAGCAAACAATATCAAAATGGAAAAATGAACGGTTTCATCGACGCATTGAAACAGTTAAATCAGAATGGAACCCTGTCCATGGGCTATTATGATGAAAAGGATATTCCCTACTATTGGAATCTGGCGGATCAGTATGTTCTCTTCGATAACTATTTTAGTTCGGCTCATACAGGTAGTATTACAAATCGTATGTTCTGGGTGAGTGGACGAGCGGGCCGCGAATTTAACCGCATTCCTGAAGGAGGGTTTGGTGACATTCCTACTATTTTTGATAAGCTCCAGGAACGCGGGATCTCGTGGAAGTTCTATATCAGGAATTATGAACCGTCTCTCAATTATCGAACATTAAAGGAACTGGATTATCTGCCTCCGCAGGTCCAGTGGGTACCGCTTTTGAGCTTCGATCGCTTCTTGGATGATCCAGAACTTTCCAGCCGCATCGTGGATTTCAGCGAATATTACAAGGACCTTGAAAACGGAACCTTACCAGCTGTGTCCTACGTTCTCTTGCTTGGTGCCACCGAGCATCCGATCTCAGACCCTGGGCTTGGTGAGAAAGCAACCCAAACCATGCTTCAAGCGCTGATGCAAAGTGATTCCTGGAAAAGTTCAGCGTTCTTTCTCACCTATGATGACTGGGGGGGCTGGTACGATCATGTTCCGCCGCCTCAGGTCGATGAACGTGGCTATGGCTTTCGAGTTCCCTCTCTGCTGATCAGTCCCTATGCACGGCAGGGACATATCGACCACACCCTGCTTGACCATACCTCCATCTTGAAATTTATTGAAGAGAATTGGGATCTCCCACCCCTTGCTGAACGAGACGCCAAGGCAAATAATTTTACATCCGCCTTTGATTTCTCGGGATCGCCACGCCCTCCAGTCTTTATTGCAGCAACTCGTGAAGCGCCAGCACCCCGCATTCAGCCTCGGCGTATCGTGATCTATGCTGCCTATGGCGCTGCCATGCTTTTCGCTTTTCTGATTCTTGCGAGGGCGGCTATGGCTACAACGAAGGAAAACCTTCAACGCTCATCGTATGAGCCCTCTTTGCATGAGGAAATTAAGCCATGACAATTTCTATTCGACATATGGTTGTTACCCTGGCTGTGGTATTTCTGAGTCTATTCAGCTCAACGATGCCGGTTCTTGCTCAGGGACCGAATCATTCGGTTTTACAGGGACGTAAGCCTGCCAATTTAATTATTGAATCGTTAAAGCCATTTTCACTGGGTGACCATCCGGTCATTAATGTACAGCTCACGGCTCAATTTGGAGCGCCGATTCCCAATCAGCCCATCATTATTCTGGTGGAGGGCGTCCGTAAAGCCGAAGGTCGCACGGATAGCCGAGGCGTCGCATCCATCCCTTTGCGATATATATTTCCGGCAGGGACTTATCATGTGAAAGCCATTTATCCCGGAATCATTTCGATTGGCGTGAATCGGGCGACTGCCGAAGCGGATATTGTTATCGAACCTTCCAAGGTTGCCATATATACCGTTCCGCCCATCCCTGGAGTCAAGTTCAAGCTTAATCAGCAAATTTATACATCTGATGAAAATGGCATCGTAGAGCTCTCCGTTGACACGAGTGGAGTTTATTCGCTGGAAGTATTGCCAATTGACGAAGCTGGCATATCATCCAATACACAACTACAATTTGCTCGTTGGAACGATAATGTTTTTACCGTCAACCGCAAAGTTTATTTCCCCAGAGCTCGCAGACTTGAGGCCGGTTTTAATGTCAACTATCAAATGGATCAAAAATTCTATGATACGACGGGCGAGCCGGTAGACCCAGCCCGCGTATCTTCCATGGTCATTAGAGGAATTGGAAACACCTATACACTCGATGGTGCCGGGCCGGTCTGGTTGCCATCCAATCGTCTTATCCGTCGCGTTACGGAGCGGCTGGAGAGTCAGGAGATTCTCTACTATTTTAGAGACGTAACTATCGATGGCGCAAATGTAATTAATAGGAGTCAGCAGCGTTTTCATATCCGCCCGAATGATACCTGGCCAATCCAGGTGCTGCTTTATTCCGTGCGTTTTACTGCTCGGGATGCGATGTTTCATTTTCCAATCGGCAAAGGAATTGAGCTTACTTATCCAGATGGCCATATGGAAAAATTCTTTTTTGATTCCAATCGTGCACAAATTACGATCCCATCTCTGGCCCGCGGTTCTTACAGCGCCAAAATAACTGGAGCTGGTGGTTCGGCACCTCCCACTCCTATCCATTTATCCCGGGATCAGGATGTGGAATTGCTGATGCTTAGCTACCTGGATATTGCTTTGATCATTGGCATCCCACTTTCCGTTGCGTTAGCTTTCTTCTTTATTGGTCGCCCCTATTGGCTGCGCGTGGTGCGCCATCCCACAAAATATAAAGAATTGATTTATCAAAACAATTCACGCGATATATCACTCAAATCATAAATTTCCTACGCTAATCCTGGATTTCGACTCTTTGCCACCTGCGGATCGAATTGACGCGGAATATTTTCGTGCACTGGTTGAGCCGATCCATTGTGATCGTTCTTTCTAAGACCTGACCCGTTTCCATTAAATACGCGCGAAATGTCCCTGACAGCACTCCACAGGAAATTGGAGGGGTGAGCAGTTGACCATTTAATTCAACCACAAGATTTCCAATCGTAAATTCTGTCAGTTCGCCGAATTCGTTATAAAGCAAAACATCATCGAATTCTTCGAAGTCTTTCCGCGCGGATTCATAAACTTCGCGTTGCGTGGTCTTGTGGAAGAGAAAGACATTGCCGCTGTCAACCGGTACTTTTGCAAGACAAGCTTTCAAGGCCTGATCGTCTCTGATAATTTCGAAAACAGCGGATTCATGTTGTAATCTTCCAGCCTGATCGAGCAACACCCGGACTCGTTGAGGCGTAACAAACGCAGAGGAAATTTGTTTAAGATAATTTTCGAGGTCTTGTTTTGTGATTGGAATGTCAAAGTAATTTGCTGAGTCAAGCATGCGCGCAGTATGCTTCTCTTGCAGAAAAAATCCAGCCTTTTGTGTCCAAAGGAGTGTTTCAAGCAGGGAAAAGGGAAGCGGTTGTTGGACAAGCACTTCAGCCTTGAGCAGTGCTTCGGCATATTCATCTATGCTGGACGATTCCCACACGATGCCTCCGCCAATGCCATATTCTGAGCGCTGACTATCTTGATCGATCAATAGCGTGCGGATAGCCACATTGAAACTCCCTTTCCGCTGTGGTGATATATAGCCAATTGTTCCCGTGTAAATATTCCTGGGAGTATTCTCCAACTCTGAAATGATTTTCATCGTACTGACCTTTGGTGCTCCTGTAATGGATCCACAAGGAAAAAGTGCCGTAAAAATTTCCGTCGGCGATGCATTTGTTTTGGCAGTCACGGTGGATGTCATTTGCCAGAGTGTGGGGTAGCGCTCCGTTTCGAATAAGTGGGGGACATACACGCTCCCAACCTCCGCAATTTTCCCAAGATCGTTGCGAAGCATATCCACGATCATTACGTTTTCCGCGCGGTTTTTTTTTGAATTTTTCAGCCACTCCGATTGTTCATTGTCCTCGATCATTGTTCGGCCGCGCTTGGCGGTCCCTTTCATCGGGCGGCAGGTGATCGTATCTCCGTCCAGTTGAAAGAACAGTTCAGGCGATGCTGAACATATGATATGTTGTCCGATGTCAATATAAGCTGCATGATTGTTCTGATTTTGTGCAAGATGAAGAAAGAAATCCCATGCATTGCCAGTGAAACCGGCTTGCATCCGCATGGTGTAATTGACTTGATACGTTTTGCCTTCTGCAATGCAATCCTTGATTTTTGCAATTGCTGCGTTGTAAGCTTCTCGATCAGTTATTGGATGCCAGTCTAAAATTGGTTTCGGCCTTGCCGGGCCGGGCAAGGTGACAATACGCGGCTTCGGGTAAAGTCCAAACCATAGATAGGGGAATCCAGTTCCCGGCTTTGTGTGAAGCGCAGAGTCGAATGCAGGAGCAGCCTCATAGCTGAGAAATCCTGCGGCATGCCAAGCGTTGACCGCGATTAATCGTTCAATCTCTCGAAGTGCTGGCAAAACATCTTCCAGTTTTTTTGCCGCAATAATTTGGTGAGGGTTTGAAAAATAAAGCCAATCGTTATTTTCTTTGAGCAGAACCTCATTCTGTTTGACTAAGCCGCTTTGTGGTTTAATTTTATCCATGTCTAAATCAGTTCAAATTTTTCTTCGCTGGCTGCCTGCCCTGTTCATGATGTTGTTGATTTTTTTTATATCGGCAAAGCCTTCTTCTCAGTTGCCTAATTTCGATTGGGCGGATAAGGTCATCAAAAAAGGTGGACATGTCATTGGTTATGCTATTCTGGCCTTGCTCTATTGGCGAGCCTTTGATTTCATGAGAAACAAACGCTGGGCCGCGTGGCTATTGGTGTTGCTTTATGCGGCCACCGATGAATTTCATCAATCCTTTGTGCCCGGACGTCATTCCACGATCTGGGATGTAGTGATCTTTGATAACTTCGGCGCCCTGATTTCCTTATGGCTCCTCAGTCGATATAGAAAACAAAAACGACCAGATCCATTTCATCCGATCGCGAAATAGCCTCGTCGCTAAGATTTGATCGTGCTACTCAAACTCAATGTCAATGTCCTCGTCATCTTTCCACTCTTCCATGCGATCGATCTCAATATCGCTGAACAAACCTGGCTGATGCGCATGGATATGGTAGCGCTTTACCAATTCAAGCATAGCTAAAAATGTGACCACGATCTCCAACCGGGATGCACCGGGGTCTATCAATGCACGGAACGTGGAATGTTCCACTTCCTTCATCACTCTGGCGATCAGGTCAATCTTCTCGCGGATCGTCACGCGTGGCGGAGCAATGATCACACCCAGGGGTTGCTTATTGCGCTCTTTGGCAAATGCTTCCTCTGCCGCGGCGACAAGTTTCTCAAGCGTGAGATTCGTCAGATCAAGTTTGGGTTCAATCTTCGGTGGAGGAGCAACCCGCAAATAAGTCCGCAGGTTGGCTTGCTGACGGTCATTCATCCAGACGCCGATCTCTTTATAGCGTTTATATAATTTCAGTTGGTCAACCAGCGACCGTCCGATATCTTCTTCGTCGGCCGCACGAGTGGGTGGTCTCGGCAGCAGCGCTTCAGATTTGATCTGTAACAGTTTTGCTGCAATCACAAGGAATGCCGAGATTTCATCTGCATTGAGTTGCTCAAGATTTTTTAAGGAGGCGAGATATTGATCCGTTACGGATGCCAGTGAAACGGCTGTAATATCCAACTCGGCATGCTCGATCAAATCCAGCAATAAGTCGAGAGGTCCTTCGTACACAGACGTGTGAACCGTGTAATTGAGCTGGCGACCGAGCAGGTTATCCATAGGCGGGAAATTATACTCTGTTACGATATAATTTCATTATGGCAGAAAAATTAACTCATCTTGATGAACAGGGCCGCGCTCGTATGGTGGATGTCGGCCATAAGCCTGATACGGAACGAATTGCTATCGCCCGCGGTGAAGTGCATATGAAAGCAGAAACACTGGATTTGATCCGCGCCGGACAGATCAAAAAGGGAGATGTCCTCACCGTGGCACAGATCGCGGGGATCGGCGCTTCGAAACGGACCTCTGAACTGATCCCGTTATGTCATCCATTGCCTCTCACGAAAGTGGACGTGGACCTGGTGCTTGATGACTCTATTCCTGGGGTAGTCATCACTGCTACAGCAAAAACGATCGGCAAAACAGGCGTCGAAATGGAAGCATTGACCGCGGTCTCAGTCGCAGCCTTGACTGTTTATGATATGGCAAAAGCCGCCGAGAAAACGATGCGGATTCAGAATATACGGTTGATTGAAAAGCATGGTGGTCAGAGTGGCGATGTAATTAATGAATGATCGATGGAGTCGACTAGCTTGCTGGCCTGTGTTACGCGAGCGAGCTTCCTGACTCCATCGATACAAATGAGGAATAATGAATTATCAATCTATCAATTTTCAAGAGAAATTGACAAAAATTTCTGAGCATTGGTCTCCCAGGATTGTTGCACGGATGAACGATTATCATTTCAAGATTGTCAAAATAGAAGGGGAGTTTGTCTGGCACGATCATCCTGAAACAGACGAAGTTTTCATTGTGCTAAAGGGTCAATTGGAAATTCAATTCCGCGATGGAAATGTTATTTTGAATGACGGTGAAATGTTTGTTGTGCCGAAGGGATTGGAGCACAGGCCTGTTACTAAAGAAGAGTGTCATATTCTGCTGGTAGAACCTGTGGGTACCGTCAATACGGGTGATGTCGTCAATGAGAGAACTGCGGCAAATGATGTCTGGATATAGAAACTTATGAACCGTGTAAAACTATTATTCTTTGCAACGCTCCGAGACCGGGCGGGGACCAAATCGATGGAGCTGGAGGTTCCTTCAGATCTTACTGTGCAAGGATTGAAGGATAAGATATCGGCCGATTATCCGAATCTCAAGGAGTCGATGTCGAGTGTTTTGATCACGATCAACCGCGAGTATGCCTTTGATGATGCCATCATTCCTCAGGACGCAGAACTAGCCATGTTCCCGCCGGTGTCGGGAGGCTGATTTCTCCCGTTGTCGGAAACATGGTTTAATCATATAAGAATATGGAATTCCCAACGATTTTCTCCATCATTGAGGACGAGATTGACCTGAATGCTCTGCTGGCCAGGATCACGTTGACTAGCACCGGCGCGGCTGCCATCTTTACAGGTATGGTTCGTGGTGAAACCACGCGCCGCGATGCCCACAAGACTGAGTATCTTGAATACGAGGCTTATATCCCAATGGCGGAGTCGAAAATGAAACAGGTCGCAGATGAGATCCGCGCCCGCTGGCCTGTTGTTGAGGGAATTGCCATTGTTCAACGGATTGGGAAACTTTATCCCAAAACGCCGACTGTTCTCATTGCCTGTACGGCTGCCCACCGCGATACGGGAGTCTTCGAAGCCGCACGTTACGGGATTGACCGTTTGAAGGAAATTGTTCCAATTTGGAAGAAAGAAGTTAGTCCGAATGGAGAGTTTTGGGTGGAAGGTGATTACATCCCAAGAGCAGGGGAGTAGCTAAACTTGAGATAGAACCGATAATTTGAAACAGAATCCGTGGTCGGCTAAGCGCGAAGCGTAATCATGGTCAGCTTGCGACCGTGACGCAATGGGTTATTTGGGGTTTAGTACATGGAAAGTCATACTTGCAAATTGTGAGGAGTAAATGGAACGAGTTGTTATCACAGGAATGGGTACAGTTAATCCACTGGGCTTGACAGTAGAAGAAAGTTGGAGGAATGTGATTAATGGGGTTTCCGGCGTAGGTCCTATCACGTTGTTTGACTCTTCAGCATTGAATGTACATTTCGCCGCGGAGGTCAAGGGATTTGAGCCGGATCACTATATGGATGCCAAAGAAGCGCGGCGGCGCGATCGTTTCGAACAATTGGGAACTGCCGCAGCAAACGATGCGGTCGCCAGTTCTGGGCTTGAGATTACTGAAGCCAACGCCAGCAGAATCGGCGTGCTGGTTTCCTCGGCAATTGGTGGGATTAAATCATTGCAGGATGCTGTCATTACGAATCATACAGAGGGACCTCGTCGAGTGAGTCCATTTTTGATCCCCATGCTGATGCCGAATGGCGCAGCAGGAATGATCGCAATTGACCATCAGATCAAAGGACCCTGTTTTTCCGTCGCTTCAGCCTGTGCGTCCGGTGCAGATGGGATCGGTACCGCGATGTTGATGTTGAAAGCTGGGATGATCGATGCGGCGCTTGCGGGAGGCGCTGAAATGACGATCTGCACAACCGGGGTGGCTGCGTTTGATCGGGTGGGCGCGATGTCCCGTCGCAACGAGGACTATTCGATGACTCCCCAACCGTTTGACAAAAATCGGGATGGGCTGGTGATGGGAGAGGGTGCAGCGGTGTTGGTCCTGGAAACTGAATCTCATGCAAAAGCGCGCGGCGCCAATATTTTGGCGGAACTTGCAGGCTATGGTGCTACCTCGGACGCATTTCACGTGACGGCACCCCATGAAAATGGCGAAGGAGGATCTGCGGCCATGCGCACGGCTTTAGCTTCTGCCAGGGTTACGATAGATGATCTTGGTTATATCAATGCCCATGGGACGGGAACAACTTTGAATGACCAGTCAGAGACCCGCGCCATCAAGGCTGCGTTTGCCGAGAAGGCGTATGGTATTCCCATTTCCTCGACCAAATCCATGACGGGCCATATGATGGGTGCAACTGGCGCATTGGAGGCGATCTTTTGTGTACAGGCAGTGCGTGAGGGTATCCTTCCGCCGACGATTCACTACGAGACGCCCGATCCTGAATGCGACCTCGATTACATCCCGAATGAGGCGCGTGAGAAGAAGATCGATCTGGCGATTAGCAACGCATTCGGCTTCGGAGGGCATAACGCCGTGCTGGCCATACGGAAATACAGTTAATTCGCGCTGAGCAGAGGAGATTGAGCGATAGCAAATCTCCGCAGACGAAGCGCATACGTCTCGACTTCAGCTCGCGAAAAGCGCTCGCCTCCGTTCGACGCAAATAATCGTAGGCTTGTGAAACTCGAAAATGCGTGCTATAATCCGCCGTCGCGTAACGAAGGACCGCATAGATATCCAGACCACCCGTGTAGCGGGTGGCGGTAACAGAAATCATAAACGTGAGGAAGAAAGATAATGGCAGATATCATCAAGGCTCTCGAAGCCAAACAGAACGAAAAAGTTCCCGCCGTGAAAGCTGGCGATAACGTCAGTGTCCATGTCAAGATCAAAGAAGGTGACCGCGAACGCATCCAGGAGTTCAAGGGCACTGTCATCCGCATGCGCAAAGGTGGTAATGACCAATCCATCACTGTGCGCCGTATGGCTTCCAATGGCATTGGCGTAGAGCGCACCTTCCTGCTCCGTTCCCCGCGTGTGGACAAAGTTGTGGTCGAGCGCCACAGTGTGGTTCGTCGTGCGCAGCTTTATTTCATGCGCCAGCGCACAGGCAAATCGGCCCGCCTCAAACAGAAGTTCGACTAATCAAATGCATCAGACCCTAAGGATTTCCAAAATCCTTAGGGTCTTTTTTGTTTTACAATTGGGTTATGAAACCACTCATTGGAATTACTACCAATCAATCCCAGAATGTGTATGGTCAGCCGACCATAATGCTCATGCAATCCTATGTCAATGCCGTGATACAGGCGGGAGGCGTGCCGGTGCTCATCCCTTCTCTGATTGCAGAGGATGGATTGGATACTCTCTATTCCCGCCTGGATGGGATTCTCTTTTCTGGGGGTGGAGACATTGGCCTTGAGTATTTTCCCGGTGAGCCGCATCCTCGGATCGATGATGTGGATCTGTCGCGTGATTCCATTGAATTGAAGTTTGTCAACACCGCCGCGGCAGACGGCAAACCATTCCTCGGCATTTGTCGCGGCTGCCAGGTAGTAAATGTGGCTCTCGGTGGAACGCTTTACACTCACATCCCCGATCAGCTTCTTAACGCGCTCGATCATGATTATCCGGGCAACCAGCGGACCATCCTTGTGCATGAAGTCAAGATTGAGGAAGGGACACACATCGCGGAGATTTATGGGGAGCCGATTATCAAAGTCAACAGCCTTCACCACCAAGGACTTAAAAATATCGCGCCCTCACTTCACGTCGCAGGTCATTCGCCTGACGGACTGGTCGAGGCTATTGAATTGCCCAATCATCCCTTTGGACTAGCTGTCCAATGGCATCCTGAATGGCTGACCGATCAGGAGTCAACAAGGAATTTGTTTAGGAAGTTTGTCGAAGCAGCGGGAAAGTAAATTACCGTTCATCTTTCAATGACAATTCAATCTAAGTCTCCCATCGGCATCTTCGACTCCGGCGTTGGCGGGGTTTCAGTGTTGCGAGCGATCCGTGAACAAATGCCCGGGGAGTCCATCATCTATTTTGGCGACCAGGGACACATTCCATATGGTCCTCGCCGGATGGAGCAGATTCGAAATTTCTCAGAAGCGATCACAAATTTTTTGCTTGAGAAAAATGCGAAGATCATCGTTGTTGCCTGCAATACTGCCTCCGCCGCGGCGTTGAAATATTTGCGCGAGAAGTTCTCGGATGTTGAATTCGTTGGTATGGAGCCAGCGGTCAAGCCGGCAGCAGAATATACACAAACAGGCAAGGTTGGTGTGCTGGCAACTCCTGCCACATTTCAGGGCGCGCTTTATGCTTCTGTTGTTGAAAGATTTGCGAATGGCGTAGAGTTATTTCAGAATACTTGTCCCGGCCTTGTTCAGCAGATTGAGCAGGGTGATTTAGATGGTGAAGAAACGCGCCGAATTTTGGAAGGCGCGCTCCTGCCCATGCTTGAAAAAAATATCGATACAGTGGTTTTGGGGTGTACCCACTATCCGTTTGTGATCCCGCTCATTCAGCAGATCGTGGGGGATAACGTTCGAGTGATCGATCCCGCTCCCGCAGTGGCGAAACAGACCGGGCGTCTGCTTGAAACGAAAGGGATGAGGGCGAGCCCCGAGTCAAAACGGCAAGTCAAATTTTATACGTCAGGTAATCCTGCTGAACTCAAATCTTTGGTGCCGAAATTATTGGGCGAATCCGGCGAAGTGAAGAAAATTGAGTGGGGAGATGATGTGCAGATAAAATAGCGCAGAGTTGCAAGAGTTTCCCCTCAGCGTCTCCCCTGGCAACGTCCCCAGGGCAGGCGTGTGTTCTCTGTGGCTAATATTTACAAGGCCCACGCAAGCATCATGCCGAAGATAGCGACAATTACGCCTAGATGCAAAAACAAATTGCTGCCAGTAATCATATTGAGCCCGAAAATGAACGGCAAGACGAAATTGATGATCACCAGCAAAATGCCGAGCAATGGCAATAGCCCTTTGCGGCGCGCGAAATAGTTTGATGCTTTATCAACCAGCCTCGACAGCCATTTCATAATTCTTCCTCTTCTTCTGCGGGTTCATGATGATTTGCCGAAGAGACCTGCCAGTCACTGAATTGCGCGAGCAAACGCCCGGGGATGCGTCCCTGCATGAGTACGCCGCCGCGTCCATGTTCGATGCGCTCAACCTGTCCGGCCTCGTGGAACAACGAGATCAAGGCACCCTGCTGATAGGGAAGTCGTACAAGGATCGGTGCATACATTTCATAGAGTTCTTCCTGTATGACCGCCAGCAAATCTTTGACGCCACGCCCATCCAAGGCGGAAATGGTCACTGCCTTCGAAAAGTTACGGACTACATTCTTTGCGGACTCTGGGTCATGCAATTGATCCACTTTATTCAATGCGGTGACAATCGGAATGTGTTGTGCACCAAGTTCACCGAGCGTTTGCTGGACGGATTCGAATTGGTTCAACGCGTTGGGATGAGAAATATCCACCACATGTAAAAGTAGATCGGATTCGACGATCTCTTCCAGTGTGGCATGGAAAGCTTCGACCAGAGTGGTCGGTAATTTCTGAATAAACCCAACCGTATCGGTAAAGAGCGCCTGATAGCCGCCCGGAAGCTCCACGCGGCGGGTCGTCGGGTCGAGAGTGGCAAATAATTGATCCGCGACATACACATCCGATTTTGTGATCTTATTTAACAGTGTGGACTTTCCCGCGTTGGTATAACCAACCAACGCAACCGTTGGGATGCGTGAGCGCTTGCGCTGGGCGCGATACCTCATGCGATGCGCGCGGACTTTTTCCAATTCCTTTTTGAGATGCGAGATGCGTTTGCGGATGGCGCGCTTGTCCACTTCCAATTGTGTTTCACCGGGGCCGCG
>Ga0065707_10000570_pt1 | contig 27297 bp, 21 predicted proteins | sample SwiRhicommuniRL3_FD_59094 | JGI IMG/M metagenome (GOLD analysis project Ga0065707, IMG submission 59094) | Switchgrass rhizosphere bacterial communities from Rose Lake, Michigan, USA - RL3 v2 (version 2) | ecosystem: Host-associated > Plants > Roots > Rhizosphere > Soil | place: East Lansing...
CAAAATAAAATGACAAATTCAATCTCCTACAGCGACGCGGGTGTTGATATCGACGCCGCCACACGCGCGACTGACAAGATCAAGGAACTCGCACGCAGAACCTTCAACCAGCGAACGCTCTCGGAAATAGGAAGCTTTGGTGGAATGTTTGACGGCGCATTTCCCGGTCTGGAGCGACCGGTGCTCGTTGCTTCCGCCGATGGCGTCGGCACCAAACTCAAGATCGCGTTTGCGACCGGGGTACACAATACGGTCGGACGCGATCTCGTCAATCACTGTGTGAACGACATCCTGGTCCAGGGCGCTCGTCCGCTTTTCTTTTTGGATTACATCGCGACGGGAAAGTTGTCGCCTGACGTGGTTGCGAGCATCGTCGAAGGTGTGACGAATGGTTGCCGTGAAAATGGGTGTGTACTGCTCGGCGGCGAAACCGCGGAGATGCCCGGGTTCTATCAGGACGGCGAATACGACATCGCGGGCTTTATCGTCGGCGTGGTGGATCGTGACAAGGTTATTGACGGCAAAACAATCGCGCCCGGAGATGTTTTGCTGGCCCTACCTTCCGCAGGATTACACACAAATGGTTACTCGCTTGCCCGCAAGCTATTTTTTGAAGTGGCGGATTATAAGCCGAACACTCAACTGCCTGAACTCGGGATGACGGCAGGTGAAGCGTTGTTGCTGCCGCACGTCAGTTACCTGCAACCGCTCGATGGGCTGCTGGATAAAGGAAGCATCAAGGGTTTGGCCCACATCACCGGAGGTGGACTAACCGACAACATTCCGCGGATCCTTCCGGAAGGGACAGCCGTGCAGATCAAGCGTGGCTCATGGTCCATCCCGCCACTGTTTGAACTGCTTCGCCGTCTCGGGAACGTGTCTGACAGCGAAATGTATCGCACCTTCAACATGGGTGTTGGTATGGTGATTGTTTGCGCGGCGGATGTAGCTGGCGACGTCGAAAAGCACCTTCGTGAACGCGGGAACCCGTGCTATGCGATCGGGCACGTTGTGACAGGCAATCNTGAGGTGTTNATCTGAAGAAGATCGCGATTCTGATCTCGGGTCGTGGNTCGAACATGCTCGCGTTGAGCGATGCGGTTCGNGATGGAACNATTCCAAACGCTGAGATCGCGATCGTGATCAGCGATAAAGGGACCGCTCGTGGACTGATACTGGCGAACGAGAGAGGAATTGAAACGCGAGCAATCGAACGTCGCGGCTGCACACGCGAAGAGCACGAACAAGTGATTATCGCGGTGTTGCGCGAGCGCAACGTTGATCTGGTTTGCCTCGCGGGATACATGCGGCTTTTGTCGCCGTGTTTTGTGGAAGCGTTCCGGGGACGAATACTCAACATTCATCCAAGTCTTCTGCCGTTGTTTCCCGGACTCGATGCTCAGCGACAGGCATTGGAGCATCACGTGAAGGAGAGTGGCTGCACGGTCCACTTTGTGGATGAGACGCTCGATGGTGGCCCAATCATCATGCAACGCACCGTGCCGGTGATGGATGGGGACACCGAAGAATCTCTATCGGCGAGAATTCTAGAGCAGGAACACAAACTCTATCCTGAAGCCGTCGCGCTCGTGTTGCGAAGGGGCATTGGACAGGATTTACAGGATTAGACAGGATTAACAAGATTCTTAATCCTGCAAATCCTGAAACATCTTGTAAATCCTGTCCAACGTCTTTCTATCGCCTCCCTAACGACTCCGCCCTTTGATACGCCGACCAAACGGCCTTCGACAACACCGTCCGCAAGCTCCCTTTTTCCATCTGATAGATCGCCTCCGCCGACGTGCCGCCCGGCGACGTAACCATGTTCCGTAGCTCCGCGGGATGCTTGTGCGACTCTCTCGCAAACAAAACCGATCCAAGCATCATNTGATGGACCAGCTCCTGCGCGACGTGTCTCGAGAAACCCATNTGNACTCCGGCGTCAATCAGCGCNTCCATCATGAGGAAGACATACGTCGGCCCAGTNGCGCTTAACGCCGTCGCCATGTCGATCTGTCGTTCATTCTCAACCCGAACGGCCTTGCCGAGCGCTTCGAGCACCGCGCAAACCTGGCGCTCCTGTTCTTCACTTACTTCGGCACTCGCAGTCCAGGCAGTCACACCTTCACCAATTTGTGCCGGCGTATTTGGCATCGTTCGCACGATCGAGGCATGCAGGAGCTCTTCAGCAATCGTCTCAATCTTCGCACCTGCCACAATCGAAACGACGAGCTGCTCTTTAACGAGCGCGCCCTTCAATTCCTGCAGCACGCGATTCAGTCGTTGCGGCTTTATCGCCAGCACGATCATCGAGCTTGCATCCGCATTCTCCGGAGAAACTTCAGTGACGGCGTCACGATTGTTTTCAAACATCTCGATGCCGTATTTGACGTGCATCTCTTCGCGGCGTGCCTGGCGCGGATGACTGCCGGCAATCTGTTCCGGACCAACCAGCTTTTTGCGGAGCAGCCCCGCGATGATCGCTTCGGCCATCACGCCGCATCCAATAAAAGCCAAACGACAGTTGCTAAGAGGATTTGTATCAGCCATAAACTGAGGATAGCGCACCCTCCAATACTTGAGCTACTCTATCGCTCGATGACCATTGACGAACAAATGTCATATCTCGGGAAAGGCACCGTCGAGATCATTCGCGAAGTTGAATTGCGAGCGAAGCTCGAGAAATCTGCGGCCAGCGGGAAGCCACTCCGCGTAAAGCTCGGAGCCGATCCCACCGCACCCGATATTCACCTGGGCCACACCGTCGTGATCCGAAAGCTCCGTGCTTTTCAGGAGTTGGGCCACATTGCGATTTTTCTCATCGGCGACTTCACCGGCATGATCGGTGATCCGTCGGGGAAGAATGCCACCCGGCCGCAGCTCACGCGCGATGAAATCAACGCCAACGCCGAAACGTACAAACAACAGATCTTCAAGTTGCTCGATCCTGAAAAGACAGTGATCGACTTCAACTCACGCTGGATGGACACGCTTGGCTCGGCGGGATTTCTGCGACTCTCGTCACATGTGACTGTCCGCCAGATTCTCGAGCGCGACGACTTCCAGCAACGACTGGAAACAAATCGACCATTGGCGTTGCACGAAGTGATGTACCCGCTTGTAATGGCCTACGACTCCGTCGCGCTCGAAGCCGATGTTGAGCTGGGCGGCACGGATCAGAAGTTCAATTTGTTAATGGGCCGCAATCTGCAGAGAGAGTATGGTCAGGATTCGCAGGTGGCGGTGATCACGCCGCTACTTGAGGGAACTGACGGCGTTCAGAAGATGTCGAAGAGTTTGGGTAACTACATCGGCATTAATGAACCACCGCAGGAGATCTTCGGTAAGATCATGTCGATCACTGATGATCTGATGTGGCGTTACTACGAACTGTGCACGGATCTTTCGGTACCGGAGATCGCGACGCTGCGTGAAAACACAAACGCCGGACAGCGCAACCCGCGCGACGTAAAAGTCGACCTTGCGAAACGAATCGTCGCTGACTTCTATTCTCAGGGCGAAGCGCGCAAGGCTGAGGAAGAGTTCAACGCCCGGTTCCGCGATAAGCAGGCGCCCGAGGACATTGAAGAGCGCACTCTCGCAGCAGGCACGTGGAAGTTGCCGCGGCTGCTGGTTGAACTGCAACTTGCGCCTTCAATGGCAGAAGCGCGCAGACTGATCGAACAGGGCGGTGTTTCCGTTGACGGAGAACGGCGCACACAGACCGATTCTGAAATTAGTCTCACTGGAGATCGCTCGTTGCTGATCCAGGTCGGAAAACGACGTTTTGTTCGTATAGTCGGAACGTGATTTAGCCACGGATAACACGGATGGCTGCTACTTTAACCAACGAAGAGATCTTGGTAATCGAAACGCCTGAGCGTGTGCCGCTGCACTTCGCCCTCGCGTCAATCGGCAATCGTTTTCTGGCCGTTGCGATCGATCATGCCATTCAAGTTTTAACTATCGGGCTCATTGCTCTGACTACAGCCATACTCTCGAACTTTTCGTTCGTCGAGCAATTGATGTCGAGTGCACCCGGTTGGTTAAAAGCGTTATCCACGATTCTCCTGTTTCTCGTAATTTCCGGTTACTTTGCATTCTTCGAATGGATTTGGAGTGGACAAACGCCGGGTAAGCGTTGGNTGAAGCTGCGNGTGATTCGCGAAGACGGGCGGCCTATTACATTTTGGGAAGCGTCGGTACGAAATCTACTCCGCACGATGGACATGTTTTTTCCGCCGTTTTACTCAGTCGGACTGATCGCCGTCTTTCTATCTACGCGCGATCAGCGAATTGGCGATATGGTGGGAGGGACTGTTGTAGTTCGCGAACGTGAAGCAGAGGCGCCGGCATTCTCACATCTGTTCACAACGCCCGTGAGCGATCCGGCGCTGCGCCGATCGTTCAAGGCGGTTAATTTCACGGCAAGTTTGAATAGCTTGACGGAATCGGAGATCGAGGTGGTGGAAACTTTTCTCCGTCGTCGATGGGATCTTCCGGACTTCCCACGTCAATGGATGGCGTGGAGAGTTGCTCTGCCGATTCTATATAAGCTTCGCCCCGGTTACGATATCGATGAATTCACGTACGAAGGCTTCCTCGAAGAGTTACTCCACCGCTACCTCCAGGAACATCGCTTCACGTCGTAACACAGCCGTCCAAGTAACGTTTAATTCTTTTTCTTGATCTCAACTGGGAAGAATTTGCCCGCCTCAATCGGATCGAGAGTAACACCGCTCAGTGAAGCCGCATGCGCGAGCACGACGTCTCTGCCGGCTGCCATATCTTCGGCTGTTGGAAGCTTCAACTCATCCGGTATAACGCCAATGTGTTCGAGGCTGTTTCCGTCCGACATTATCAAATCCGAGACGGTAACACTGACGCCAAAGAAGACCACGACATCGATTCCGACCTGGCCGCCGTACATTCTCGAAGTCATCACGGCTCCGGCGGTACGGTCGCCGATAACGACACCGCGTTTTTCGAGTTGGACCGTTCGCGCCAATACTTCAGACGCCGATGCCGATCGACTATCAACGAGAATAATCAGCTTACCGTCGAAAGCTTTATCACCGCGAGACTTTGCAATCTCCGTCTTTGTTTCTTTACGTGATTTGGTGTCGCCGATTTTGACGTCGCGATCGAAGAGATTCGAAATCAGGCGATTGATGGTTGTTACCCAGCCACCGCTGTTACCACGCAGATCCAGAATGAGAGTCTTGTGTTTCTTCGCCCGCGACATGGCGTCGTCAACCTGTTCGTCTGTCAGGTCAAACTCATTCATCTTCCAGATCAGTAGTTGATCGCTAAACGACATGTAACGATCGCGTCTCAATCGTTCTGTGCGCTGCGACTTTCGGACCATGTCGATGTACACGTTGTAGTCGGTGAGATCGAGAACTTGCCGGCCCTGTTTCTGTTTCGCCAGGATGTCGATTTCTCTTACCGGGGAATTTGGACTGCGAAGCACAACACGCAGGCCCGGTTGCGGGCGCAGTGTGTTGTAGAGATACTGGATTTTCCAGAGAGTCTTTCGTTCGGCGCTCCAGCCACCCACTTGCAGGACTTCGTCTCCGGGTTTAACTCCTTTTGCTTCGGCATCGCTTCCTTCATCGACTGAAGTAACGTAACAACGGTCGCCGACCATCATCATGGTCCAGCCGTAGTCCGTATCGGTAACGCGGCCGGGTGGGAGAAAGAAGGTGTGGGTATCGTCCAGCTCAATCAGCACCTGCGCGATGATGCCGAAAACCTGTCCTACCGACTCCGCTTCCTTGATTTTGTTTGAAGCCGTTTGAAAGCGGGCGTCCAGATTCATACCGCGAAAGTTAGGATCGTAGTAATTCTTCTTTAACTCGTCCTTTATGCGGTCCAGCATGATCTGGCCCCGTTGGCGGTCTTTGGATTCCAGCTTCTGGGCGTATGCGATTGGGATTGGTAGGAGCAGGACGAACGATGCAAACAGGATTCGCAAGCGCAGAGTCATGGGGGAACTCTCCTAAAGCTATTTATCTGTGTAAACCGTGGTGTCTAATTTGGATTTCTCTGTTGCACAGAGATTTGCCCGGGTGACCGAGTGTCTGTTAGTCTTCAAGGTTTCGGTCAGGGCGGATTATTTTAACAGAGGATGTGGCAATGAGTAAGGATGTTTTTATATTGGGTGGTAAGCGCACTCCGATGGGTGAATATGTCGGGGTGCTGAAGGACATATCGGCAATCGATTTGGGAGCGGTAGCTGCGCGTGGCGCTCTGGACGCTACTTCGGTTCAGGCGGATGAAATCGATCACTGCGTAATCGGAAATGCACTCCAAACGTCAGGTGACGCGATCTACGGCGCCCGTCACGTTGCCCTTAAAGCCAGCGTCCCCTTCGATCGACCGGCGCTGACTGTCAATCGTTTGTGCGGCAGCGGCATTCAATCAATTGTGTCAGGCGCGCAAATGATTCAGCTTGGTGAAGCTGGGACTTGCCTGGTTGGTGGAATGGAGTCGATGTCGCAGGCGCCTCACGTCATCCGCGGCGCGCGATCCGGGTTCGCCCTCGGGCAGGGAAAACTGGAAGACAGTTTGATGGTAGCTTTGCTTGATACCTACTGCAATACCCCGATGGCCGGCACGGCGGAAAATCTGGCACGCAAGTTTGAAGTCTCGCGTGAAGAACAGGACAAGTACGCATTGCGATCACAGCAGGAAGCCAAGCGCGCAAAAGACGCAGGCGTATTCGCTGAAGAGATCGTTCCAGTGGAAGTGAAGTCGCGTAAAGGTTCTGTTCAAGTAAGTGAGGACGATCATCCGCGACCGGAAACAACGCTCGAAGGTCTCGCTAAGTTGAAACCGGCGTTTGCGCACGACGGATTTGTTACTGCGGGAAATGCTTCAGGCATCGTCGATGGTGCTGCAGCTCTTGTGATTGCGGGCGAAGATTTCGTGAAGCAAAAGGATCTCAAGCCGATGGGCCGGATCGTGAGCTGGGGATATGCGGGAGTTGAGCCGGAAATCATGGGAATTGGTCCGGTACCTGCAACTCGTTTGGCGCTTGAGAAAGCGGGGTTGTCACTGAATGACATCGATCTCGTGGAAGTGAATGAGGCATTTGCGGCGCAGTATCTCGCGGTCGAGAAAGAGCTCGGGCTCGATCGGAGTCGTACAAACGTCAACGGTGGCGCAATCGCACTCGGCCATCCGTTAGGCGCAACCGGCACGCGTTTGGTGTTGACTCTGTTGCACGAGCTTCACAGACGCGGCGGCCGTTATGGACTGGCTACGGCATGCATCGGTGGCGGCCAGGGCATCGCGATGATTGTCGAGCGAGTGTAAAGGCATCCACAGATTACAGAGCCTCTGCGTAATCTGTGGATAAAAGCTATCCTGATTTTTAGAAAAAATCCAAAATCTTGTGCGTCAGGAGCGGGTCTGATTCACGCCGATTTTCGGTTAAGTATTGGCATGAATCACTTTCGTCACTCGAGGCGGCTAAACCCTTCATCCGGCACAGCTATTGCGACTTTTGACGGGACTTCAATCGTCTCAAAATGCGTCATAAAGATTTAATTACTTCTGTGGTGACTTAGACTTGTGAAAGACAAGCTAGGCGTGATAGAAGTCGCGTCTTGCGTTTGGTTGTTCCAGTCGCAACATACCTGCTCGAATTGATTCAAAAGTGCTAGCTGAGGCGAATTCAACCGTCAACTAATTTAAGGAGTTCCCCTGTATGTCGAAAATAGTCAAGTTGTTTTTTGTGAGCTTAGTGGTGCTGGCTCTTAGCGCAGTGGCCTTTGCGCAATCCACGACCACTGGTTCGATCGGCGGCGTCGTTACCAACCCAGCTAAAGAGGTGGTGCCAGGTGCTGCAGTAACGGTAAAAAATGTTGGCACTAATAAGGAAGATAATGCCACTACTGACGACACCGGTCGCTTCAAAGTGGCAAACCTGCAGCCGGGTGTTTATTCCGTGTCCGTCAACTCAACCGGGTTCAGTCCTACGACGCAAGACAACGTCGTAGTTGAAATCGGACGCGAGACAACTCTCGAAGTCGCCCTCGCGGTTGGTCCGGTAACGGGAACGGTTGACGTCAGTGCNGAAGCGCCCGTCATCAACACNACTCAGCAGGATTTTTCCACCAACATCAACCAGACCTCAATCAACGAGCTTCCAGTCAATGGTCGACGTTGGTCCAACTTCGCGATNCTTACACCGAGCGCCACGCCAGACGGCAATTTCGGTTTGATCAGTTTCCGTGGCATTTCGGGACTCCTGAATAACAGTACGGTTGACGGTGGCGATAACAACCAGGGATTCTTCTCGGAAGAGCGCGGACGCACACGCAGTGCGTATTCGGTCAGCCAGGCGGCGATTCGCGAGTTTCAGGTCAACACCTCAAACTTCTCGGCTGAGTACGGACGTTCGGCGGGTGGTGTTATCAACGCCATCACGAAGAGCGGCACAAACGAGTTTCACGGTTCTGCGTTCTTCTACGATCGCAACAACAAATGGGGTGCCCGCAACCCGAATACTTTCCAGAGTGTGTTAGTCAACGGCGTCGCGACTAGAGTCGCATTCAAGCCAGAGGACGTGCGCTATCAGTATGGTGGCACGATCGGTGGCCCGGTCGTTAAAGACAAGCTGTTCTTCTTTTTCAGCTACGACGAGCAGAGACGTAACTTCCCGGGTGTTGCAGTGTTCAGCACTCCTGGTTACCTCAACACTGTAAACCTTTGTGCCTCAGCGGCAGCCGCCGGCTGTAACGCTAATCTGTTTGCTGCATCGTTAAAAAATCCAAATCGTGGCTTGACTGATGCTCAAATCAGTTCCGCGCTGACATTTATCAACAGCATGACCGGCGAAGTACCGCGTCGTGGTGACCAGCGACTGTTTCTGCCGAAGATCGATTGGCAGATAACCCAGAATAACCAGTTCACAGCGACCTACAATCGCCTGCGCTGGAAATCACCGGCTGGCGTTCAAACCGGAGCTACCGTCACTCGCGACCGAGCCGGCTTCGGCGACGACTTTGTTGAAATCGATTCACTCAACCTGCGTCTTGCTTCGACATTGTCCAGCCAGCTCATCAATGAATTTCGTTTCCAGTGGGCCGATGAGTTGGATTCGCAATTCGCTCAGCCACCGCTTCCCGGACAGCCAACCACGGCCAACGGCTTTTCGCCGCAGGTTGCACTCACGAACGGTTTGACATTCGGTAAGGCCACGTCGCTCGATCGCAAAGCACTGCCGGATGAGAGACGTTTTCAGTTTGCAGATTCGCTCACCTACACAAGCGGTAATCACACGTTCAAATTCGGAACGGACATCAATCGTGTGAGAGATATCGACGATAATCTTTTCACCGGATCCGGTTCTTACACTTACAGCAACATCAACGACTTCATCGTTGACTACACCAACTTCGTAACCGGCGGTGCTTTGCGAACGGCAGGCCGCACTTGCTCGACACAGTCGAATCCGGCCGCTCAAACACGTATTGCTGGAAAGTGCTACACCAGTAACTTTGCGCAAGGTTTCGGTCAGCCTCGTTTCGAAGAGACAACTACTGACTTGGCCTTCTTTGTACAGGACGACTGGCGCTTCTCACCGAGACTGACACTCAACCTCGGTTTGCGTTACGAGTACGAGAAGTTTCCGACGCCTTTCCTCGTGAATCCGGCATTACCGCAAACGGCTAACCGGCCGAGCGACAAGAACAACTTTGGACCACGCATTGGCTTTGCTTACGATCTGAGTGGCAATGGCAAGACCAGCCTGCGCGGTGGCTACGGAATCTACTACGGGCGAATCAATGGCACGATCATCATCAACTCGCTCATCAACACGGGTCTGAGCACGGGTCAGGCTGTAGCCTCCGTCGGTGCCGGGTGTCCAACTATCAACGGGTTTGCTCCCGGTAACGCAAACAATCCAGCGTGCCCGAATGCGGGCAGCATACTGACGGGAAATCCGGACGCGCCGCTCTTCCCAAACCTTTTGCCTGCCCCGCCTAATGGAACAGCAGCGGTCAATTACTTCAGAGATGGTTTCCAGAACCCCCTGATCCATCAGGGCGACATCATTGTCGAGCGTGAGATTGCGCGCAACACGGTCGTGTCGGCGAGTTATCTGTTCAGCTACGGTCAACACTTGACGACTTTCGTCGACACCAACATCAATCCGCCGAGCGCACAGGGAAGAGTTTCACTTGTTGATGGACCGTTCGCGGGCGAGACCTGGGTGTTTCCGTACTACAGAACTCCACGGCCCAATACGGCGTTCGGCAACATTCTCGAGATTCGCGACAGCATCTCGACCAAGTATCACGCGTTGGTGTTGCAGGCCAATCGTCGTCTGACGCACGGTTTGCAATTCCAGAGCAGCTACACGCTTTCGCGAGCCGAGGACGATAATGGCTCACAGAGTTCAGCGACGTTCACGCCGGGTTTCTCGGCGCCTTTCGATCCGCTCGATCTGGCAGGTGAAGACGGTTTGTCACCTTTCGATCGCCGGCATAAGTTCGTCGCCAGCGTTGTTTACAACACCAACTTCACCGGTATCAGTGACACTGGTAAAGCGATCCTCAACAACTGGACGATCGCGCCAATCGTCAACATGTTTTCAGGATTCCGCTACACTGCGGTAACGAACAATTTCACTCCTCCGACAGGTGTGGCAACGGGCAGTACTTTTGGCACTGCGCAAGTTGGCGGTATCAACGGTTCCAACGGATCGCTGCGATTTGGCTTAACGCCAAACAACGCTTTCCATGCGCCATCAGTCAAGTATGTCGACTTGCGAATCTCGCGTCGCTTCCGAGTGACAGAAGGTTCCAAGATCGAATTCCTTGCTGAAGGCTTCAACATTTTCAATCGCACACAGGTGACGGGTATCAACAACCGCATGTATGTGTTGTCGGCATCGGGAACGAGCGTGATCGGAACCTTCGATCCGACGTTCGGCACACCGAGCGACCTGTCGAATGGCTTCTTCTTCCGCGAACGTCAGATTCAGTTAGCTGTTCGTTTCGAGTTCTAAGGAAAGCTGGCCACGGAATGACGCGGATGAATACGGATAACTACCGTGTTCATCCGCGTTCGAGTTTTTCGGGCAGGTCATAAAGATTTAATTGCTCGCAGTTAAAGTAAATATTGCTAAAGCGAGCGGTGCATGGTAGAAGTCAATTCTCGCAAGCCAATCGCAATAATCCTTACTGATTTTGAACTGAGGCATTCAATCGTCAACCCATTCGTTTAAGGAGTTCCCCAATATGTCGAAAACAATAAAGCTCTTTTTAGTGGGCGTGTTGGTGATCGCTTTTAGCGCGGTCGTCTTCGCTCAGTCGCAGGCGAGCACAGGTCAGATCTCCGGCGTCATTACTGACACTAACGGCGCTGTCGTGGCTAATGCCACGATAAAGGCAAAAAACAAAGAAACAGGACTTGAACGCAGTGTCACTACAAGCAACGACGGCCTTTACACGATCGTCTTGTTACCCACCGGCACTTACACTGTTACGGCAGAAGCAAGCGGCTTTGCGGCTACCACCGTTGACGATGTAGTTGTGAACGTGGGGCGTACCGCCGACGCGAATGTGACGATGGGTGCAGGCGCCGTCCAGGCTACGGTGCTTGTGAGTGCAGAAGCCATTCAGGTTACACGGAACGAATCAGATGCGGTCGTTAACGATACCGCTATTAAAACCTTGCCGATAAATGGTCGTCGTTTCCAGGATTTCGTAACCTTAACGCCCACGGCACAAGTTGACCCGTCTCGCGGACAGATCTCGCTTGCCGGTCAAAAGGGTGTTAACGGAAACGTCACCATTGACGGAGCGGACTACAACCAGCCTTTCTTTGGAGGTATTCGTGGAGGAGAACGATCAAACCTCGCCTTCACAGTTCCACAGGAGGCAATCAAGGAATTTCAGGTAGTCGCTACCGGCTACTCCGCCGAGTTTGGCCGCTCGACAGGAGGAATCGTCAATGCGGTTACAAAGTCGGGAACCAACCATGTCCGCGGTTCAGCTTTCTACCTTTATCGGCCCAGTGACCTCGCGAGGGGCAATGAGTTTACTCAGGCCCTCGCAGATCAAAGATTGACCGCACTTGGCGTTGACCCGACGCTTGCCGCTACCCAGCATCAGTTTGGTGGCTCAATAGGTGGGCCAATCAAGCAGGACAAGATCTTCTACTTCGGTTCCTACGAGCAACAGCGCTTCCGTGCTCCTCGCCAAATCCTTTTCTCAACTCCGACTGGCTTCCCTCCGAGTTCCATTACTCTGTCCGCCGCCCAACAGGCGGTATTGAGTTTCTATAATGGCGAGCAGGTAGGCTACACGCAAACAAATGATGCGTATGCNGGNCTGGGNCGTGTTGATTGGACGATCAATCAGAGTAATAGTTTCAATGTCCGCTTTAGTGCTAGTAAGAACGACGCNAAGAACGCNGCGTCTCGTGGGGAAACAGCAGTCGATCCCACTACCAACTCGGCCCTGTCGAGCAATGGTACCGAACAGAACACAACCCGCATTCTGGTTGGTCAACTGGTGAGTACCTTGAGCTCAAGCACAGTGAACGAGTTGCGGTTCCAATATGCGCGCGAAACCAGACCTCGCCTATCCAATTCCGAAGTTCCGAACTTTGTCACCAGCTTCGGTAGTTTTGGAGCCGCAGGCTCGGGTACGTCTTCGTTTCTGCCGAATGAAGAGCATGATACTCGTTACCAGGTAACTGATTCGGTGACCTGGCTCAAGGGGAATCACAACTTCAAATTGGGTGGCGAGTATAGTCATATCGATGCGGCCCAGACTTTTGGCTTCAACCAATTTGGCCGTTTCAATATGAGCATCGGCGCTGCTTGCGTTAGTGGTACGAATTGCACCGCTGCGGATACTCTGCTGCGCCTCTCAAACGTACCTGTCGCACCCGCAAATCTGCCGGCCTACACGTCGAACGCTAATGCCTTCCTTGGCCGGTTCGATAGCACGAGCGCTACCTACAACGTCCAAATAGGAAATCGAATTGCAGCGCTTTCAGAACAGCAACTCGCATTTTTTGGACAAGACTCCTGGCGCATTACGCCCCGGTTTACCCTCAACTATGGCTTGCGAGCGGAGGCTCAATACAATCCAACCCCTGACACCTCCAATACGACCATTGTTAATGTTGTCAAAAACACTAACTTCCCCTTCCGCGGTACGGGTTACGATCCCTCGACTATTCCCGACAGCGGTTGGCAATTCGGACCGCGACTTGGTTTTGCATGGGATCCGGACGGCGAAGGCAAGACGGTCGTACGTGGCTACAGCGGCATTTACTACGCTACGACACCGCTCTTGCTTATGGCTTCCCCGATCAATAACTTCCGTACCCCGCCCGGAGATGTCAGCGTCCAACTGCCGTTCTCAATTGGCGCAGTGAACCAGACTGCGTTCAATACGTTTCTCGGAACCGCGGCAGGAGCTCAATACCTCTCTATTACTGGATGCAATCCGGCTGCAGCTTCCGGAACCGATCCACGCAACCGTTGCACCCCAAATACTATTTACCGTCAATTTGCGATCCTCGGTATCAACCTAAACAGTTCTCCATTGAATAGCCTGCCACAATTGACACCGGCGCAAGTTTCATCGATTGCGAGTGCCATTGGTTTCACTCCCAATCCGTTCAATGGTGCACAGGTGATAGGAATGGCCGAAGACTTCAAGAACCCGCGCGCTACTCAGTTTGGCGGAGGCGTTGAACGTGAAGTTGCTCGCGGCCTCGTTATTGGAGTCAATTTTGATTACGTACATACAACGAGGAATCAGCGAAACGTCGAACTGAACCTGCCGGCGCCATTAACCGGTGAACAATACGTCGCATTCCTGACAGCCAACAACACGGCTGCGAACGTAACAAGCATGTCGGCTCCAGGTGGAATCTTCGACCAGATCCGTGCTTCGGGTCGCTCGTACATAGCCATTGCCACGCCAGGTGGATTTATCAATCCAGCGACGGGCGCTACATTGAGTTTTCCAGCCGGGTCTATCACAACGCGGCAGCGACCGACATTGGCCCAACAGGCGTTCAATCTCGGCTCGGTCCAGGTACGAAGCTCGATCGGAAAGTCGCTGTATCGCGCATTGACCTTCCGCGCCCGCTGGACCAATAAGCGACTGCAACTCAATACCTATTACACGTTCTCGAGACTGTTGACTGACGATGATAACGAACGCGATTCGGGTGGCGTGTCATACGATAATCCCTATGATTTCAGGAGGGAGTACTACGCGAGTAGAATAAATCGTGAGAACCAGTTTATGGCGAACCCGATTTTCTTCCTCCCGTGGGATTTTGAGGTGTCGTCCGCCATTCGGCTCCGCTCCGGGCTTCCATTCAACGCTGCCGCGGGTGCGGACTTGAATGGAGATACGATAAACAACGAGCGTCCGTTGTTGGTTCCTGGCCTCGAATACCAACGAAACTTTTTCGTCAATCGCGGGATCTATGACGTCGATTTGAGAGTCCAAAAGAGTTTCAAGTTTGGAGAAAACCGCCGCCTGACCCTCTCATCGGAGTTCTTCAACATTCTCAATCGACCCAATATCCTGGTTGGGACCGCTGCCGCTCCGGGCACGAACACAACCTTCGGTAGCGGTGGCAACTTCTGTGTCACAGCAAGTCAGCTCTGCGGACTTACCGGCGGCCCGGGACCGAATCCGGTCTTCAACCAAACCCGCGATCCGAATACCGGAGCCATTCTGATCAATAACGTCAATCCGGGTAGTCAGGTATTTCAAATGCAACTCGGCGTGCGTTTTCAGTTCTAGTAGAACTCGAGATGGGACCACTTTCATCCACAGATTACACAGATTAAATCTGTGTAATCTGTGGATTGCCTTTATTCAATCTCGCCGCCCGCCTCCTGCCACGCCTTCCAACCGCCGGCCATCGAGAAGACGTTCGTATATCCCATCTTCTGTAGCACGTCAGCCACGAGCGCGGAGCGATAGCCACCACCGCAATAGAAAATTAGTTCCGTGTTTTTGTCCGGAACGGCAGTCTCAATATCGCGTTCAATAATGCCCTTGCCGAGGTGTGTGGCTCCGGCAGCGTGTGCGGTTTCGAACTCGTTATCTTCGCGCACGTCGATCAGTTTTGCTTCAGGGTTTTGCCGTAAGCGAGCCTGAGTTTCGGCCACCGTTACTTCTCGAATCCGGCTCTTTGCGTCGTCTACTAATCTTAGAAATCCTTCGGTATGTTTCATGATGTGATCCTTGATTTCGCGCTCGGTCCAGCCAAGTATGCCGGTTTGGTCAGGCGCTGCCAAACGATTATAATGCCCGGTCTTTTACCGTTTTCTTTACCGCTCTGACGAGGGGAACTTTAAAAATTGGCGAACGAACAGTTTGACGTAACGATCATCGGCAGCGGGCCGGGCGGCTATGTGGCCGCCATTCGCGCCGGTCAATTGGGGCTAAAGACGGCAATAGTCGAAAAAGACAACCGTCTCGGGGGAACCTGCACTCTACGCGGCTGTATACCGACGAAGCAGATGTTGATGTCGGCCCATATTTACGAACAGATGCAACATGCGGCTGACTTTGGTGTGCAGGCGTCGGGCATTCAATTGGCTTTTGCCGACGTTCAGAAAAGAAAAGAGAAGGTGGTGCTGAAAAACTCGAAGGGCATCGAGTACCTGATGAAGAAGAACAAGGTGACTGTCTTTAAAGGCACCGGCAAACTCGCGCTCCCGGGCAAAGTTGAAATCACTGACGCTGAGGGAAAAAAGCAGACCATCGAGACAAAGAACATCATCATCGCCACCGGTTCGGTAGTGCGGCCCATCCCCGGATTTGAGACTGACGGCCAGCATGTCGTCAATAGCGATCACATTCTCGAGTTGAAAGACGTGCCGAAATCGTTGATCGTGATGGGAGCGGGCGCCGTCGGCGTTGAGTTCGCATCGGTTTACTCACGTTTTGGTGCCGAGACAACGATTGTCGAGTTGTTGCCGCGGCTCGTGCCGTTGGAAGACGAAGAGGTTTCGAAAGAGCTCGAACGCAGCTTCCGCAAACGCGGGATCAAGTCGCAGGTTGATACGAAGCTCGAGAAACTCGAAAAGACCGAAACCGGTGTACGTGTAACGGGTAAAACGTCAAAGGGCGAGGCAGTCAGTCTCGAGGCTGAGATGTTGCTGGTGGCAGTCGGGCGTATGCCTTACACGCAGGGTCTCGGACTCGAAGGCACGAAGATCAAAGTTGAAAAGGGTTTCATTCTCGTCGACGAGTTTCAGCAAACGGCGGAAAAAGGTGTTTATGCGATCGGCGACGTTGTGCCGACGCCGTTGTTGGCCCACCTTGCTTCGAAGGAAGGTATCGTTGCGGTCGAACATCTCGCCGGAAAGAAGGACGTGCGCCCGATCAACCTGCGTCTGGTGCCAAACTGCACTTACTGCGATCCCGAAGTCGGTTCGGTTGGCCTCACCGAGGCGAAAGCGAAAGAGCAGGGCTATGACGTCAAGGTCGGGAGATTTCCGTTTTCAGCATCCGGCAAAGCCCGCATACTCGGCGAGGAAGAGGGATTTGTAAAGATCGTCAGCGAGAAGAAATACGACGAGATCCTGGGCGTGCACATTATTGGACCACATGCGACTGAGTTGATTGCGGAAGCATGTGTAGCGATGCAGCTTGAGTCAACTGCTGACGAATTGGGTCGCACGATGCACGCGCACCCGACGGTTTCCGAAGCGGTGATGGAAGCGGCTGAAGGTGTTCACGATCTCGCAGTGCATATTTGATTAGAGTGAGTTGGACAGGATTTACAGGATTTTGCAGGATTAACAGGATGTATCCTGCAAATTCTGAATAATCTTGTAATTCCTGTCCACCGCTCGTTTAGTAAAAAGTAGTCACATCACAATGGACCAACCAGAGAATAAGCGTCACCGCCGGCGAGTGCCGCGTTCACGTTTTCAAATGCGTATCAGCACGAAGCATGCGCCGCGCAAGCCTGTCGACGGCAAGCCGCTGAGTTGTGCTACTGAAACTACGCTAAAACCCGAGCAGCATCTCGAGCTCTATCGTTATCTGAAGCTCACGCGTCTGGTCGAAGAGCGTCTCGTGAATCTTTACCGGCAGACAAAAGTTGTCGGTGGTGTGTTTCGTTCCCTGGGCCAGGAAGCCACGGCAGTCGGAACTGCATACGCGCTGCAACCGCACGACTTCATCACGCCGTTAATCCGTGATCTTGGTGCCGTGCTCGTCAAAGGAATTCGTCCGCGAGAGATCTTCGCACAGTACATGGCGAAGGCGTGGGGTCCATCTGGCGGCCGGGATCTCAACATTCACTTCGGCGATATGGAAAAGGGGTTTATTGGTCCAATCTCCCATCTGGGCGACATGATCCCGGTAATGACCGGAATACTCTTGGGCGCCCGGATGCGAAACAAGAAGTTTGTCGGCGTGGCTTACATCGGCGATGGCGGTATGAGCACCGGCGCTTTTCATGAAGGACTCAATTTCGCCGCCGTGCAGAGACTGCCGTTGATTGTCGTCGCCGAGTACAACCGGTACGCCTACTCCACGCCCACCAGTTTGCAGACCGCTGTGAAAGATCTAGCTGAGAAGGCGGCGGGCTACGGCATTCCCGCGCATATCGTCGACGGCAACGACGTGGTCGCCTGTTATGAAGTGATGAAACATGCGGCGGATTACGCCCGGCGGGGTGGTGGTGCGGTCTTGATTGAAGCGAAGACTTATCGTCGCAAGGGACATGCGGAGCACGACGATCAGCGCTACGTAGCCGAGGGCGAGATTGAGTGGTGGGAGAAGAATAACGATCCGGTCGATCGTTATGAGCATTATCTGCTGGAATGTAATCTGGCGACGAAAGAGAAACTCGACGAGATCACGGCGGATGTCGTTCGTGAAATCGACGAGGATTGCGCCTGGGCTGAATCTTCACCAATGCCCGAGGCCGAGCAGGCGGCGTACGGAGTGTTTGACAACAACATCGTCCCGCCGGCGTTCAGACCGAAAGTACTGGAGGGTTGAAATGACCGTCAAACCAGCTAATCACAGTTATCGACGACGTACCAATGGTACCTCACTTACCGGAGGAAAAGGGATGGGATACGTTTATGCTGATATCCAACTCACAAACGAAGATGATTTAGCCTTCCATCGACGCGGATGGGCGGCTGAAAATGAAATACGTCGCGTCACAACCAAAGCACTTGTAGATAGTGCGGCATACGATCTCATCATCAACAAGGAGACTCAGGAACGCCTTCAATTGCCTGTGTTGGGAAAGCGGCTTATCAAATTGGCGGACGAATCCGTGTTGGAAGTAGACATTGTTGGTCCGGTTGAGGTTCGCTTTGAAACTCGGTATACGACTGTACGAGCACTTCTCCTGCCGGACACGGAAGAGGTTTTGTTGGGTGCCATTCCGCTTGAAGGTCTTGATGTCATCATCGATCCGTTGCGAGAACGACTACTAGTCAATCCACCAGAAACTACGAATGCAAAGATTAAACGCGTAGCCTGAGCCTTTAACCAATGTCAACTGCCGTCAAGAAAGAGCACAAGTCAGCGCGCCCGGAACGTGGCGGGCAGGCAACCATGGTCGAAGCGATTCGCCAGGGTATTTGGGAAGAGATGGAACGCGATCCGAGCGTGTTTGTGATCGGTGAGGACGTCGGTGCGTACGGCGGCGCGTTCAAGGTCACTGATGGATTGCTCGATGAGTTCGGCAAAGAACGCGTGATTGACACGCCGATCTCCGAAGGCGCGATCGTTGGTGCAGCGTGTGGCGCGGCATTGATGGGGATGCGGCCGGTGGCTGAGTTTCAGTTTATTGATTTCATTTCCGCCGGGTTCGATTTGTTGACGAACTACGCGGCGAAGTGTCGTTATCGCTGGGGCGCGGGGTTGCCGACTGTCTTTCGTGGTCCATGCGGGTCAGGCGTGCGCTCTGGTCCATTTCACTCGCTGAATGCGGAATCGTTTTTTCTGAATACCGCGGGATTGAAAATCGTTGAGCCATCTACTGCGTACGACGCGAAGGGCTTGATCAAGGCAGCGATTCGCGATCCCGATCCGGTGCTCTATTTCGAGCACAAAAAACTTTATCGCTTGCCGCGTCTTCGTGAAGAACTGCCTTCAGATGATTACATCGTCGAGATTGGCAAAGCACGCGTCGCACGCGCAGGGCGCGACTTGTCGATCATTACTTTCGGGGCGATGGTCCTTACTGCGCTCGATGCGGCGGAAGAGCTCGAAAAGGAAGGACTGGACGTTGAAGTCATCGATCTGCGAACGCTCGCGCCACTCGATAAGCCTGCCATACTGGCGAGCGTGAAGAAAACGAGCAAGGCGATCGTGTTGCACGAGGCTTCGCGAACCGGCGGTATCGGTGGAGAAATTACGGCGATCATTGCTGAAGAAGCTTTTGAATGGCTCGATGCACCAGTGATTCGCATCGCATCGCTCGATACGCCTGTGCCGTACGCGCCACCATTGGAAGACTACTATTTGCCGCAGACTAAAGACGTGGTCGATGCAGCGCGCAAGCTGGCGGCATATTAAGACACGACTTTACGCATGAACACGGAGAAGAGATGAGCACTGAAGTGGTGATGCCGCAAATGGGTGAGTCCATTGCGGAGGGAACGATTACAAAGTGGCTGAAGAAAGTTGGCGAACGCGTAGAGCGCGACGAGCCATTGTTCGAGATCTCGACGGACAAAGTTGATGCAGAGATTCCTTCGCCGGCGGCGGGAACGTTAACCGAAGTCAGATTCAACGAAGGCGACACGGTCGAAGTCAACACGGTTGTCGCACTGCTCGACGGAGATCAGGCGTCGGCGTCGGCAGCTCCGGCGGCGAAGCCTGTCGAAGAGCAACCTGCGAAAGTTGAACCACCGGCGGCTCCGGCTCCCGCACCTGCGCCACCACAACAAGCAGCTCCGCCACCACCGCCGCCTCCAACTCCGGCGCCACCGCCTCCGCCGGTTCAGGCCCCAGTTCAAGCAAAGCCGGCTGCGCCACCCGCACCTGAACCCCAAAAAGATGGCACCGCTGCAACTGCTGAAGAACTTCGCAGGACCAAGTCGAGCCCGCTCGTACGCAAGATCGCGCAGGAGCACGGTGTCGACATTTCACAACTCGAAGGCACCGGTCTGAGTGGTCGCGTAACCAAGAACGACATACTCAGTTTCATCGAATCAGGAACTGCGGCCGCGGCACCGGCTCAACGCGCCGCTGCACCTGCTCCTGCTCCTTCACCCGAGCCCGTCGCGCCGCCGCCTCCGAAGCCACAGGTTGGCGATCGAGTCGAGCAGATGAGTGTGATGCGCAAGAAGATCGCGGAGCACATGGTCCTATCGCGGCGCACTTCCGCGCATGTCACGACGGTATACGAAATCGACATGACGCGCGTCGCACGCCTGCGCGATCAGCATCGCGATGAGTTCTATCAACGAACTGGAACCAAGCTCACGTTCATGCCATTCATCTTCGAGGCAGTGAACAAGGGTCTGCGAAAGTTTCCGATCTTCAATGCACAGGTAAACGGCGAGCAGATCATTTACAAGCAGGACATCAATCTCGGCATGGCTGTCGCACTGGATTGGGGTTTGATTGTTCCCGTAATCAAACGTGCTGACGACCTGAGTATTTCCGGACTCGCGCGCATTGCAAACGATCTTGCTGACCGCGCCCGGACCAAGCAATTGAAACCGGATGAAGTGACCGGTGGCACTTTCACGATCACGAATCCCGGAGTGTTTGGTGGTCTATTCGGGACCCCAATCATCAATCAGCCGCAACTGGCAATTCTCGGTGTGGGCAAGATTGAAAAACGGGCAAAAGTAATGACTACACCCGATGGCGACGACTTCATCGGCATCCGCTGGATGGCCTATTTCGCCCTCAGTTTTGACCATCGCGTCATCGATGGCGCGGACGCCGAGCGCTTCCTCGCATTCGTCAAGGAACAACTCGAAGCAGGCGACTTTTCGGTCTAACTTTCACCACATTCGCGCCACAGATTTCACGGAAATCATTCGGATTGCAAAGAATCCGTAATGATCCGTGATAATCTGTGGCGTGTCTTATTGCGATAAAGTGGTGATTCGATGAAGAAAAGCCGAGGCTATTGACTTAGTTTCGGCGAAGGTCTAAATGATGACATCCGCAAAATTTAACGAGCGGGAGGCGAGGAGCGAGGACTCGCCATGATCAGCTTGAGAAAGACGCGCGTTCAAGGAGCGCGTTAACAAAGTTACCAGTTTAAGGAGATAATTCGATGGTATTCACTAAACATAAAATGTTTGCCCCGGCAGTGCTTATCACCTGCCTGTTAGTCTTCTCAGCCTCCCCAATTCTGGCCCAGGATACGACCAGCCCGGCTGGCTCGCGCACTGTCACGAGTGGCCAGAAAATGAAAATCAAAGGCGTTGTCACCCGGCGTGATGCTGATACGTTCACTGTGCGTGACATGAATGGCATGGACACGGTTGTACGTCTGGACGACAGGACCAGTGTTAAGACTAAAGGTGGGTTCCTGCGAGGCGGCAGCAACTACGCACAGACCAGCATCCTGCGTGGTCTGAACCTCGAAATCGAGGGTCGTGGCAACGGTTCAGGTGAGCTACTTGCTGAGAAGATCCGTTTTAACGAAGCAGACATGCGGGTAGCCCGCGCGGTTGAATCGCGAGCGGCGCCACTCGAAGAGAGAGCTACTGACACCGAAACCAAACTTACCCAGGTTGAAGCGAATGCGCAGCGTTTGTCAGGCCAATTGGAAGAGCTCGCTGCTGTTTCAAACGCAGCCCGCGGTGGTGCGAAAGCCGCACAGGCAACTGCTGATGCAGCCGTCGCCGGCGTGAATGCGACCAACGATCGCATCTCCTCGCTCGACGACTACCAGCCGCAGCAGTCCGCCGCTGTCAACTTCAAGTCGGGCAGTGCGGTGCTTTCGCCTGAATCGAAAACAACTTTGGACGACATTGCCAGCAAGGCACTGAATGCCAAGGGCTATGTCCTTGAAGTTTCGGGTTTTGCCGATTCGCGAGGCAGCATTAATCTTAATCGTCAACTCAGCCAGCGTCGCGCTGATGCGGTGATTCGTTACCTGGTTGAGAGCCACAACATTCCGCTTCGTCGCATCATCACTCCGTATGGCTACGGCGAGTTGAATCCGGTTGCGGAAAACGATACGAAGGATGGACGTGCTCAGAATCGTCGCGTCGAGATCAAGTTGCTTGTCAACAAGGGCTTGACCGCTCCGGCGCCAACGATGAACCCGGGCACCTCGGGCTCCGGAAATTAATTGGACAGCGCGGAGTTCACTTTTTTGTGCAACTCCGCGCCTCTAACGTGGCACCAAAGAGTCGTGGAGCGGTAGGATAGGAAAACATGTCGACCCGGCAAATGACGACATGACTTACAGGCTCGAGGGTGTCAATGATGACTTTGGGGGCTGAAAAAATTTTATGGCCAGTATTCCTCTTTGGAGTGCTGGCCATTTTTATGTCTGTGCCAACCGCGCGAGCGCAGGGTACGAAAGACCTGCCGCCACCACCGCCTCTCTGGAAACCAAAACCCACTCCAACCCCCAAACCGGCTGAGCCTGAAGTCATTGACAAAGGTGATGTCATCACAACGAATTCAAACCTGGTGATGGTCCCGGTGTCTGTAACTGATCAGACAGGGCAGGCTATCCAGGGTCTCAAGATTGAAGACTTTCGTTTGGAAGAAGAAGGGAAGCAGCAGCAGATCAGCGCCATCGGCGATCCGCAACAAGTACCACTTGCTATCGCATTGCTGTTCGACATTTCAAGCAGTACCAGTCAAAAAGGCTTCTTCGCGTCTCAGCAAAATGCAGCGGCCGCTTTCCTGCGCCTCGTGATGAAGCCTGTCGACCGTGCCGCGATCTTTACCATAACGGGCGTACCGACGATGGTCCAACCATTGGACACGGCTGAGCACTCAGCGGCAAAGATGATGTCCATTCCGGCGGCAACGACAAGCGTTCCGACGGCCTTTTACGACACCGTCACCGCTGCTGCGAAGTATTTGAATGATAAAGCGCCCAGCAATTTCCGGCGCGTTATTGTTGTCCTGTCTGATGGCGACGACAACAACAGCGAAAAGGTTCGAGCCGAAGCTATTGCAGACTTTCGAGATACAAACGCAGGAAAACAGGAAGCACTTGGAACGAGAGCCGCCCTGCTGGATGCGCATGCCCGAGCGGTTACTGTCGTGCAAAGATCTGTTCAGCGAGCAGATGTAATCTTTTACTCGGTGAATCCGGGTGGTCCATCCATCAAGTTGAACCTGATTGCGATGAGAGCTGAGCGCGGGATGGAAACGATCGCAGAAGCCACCGGCGGCACGGCGTTCGTTCCCGATTCAGATCAGGATCTCGAAAGAGTCTTTAGAACAGTCGCAGCCGAGCTACGCGGGCAGTATTTGCTCCAGTATTACGCAAATGCTGAAGCCCCGGCCAGTCAGTTCCGTCGCATCAAGGTTGCAGTGCCGGCCCGCACCGATCTGCGCGTTCGTGCCCGCCAGGGCTACTACCCCAAAAAGCAGGACTAGCCACCAAGAAGCTGCTGTGCTTCTTGGTGGCTTAGGTCGTTGTTCTCATCAGGAGCAACACGTCCGTCAATCGATTAATTACATTCAGCAACTGCCGGCCGGAGGCGTCGAATTGATTTTTTGCGGCCAGCTCTTCGGCGGTTGCGGCACCCGAGGCGACGCCAGCCAGCTTGATGTAGTACGGCTGTAGTTCCGGCGTGGCGCGAAAGTCGATCTCGAGTTTGTCCAGCGACTCGCGAAAGTTCTGGATACTCGTTTTGACTTGCGCTTTGCTCTGCTGGTTCTGTTGTATCACGGTCGGCGATGCTTCCTTTCGGCGTTCGGCTTCGTCAACCGCCGCAATACCACTCGTCACGCCACCGAGCAAATAAATAAATTTGGTAAGTAACTTGATTTGATCCGCGACACGGGTCGCGCCTTCAGTCCGTACTTGCGCTAATTTTTGCGTTGCCGCCGCCGTCGACGTTGGCTTTTGCCGGCTTGTCGAGCGGTTGCGCGTTTGGGAGAACACTGTAGAAGGAGCCAGAAGTAACAATGTCAGTAAAGTGGTTGCGATGGGTTTCACGTAAATTTCTCCTCTGCTGCTGTTCTCAAATCAAACCGCTTTTCCGGGGTGGAGGGGTGATTGTACCAAAGTCCGACGCGACTGATAGAATGACGCACGAATACTGTGATCGGGTTGCATGACTCCCATTTTATGACGGCAAGAAAGCTTTTGGTCCAACGCTGCGGGCTCGTCGACTACAAATCAGCCCTCGCAATTCAAAAAGAAACCGAATTGGCAGTTAAAAGCGGCGTTCAGCCCGACACGCTTCTGCTACTGGAACATCCGCACACCCTGACGATTGGGCGCCGTGGCGACAGCTCATCAGTGTTGCTTAATGAAGAGGAGCTGAAGTCTCGGAATGTAACGGTGTTTGAAACAAATCGTGGCGGAAAAGTAACGTATCACGGTTTGGGCCAGGTGGTTGGCTACCCGATCATCAATCTGAGTCCTGACCGCGAGGACGTTCATCGTTATGTGCGCGATCTGGAAGAAGTCTTGATCCGGACCATGTCAGATTTCGGTATCGACGCGTTCCGGATCGAAGGCTTGACCGGTGTACACACGCGCCGAGGTAAAGTGGCAGCCATTGGCGTGCACATTTCGCGCTGGGTCACTACACATGGCTTCGCGCTCAATGTAAACACCGATCTGAGTTACTTCAACCTGATCATCGCCTGCGAAGGGGAGCCGGTTACTTCGATGGAGGAGTTGCTCGGAACAGAGACTGAGCTGAGCGCGGTCGAAGAACACATCATCTCAAACTTTTCTGACGTTTTTTCTTACCAGTGTAATCCATGTTTGATATCAATCTAATCCATGATGCCCGCGAACGAATCAGTTCGCGTATTCACCGTACACCTGTACTGACCTCGCGGCAGTTTAATGAGGTCGCGGGTAAAGAAGTCTATTTCAAGTGCGAGAACTTTCAACGAGCCGGCGCCTTCAAGATTCGTGGCGCGACGAACAAGATTCAGTCGCTTACTCCGGCCGAGAAACAGCAAGGCATCGTTGCCTTTTCATCCGGCAACCACGCGCAGGCTGTAGCGCTTGCAGGACGCGAAGCAGGCGTGCGTGTGCTGGTTGCTATGCCTCAGGATGCGCCGGCGGCGAAAGTTGCTGGTACGCGTGGCTACGGGGCCGAGATAGTTTTCTACGATCGTCACAAGCAGGACCGCGAAGCGTTTGCGATGGATCTCGCCGAACGAGAGCGACTCATTATGGTCCCACCGTACGACGATTACCTTATCCTCGCGGGCCAGGGCACTTGCGGTCTCGAATTGGTCGAGGAGGTGCCGGAGCTCGATGCTGTGTTAGCGCCGTGCAGTGGTGGCGGACTGTTTGCCGGAGTCGCGACGGCTGCGAAGGCTTTGAATTCGAAGATTCGTTGTTATCCCGTCGAGCCAGTCACCGCCGATGACACACGACAGTCGTTTCTGAAAGGCGAGCGTGTTTCGATTCCACCGCCGCCGACAATCGCCGACGGTCTGCGCGTTCAGATCCCCGGCAAGCTCACCTTTCCGATCGTGCAGAAACTCGCTGACGACGTTCTGACGGTCTCTGACGAGGAAATAATCGAGACACTTCGGTTCATGCTTTTCCGCATGAAGATCCTTGTCGAGACGTCCGGCGTGACTGCCGCTGCAGCGGTAATGTTCAAAAAGCTACCTGCGGATACGAAGCGCGTCGGCGTCATTCTTTCCGGCGGCAACATTGATCCCGATCTTCTTCAATCCGTGATCAATCCGTAAAAATCAGTGTTCCTAAGAGAAACGAGGCGAGGTTCGCCACGACAATTACAGCGAAATCTCGCCATCTCGATTCCTTCCCAAACGCCAGCCAGAACAGCAGACACTCCGCCACGGGCGCGAAGGTTTCGGCGATCACGAGATAGAACGTTCTCGAATAGCTGAGCAACAACAGCGGCATCACCAGAACGACTATCGGGTAAGTACACGCTGTCAGCCAAAAACCTGCGAGCAAACGTCGTTTTATCGAATGGTGTCGGGAGAGTCCGAGCAGAAGAATCGGGGTCTCGATAGCGATGGTGAACAGATAGCCAATCGGCAGAAAGCGCCAGAGCTCGTGGGGTGACACCTAGATCATCCTCAGCAGGAACGGCGCTTCAGCCAGGACGTGCGCGATAGCGACGGTGAAGTAAACGTCGCGCGTGGTGGCGTAGTCGATGGAAAACCCAAACCAGAGAGCACCCACCACGATCAGAGCAAACACAAGCACGCCACCAACCAATCGCGGAAAGCCTTTCGGATGTCTTGCGACAGGAACCGTCTTCACGTCCCAGAATCGTGCTCTCGAGCCAATCAACGGTAGCGCGACGATCCAGACTGCATAGTGCAGCATCTCCAGAAACAAATGCACCGACACGAGCAGATGACTCGAAACCTGCGGCAAAACCTCCGCGCCTGAGTGCTGTGTGATGCGCCAGAAGAGACCATTGTTATCTGCAAGCGATGGCGTGTGAGACAACTGCCAGATCATCCCAACTAACACAAACGGCAACAGACACAAACACCGTCGGTACGCACGCGACCACGCCGGCCTTGTGCGACGTAGATGCCGGTCAAGAAACCACAGCGCAATCAGCGGATGAACATAGACGATCGCGAGACTGAAGAAATTCGGTCCAAGCCAGTTCAGCGAACACAGTGCCAGACCCAAGGGAATCAACCACGTCCAATTAGCACGCGGTTTTTGTTTGCTGCGCAACCAGACCAACGCTCCCAGCCAAACGATCAGTGCCGTGTTCCACGTCGCAATGACCGTGGACCATGCATCCTCGCTCAACGTTGTAGCGTTGTAAACAATTGGCAGCGAAATATAGACGAGTGTCAAAACACCCAGCCCGACAAACGCCGTGAGAAAGAAATTGCGAGATCGTCCAAAGCGCACCGGCAGCCGCATCAGGAAGTAACGCAACTCAAACCAGTTGTGTGGACCGGCAAAGAGGAAGACCGTGACGATCGACACTTGTAACGGCAGCAAGCTCGCAAAGGCTGCCGAAGAGATCAGACACAACACGACAATCGCGACGAACACTCTCCCGCTGGGCACAGACCTCGCTGTGGGCCAGCTTCTTAGCTCAACTGCACTTTGCACTTATTCCTCGCCTGGCGCGTTCTGTTTTTTCAGCGGAATAATGAGACGCATTCGCCCCTG
>Ga0065707_10081961_pt1 | contig 27194 bp, 26 predicted proteins | sample SwiRhicommuniRL3_FD_59094 | JGI IMG/M metagenome (GOLD analysis project Ga0065707, IMG submission 59094) | Switchgrass rhizosphere bacterial communities from Rose Lake, Michigan, USA - RL3 v2 (version 2) | ecosystem: Host-associated > Plants > Roots > Rhizosphere > Soil | place: East Lansing...
ACGATCCACTGGCGCCGAAGCCGCCGCACTTCGCTCCCAAGGCGAAGTCGGTGATCTGGCTACACATGGCGGGAGCGCCGAGTTCGCTGGATCTGTTCGACTACAAGCCCGACCTGATCACGCTGCACGGCCAGCCATTGCCGGAATCGTTCGGCAAAAATCTGAAGACCGCGACGGATGGCGGCGTCGGTGCGCTGCTCGCGACGAAACGCAAGTGGAAGCAGCACGGCGAGAGCGGTGCGTGGGTGTCCGACTGGCTGCCCAACCTTGCGGCGCAGGTCGACAACATCGCCTTCCTGAAAGGCACCAAGACGGAGGGCAGCACGCACGTCATCTCATCGCTCAAGCTGCACACGAGCGGATTGACGCCGGGCCGTCCCGCGTTGGGCGCGTGGATTCAGTATGGCCTGGGCTCGGCCAATCCCGATCTGCCGGCGTTCGTGGTATTGCCGACAGGCAAAGGCGCCGCGGGTGGCGGGCGCCAGGCAACCATCTGGAGTTCGGGATTCCTGCCTGCTTCGTATCAAGGTACGGCGTTTCGCCAGGGCGATTCGCCCATCCTGCACCTGGCACGTCCGCAGGTGGTGACCGCGGATGAACAACGCAATACGTTGGATCTGCTCAAGAGCCTGAACGAACACCAGGCAGCGCGCTATCCGCAGGACACGGAATTGCAGGCGCGTGCACGCTCCTACGATCTGGCTTTCCGCATGCAGAAGACTGCGCCCGAAGCGGTCGACCTGAGCAATGAGTCGGAAGCGACGAAGAAGCTCTACGGCGTCGACGAGCATGCCACGCAGGAATTCGGCACGGCGCTGCTGCGAGCCCGGCGATTGGTCGAACGCAATGTTCGATTCATTCATGCGATCTCGGGTACACCGGAGGATTCCGATGTCGACAGTTGGGATGCCCACAACGATATCGAGAAGAATCACACCGTGATGGCCCGGTCCGTCGACAAGCCAATTGCAGGCCTGCTGGCGGATCTCAAGGCGCGCGGCCTGTTGGATACGACGCTCGTGGTGTGGACTTCGGAGTTCGGCCGCACGCCGTACGGACAGACCGGCGACGGACGCGACCACAATCCCTGGGGCTACACGACCTGGATTGCGGGCGGCGGCATCAAGCCGGGCACGTACGGAGCGACCGATGAGATCGGCCTGCGTGCCGTCAGCGGCATCGTCGATACCTACGATCTGCAAGCGACGCTGCTTCACCAGTTGGGTCTCGATCACAACAAGCTGACGTTTCAGCACCTGGGACGGTCCGAGCGTGCGACGACGGTCTTCGGCGAAGTCATCAAGGACATCGTCGCCTAGCATGCTCAAGCGCAAGCTCCTGTGCGGCTGGCTCCTTGCCCTGAGCGGGAGCCTCGCCTTCGCGACCATCGACCTGGATCTGTCGGACTTCGACGATGACCTGATGCGCAGTATGGACGATGCAGTGAAGGCTCTGGATTCCAACATAGCCAACAAAGATGCGCAGGCATCGGCGACCGATGCGCAATTCGTCGCCGACGGTCTCAAGTGGGCCGAGGGCTATTTCGCCGGCAAGCAGAGTGCTCCGGATGCAGTGCGCTGGGCCGCGCAAGGACGCGAGTTGGCGGCGGCCATCACCGCCGCGTCCGGGAAGGGCGACTTCGACGCTGCATTTACGTCCTATCGCTCGCTGGTGAAGACGTGCCGCAGCTGTCACGACGTCTATAAGTCGCCCGAGCTCTGAGTCGCGCATGAGCTCGAAATTTCAGAGGTCGGCAGGCCTCGTGTGTGCGGCTATTGCCGCTCTCGCAATCGCAAACAGTGCGTACGCACAGAGCCTGCTCGAGTTCGATCGTTGGATGCAGAAGATAGAACGGTACAGCCTCAGCATCCAGCGCCATCTCAAGCACGACGAAGGCGAACAGGCGATCGCGGATGCACGGGAGATCCAGGCCCTGTACCAGAAGATGGCCGACTACTTCGTGCGCCGCGGCGATTCGCACCAGGCGGAAAGGATTTCCAGGACAGGAGTCGAACTCGCCGGCCAGATCATCCAGGCGGCCGGCAGTCGGGATTTTTCAGGAGCGCAGCGAGCAGCGATCTCGCTGGCAAAGGACTGCCGTGAGTGTCATTCCGAGTACAAGCCGCTGGAGTGACGGCCTGCACCGTGGCCGGTTCAGCGATTCGAAGAACATCATGGGAGCGATAGAGTAATGAGTCAGGTTCGAGCAGAGAGTCGGCTAGCATCGCGGCAGTTGCGTGCGATGGTCGAGCAATCGTTGCGGGGATCATTGCGAGCGAGTGGCACTTGGTCCGTCGTTGTGCTGGGCTGCGCATTCTTCGGCAGCGGTATTGCATCGGCACAGGATGCACGCAGCGCCGCGGAAGTGCAGGCTGAAGTCACGCGATTGAGACAATTGCTGGAGAAGGAAGAGCAGGTACTAGCCCAGAAGGCGAGCGGCGCACCGGCATCCAGTTCGCCAACGCAGGCGGCCGCTGCGGCGCAGGCCAAGCCGCAAGAAGCCAAGCAGCAGGACGACAGACTGGACAAGGTCGTGGTCCGCAGCCGCAATCGCCTCGAACCGTTGCAGGATGTGCCTCTGTCTATTTCCGTGGTCACCGGCAAGGAACTCGAACGCCTGCAGGCATTGGATATCGGCTCGATCACGCAACGCGCCGCCAATGTCTCGTGGAATTTCGGGAATCAACGCACCAGCAGCCTGTCCGTTCGTGGCGTCGGCAGGCAAGGCCAGACGGAGGCCCAGGATCCGAGCGTCGGCATCATCGTCGACGGCGTGAACTATGCGTACAACGCGCTCACTTCCAGCTACGACTTCTACGACGTGGACACGGTCGAAGTGACTCGCGGTCCCCAAGGCACGCTGCTGGGCAAGAACACCAGCCTCGGCGTCGTCAACGTCACGACGCGACGGCCGTCGTTCAAACCTGACGCCAATTTCTCGCTGACGTTCGGCGAATGGGACACAGTGCTGGGCCGTGCGGCCGGCGGCGGTCCGATTGTCGACGACCTGCTTGCCTGGCGCGGCACGCTCAGCATCAACAAGGGGCAGGGCGATATCAAGAACGAATACAACCGCGACATAACCTGGATCAACCGCGATCGCGCGTCGGGTCGCCTGCAATTCCTCTTGACGCCGACCGAGAATTTCTCGGCGCGCCTTGCGGTCGACTCGCAGCCTCGCGGCGGCGAGACGTATAACGCACGAACCATCAACACGCCCCGACCGTTGCTGTATGCGAACGGAACGCCGAATACCTCGCTCGACAACCGCGATCGCTTGAAGCGCCGCTGGTTCACGCAGCTCGGCAGTTACACCTACGAGGGCGACTATCTCTATGGCGGTGGCGACAACGAGGTCAACTACGACTACGCGCGGCCGCTGGTGACCGGCAGCAACGGCGCGTCGCTCGATTGGAACTGGAATCTCGGCGCTTTCGACCTCACGTCCATCACCGCATACAAGGACTATCATTTCAACGCGGTCAACGACGAAGGCACGCCATTCGACGTGTACCGCAACGCCGGCGGTTTCTGGAACGACTACAAGCAGTTCAGCCAGGAGCTGCGGTTGAGCTCCCAGCTCGGAGGCTTCGCCGACTATCAGACCGGCTTGTATTTCATCAAGGTCCACAACACTGCCGACTATCGCAGGCAATGGGGCAACGATGCCGGTGCCTGGTTTGCGACGACGCCGCAATACAATCGATTGGACACGGACGGCAACGGCCGCTACCTGATGCAGAATTCGCTGGACGGATTGCTCATGTCCTTCAATTCTCCTGCAGGCACGCAGGACATCCGCAACCAGAGTGCTGCGGCGTTCGGCCAGGTGAACTGGCATTTGTCGGACGCCTTCACCCTGACGACGGGTCTGCGCCTCACGCGCGAGGACCGGAAGAACCGCGCCTCGACCTTCATCAAGGACAACGGGTTTGCACCCGAACTCAATCCTTCGATCGTCAACGGTGTGAACCTTGGAGGCTTCGATGCATTCTCGAATACGGGAGCTGCACGCTGGGTTTTGAACGGCGTCGTCGTTCCCGCAGGCACGGCCGGCGCAACGCTAGTGGCTGCTGGTACTGCAGCAGCTCCGACTGTCGCGCTCACTACGGACACCAGCAATGCGGCCCTGCTGGCTCAAGCGAATGCACAGGCGAACACGGTGGCGTTGAAATACTTTGGCGTGGCTACGTGGGCTGCACTGACAGCGGCACAGCAGCGCCAGGTCGCGGATGCCCAGGCGATTCGTCGAACTGCCATCGGCGTCGTGTTCAATCAGGCCGACGCCGAGCCGTTCAAGGATACGCAGAAGTCGTTCGTCGTGAGTCCGAGCTACAAGTTCAGCGACGCGTTCACCGGCTACCTGTCGTGGCAGTACGGCGAGAAGGCGGGCATTTCCCAGTTCACCAACGGCATTTCGAACCTCATCGGCGGTGAGAAGACCAGCGCCTATGAACTGGGACTCAAGTCGGTGCTGCTCGACAACTCGCTGGTGTTCAACACCGCGATCTTCCTCATGGACATCGATGACTACCAGCAGGGCGTGCGCATCGTCGACGTCTATACGACTGCGTCCGCCAACGACGGCGAGATCCGTTACACCACCGCGACCGGCAACGTGCCCAAGGTGGAAGTCAAAGGCGTGGAGATCGATGGCGTGTTCTCGGGCCTTCGCAATACGACGTTGCGCTTTGCAGGAGCGTACAACGATGCGACTTACAAGAAGTTTCCGAACTCCGCGCAGCCCACGGAGAATGGCTTCACCGGAGCTGCGCCGTACCAGGACGTATCGGGCGAGAACCTGCCGGGAGCGAGCAAGTGGACCTTCAATGCAGGCATCGACCACCGCTATCCCATCTTCAACGACAAGGAGATCCGCACCAGTGCGAATGCCGCTTACAGCAGCCGCTACAATTCCGACAATTCGCTGTCGGCATACGGCTGGGTGGATGCTAAGACCATCGTCGACCTGGCCATAGGCGTAGGCACGCGCAGCGGCAGTTTCGACGTCAGCCTGCTGGCGAAGAACCTGTTCAACGACAACACGCCGTTGGGCATTACGTCGACGGGTTACACGCCGGCGATACCGAGGTGGTATGGAGTTGCGGTGACGGGGAAGCTGTAGGGTCTGTACTTCCGCCCCCGGTCCCGGGGGCGGAAGTTAGAAGCACTGCTCACTCCTGCGCCGACTCCAATTCGTCGTACGCTTCCGCGCCCTCATTGCTCATGAGGCCGAGCCGCTTCAACAGGGTACGTACGACGCTGCGGGACACGCCGAGCAGCTTGGCAGTGTGTACCTGGTTGCCGCTGCAATGGCTGAATGCGCGTCGCACGATGAGCGCTTCCAGCGCCTGGTACATGTCTTCGGGAGGATTCTGGAACAGTCGGTCGAGTTGCCGCTCGATGCAATCCAGGGGTTCGGCGGAGTTTGTTTCGTGGCCTGGATTGGCTAAAGGCAAAGGCGCGGACAGCCGCAGATCCTGCGCTTGGATGATGCCGTCGCGCGAGATCAGGGTCGCGAAGTGAATGACATTCTCCAGCTCACGGACATTGCCTGGCCAGGTGTAGCTGGAAAGTATCTCCGCAGCTTCCGGCGACAGGGCCGGCGGTTCGATGCGCATCAGTGTGCTGTTCGCGCGCAAGAAGTGATTCGCCAGTACTGGAATGTCGGCACGGCGTTCCCGTAGAGGCGGGACACGCAGCGAAAGCACATTCAGGCGATAGTACAGGTCGAGCCGAAACCTTCCGGCGGCGACTGCCTCCGCGAGATCGACATTGGTCGCCGCGATGATGCGGATATCCACGGGGATCGATTTGCGAGAGCCGACCCGCACGACCTCGGATTCCTGCAACACACGCAGCAGCTTGCCCTGCATGGGCAGCGGCAGATCGGATATATCATCCAGGAACAGCGTGCCGCCATGGGCGCTTTCGAACCAGCCGGCACGCGTTTCGTTTGCACCGGTGAACGCTCCCGCCTGGTGGCCGAACCATTCCGATTCAGCGAGCGACGGCGTAATGGTGCCGCAGTTGACTGCAACGAACGCATTGGCCCGCCTGCTTCGTGCATGCAGGTGACGAGCGATCAATTCCTTACCGGTGCCCGTCTCGCCTTTGATGAGTACGGGGGCCGCGGAGGGTGCGATCAGTTCGATCTCCCGCAGCAGGGCCTTGGATGCGGGATCGTCCCAGATCAGGACGCTGGGGCGCTGGCGCTGGCTGGTCATCGGGCCGGCCGGCTGGGAAAGCAACTGTCCTGAGTAATCGGTCATATACATCCATGAGGCTCGGGAGAGCGGCGCCAGTATCAGAGCATCCGTTGCTTCGTACAACGCAGAAGAGGCTATCAGGATATGAGGCAACGTGATGAGTCGTGACCGCGCGGTTATGGATAAATCTGGCCACCGTACTGTTGCATGCACAACATCGGCGCGTTCATGGCATCAGCTCATGAGAACGAGTGATGAACTACGACCGCCATGTCACCGGAGGATTCGCTAGTCTAGTTTGCGTTGCGGCACCGGTACGATGTCGATGCCGCTCCTGGATGGATGATGGATAGATAGACGGAAAGAGCGATCATGAGCAGCCCTGCGATAGCCCTCGACTACTTGCCTTCTCGACGTCCTGCCCCGCAGCGATTCAAGCGTGGCAAAGGATTGCCCACCGCAGTGCGTCCGCTCGTGGACGTTTCGATTGCTACGGCACTCGAGTTGCGACCGTCGCAGCCGCGCCGCCCACCCGTCTACGTCGCTTTGCTGGCGCTGGCTGCGGTTGCCATTCATGGCGGATTGTTCTGGTACATCACGCATTTCACTGCGGAGCCAATGCGGGTGCCGCAGGAGCATGAAGTGGCGGTAGAGCTAGTGCGTCCGCCCAAGCCGCCCGAACCGAAGATCGAACCGCCCAAGCCAGTGAAGCAGCCGCCCAAGCAACCGGCGAAGGTATTGCCACAGATACAGGCAGCGACTCTGGAGCCGGCTGTCGTGACCGAGACGGCGCCCGCAGAAGCTCCCGTGGCTGTCGCACCGATCGTGTCGGAACCACCAGCGCCGGTCGAGGAACCTGTGACGGAGCCGGTCGGCCGGGCCGGTTATCTCAACAATCCACCGCCGGATTATCCGCCGGCCGCGGTCAGGCAGCATTGGGAAGGCACAGTCGTGCTGCGCGTTCGAGTGCTCAGCACCGGTCGTGTGGAGTCGGTGGAGGTCCAGGAGTCGAGCGGTCGTCGCATCCTCGATGAGCAGGCGGCGCGCACGGTGAAGAACTGGGTGTTCACTCCGTCCAGGCGGGGTGCGACGCCGATCGACGGATGGGCCACGGTGCCCATCGAGTTCAGCCTGGAGAGTTGAAGTCTGGAGAGACCAGGGTTCAGCGATCGGACATCAACCAGAAGGGTAACGGATCATCATGTTGAATCTCACTTCATTTCCGGCAGTCGAATTGACGTTGTGGCTGCTCGCGGCATTTTCCGTCGCCACCTGGGCGCTGATTCTCATCAAGGGAACGCAGTACGTGCGGGCGGCTCGCAGCAACGCAAAGTATGCAAAGCAATTCTGGGCCGCCGCGAATCTGCAGAGTGCTGCCGAGATCGGAAACACCGGCAGCTCGCTGAGCCGGGTCGCGGCAAGCGGGTTTGCGGCGCTGCGCAGTTCGGCTCACGATGGTCCAGGTCACAAGGGCTCGGAGCACGACCTGGAACATAGCTGGGATCATCACGAGCTGCTGGATCGTAACCTGCGACAGCAGATCAAACGCGAGCGTCGCTCGCTCGATGCGGGCGCCGCGGTTCTGGCCAGCATCGGCAGCACCGCGCCGTTCGTCGGATTGTTCGGTACCGTGTGGGGCATCATGCATGCGATGAGCGACATCGGCAAACTAGGCAATGCATCCATCGACGTGGTGGCGGGTCCGATCGGCGAGGCGCTGATCGCTACGGGTATCGGCATCGCGGTGGCGATTCCCGCCGTGCTTGCCTATAACTTTTTCGTGCGGCGACTGAAATCGGTGGTGGCCGACCTCGAAGACTTCGCCCATGATTTTCTGAACCTGGCGCAGCGCGCAACGTATCGTATCGAAACCGGTGGGCGTCCTCTCGATCTGCATCGCGGGCACCACGACAGCAAACGTAGCGAGCGGACGCGAGAGTTCGATCGCGTGCCCGCGGTAGCCGGATCGTAATTCAAGGAGGAACCGACATGGCGTTCTCAACCGCGGAAGACGACGAAGGCGTGGTCAGCGAGATCAACATCACGCCGCTGGTGGACGTGATGCTGGTGCTGCTGGTGGCGTTCGTGATCACCATTCCCGTGCTGTCCAATGCAGTTCACGTGAATCTGCCCAAGACGGTGACGACCACGCCCCCCGAACAGCAGAAGGCAGTGACAGTAACCGTCGACGACGCCGGCACCATCTATCTGGACAATGCGGTAGTCGGCCGTGAGAACCTGGAACGAGAGCTGCAAGCTCTCAAACAGGGAAACCCGAATGTCTCACTGCACCTGCGAGCGGACGAGCGCGTGCCGTACGGACCGGTGGCCAAGGTCCTTGCCGCCATCGAGCACGTCGGGATCTCGCGGATGTCTATCTTGACGGATTCGGAATAGCGGATGCCATGCGATGGCATCCGCAGCTGCCAGGCGCCGGCCCGGCGCCATGCGGACATCACTTCTTTGCGGGCAACTTCGCCAGGTCGGCGTCGATGGCTTTCAGAACGTCGTCCGTGAGCACGTCCGCGGCAAACTGCTGCATGGCCTTTGTTTTGAATCATATCAAGCTGCGGCGCAGTGCGGATCGGAGCGGTCACGAGCCGGCTGTTTCGCCGGCAACGGGTCACAGCTGGCCGCCACCCAGCGCGACATACAACGCCACCAGGTTGGAAACCTGTGAGCGGCGGATTTCGAGCAACGCCTGCTCGGCTGAAAACAGGTTGCGTTCGGCGTCCAGCACTTCGAGATAGCGCACCACGCCTTCGCGATAGCGGGTGCGTGCCAGTTCCGCCAGCCGTCTTTGCGCCGCTGTTGCACGTTCCTGAGCGGACACCTGCTCCGCCAGATAGCGTCGTCCGGCCAGGGCATCCGCGACTTCGCGAAATGCCGTCTGGATCGTTCGTTCGTAGTCGGCAACGGCGATGTTCTCGCGTGCCTGCGCCACGGTGAGGTTGCCGCGCCGCCGCCCGAAATCGAACAGCGGCAGATTGATCGATGGACCGAAGCTCCAGGTCAGGCCGTCCTTGCCCAGCAGGCCATCCAGCTCGGTCGATGCATAGCCATAAGAGCCGGTCAACGTGATAGCGGGCAGGAAAGCGGCACGAGCAGCGCCAATGTTCGCTCGCGAGGCGCGCAAGCGTTGTTCCGCTGCAAGGATATCGGGACGATTGGTCAGCAGGTCGGAAGGAATGCCAGCCGCCAGCGCGCTCGAGCGGTCTTGATCCGACAATGGCAGCGGTGCGGGCAGCGATGCATCGAGCGGCTTGCCGATGAGCGAGACGAGCAGGTTGTCGTTCTGCGCGAGCGTGAGCCGAAGCGAGGCGAGTTCGGTTTCAGCTTGGGTCAGCAGCGTTTCCGCCTGCACATAGTCGAGCGCGGATGTCACGCCTGCATCCAGCCTGCGTTTGGCGATGCGCAGGCCTTCGCGGCGGCTGGTTACCGTGGCTTCGGCAAGCTGCAATCGCTCTTCGGCAGAGCGCGATGAGAGGTAGGCAAGCGCGACTTCACGAATCAAAGTCAGCCTGAATGCGCGTGCAGCAGACACACTCGCAAGATATTCCGAACGTGCTGCCGCTGAGAGGTTGCGGACGCGCCCCCAGAAATCCAGTTCGAAAGAGCTGATCGCCGCGCCGGCTGAATAGCGCTCGTACGTGAAGGCGCCGGGGGCTGCCACGGAACTTCCGATCGCTGCGGCTTCCGGACCGACGCGTGTTCGAGCTGCGTCCGCCGACACTCCGATGGTTGGCAGCCGATCGGCACGCTGAATCCGATACTGGCCGCGTGCTTCCTCGACCTGTGCGACCGCAACGGCGAGGTCGCGATTGTGATCGAGCGCGGCTTGGACCAGGGCTTCGAGACGCGGGTCTGCAAAGAAATCCGTCCAGGCGATGGTCGTCGCTTGCGATCCAGCCGTCGTATCGCCGGAGTAGCTTTCGGGATAGGCAGTGGCAGTCGGCAACTCAGGGCGCGTGTCCCGAGGCGCCAGCGAACACGCTGTCGCAAGAATCGACGTTGCAATGACGAACGCAGTGGCGACTCTACGCATTGGTGGAGTCCTCTACTGTGGCCGGTGTCGAGGGGTGCACGCGGTCGCGTGCGATCCAGCGTCGCACCGAAAGATACAGCAGCGGAATGAAGAACACGCCGAGCAGCGTTGCTGCGATCATTCCGCCCATCACGCCCGTTCCCACGGCTATGCGGCTTGCGGCGCCGGCGCCGGTCGAGACGACGAGCGGCATCATGCCGAGTACGAATGCGAGCGATGTCATGACGATGGGTCGCAAGCGCAATTTGACTGCGCTCATCGTCGCCTCGATCGGAGTGTGGCCGCGAGCTTCTTCTTCGAGAGCGAACTCGACGATCAGGATGGCATTCTTCGCGGCCAGGCCGATGATGGCGACCATGCCGACATTGAAATAGACATCGGCGGGTAGTCCGCGCAACCAGGTGAATAACACTGCACCCAGCACTCCGAGCGGCACGACCAACAGCACCGCGAGCGGCACGGACCAGCTCTCATACAGCGCCGCGAGCAGCAAGAACACCACGACCAGCGACAGAAACAGCAGGGCGCCTACCTGGCCTGCCGCTTCTTGTTCTTCGTAGGAGATGCCGGTCCATTCGAAACCGAAACCTTCCGGCAGCGAACTGGCCAGGCGCTGCATCTCCGCCATCGCTTCACCAGTCGATCGATCGGCCGCGGGAGAGCCTGAAATCGTCATGGCCGGATACCCGTTGTAGCGCTCGACTTGCGGCGGTCCCGCCGTCCAGGCGACAGATGTGAACGCGCCGAAGGGCACCATCTCGCCCTGGACATTGCGAACCCGCAGGTTGAGGACGTCTTCCGGCGTCATGCGATAGGGAGCATCCGCCTGTAGCATCACCCGCAGGATCCGTCCTTCGCGATTGAAGTCGTTCGCATAGGCACTGCCGAACGAGATAGCGAGCGTCGCGTTCACGTCAGCGATCGACAATCCCAATGCGCGTGCCTTGATGCGGTCGATCGTCACTCGCAGTTGCGGCGAGTCTGCCTGGCCTTCGGGACGCACCGCGGTGAGTACGGCGCTGCGGGTTGCTTCGCCAAGCAGCTGGTTGCGAGCGGCCAGCAACGCGTCCGAACCGTGGCCGGCGCGATCCTGTAATTTGAAAGTGAAGCCGCTGGCGACGCCCAACGATGGAATCGAGGGCGGATTCAATGTAAACACCAGGGCCTGGCGTACCTTCGATAGCGCAGCATTGGCTTTGCCTACCATGGTCAACGCGTTATTTTCGTCCCCCGGGCGCTCTTCCCACGGCTTCAGTGAGACGAACGCCATGGCATTCGCCTGTCCTTGGCCGAAGAAGCTGAAGCCGCGGATGAACGTGATCGCCTGGACCTGCGGCTGTGCGCGATAGAACGCGGATACCTGTTCGATCGCTTCGTTGGTGCGTTCGAGCGTTGCGCCGGGCGGAGCCTGGACCACGGTGATGATCGACCCTTGGTCCTCGGCAGGCAGGAAGCTGCCGGGCAGTCGGCTGAACAGAAATAGAGTAAACGCGCCGAGCGCCAGGAAGACCGCGAGAAAGCGCAGGGGACGCGCCAGGATCTGGCCGACTCTCGCCTGATAGTTATCGGTGATGCGGCCGAACCAGAGGTTGAAGCCGGAAAAGAAGCGCCGTGCACGGCCCATCAGCTTGCCCGCATGCAATTCGCGATCGTGTTCCGACTTGAGCAGCGTTGCGCACAGCGCGGGTGTCAACGTGAGCGCCAGCAAGGCTGAGAATCCGATGGACACCGCCAGCGTCAGGGCGAACTGCCGATAGATGCCGCCGGTCGAGCCGGGGAAAAAAGCCATCGGCAGGAACACCGCGATGAGCACGAGCGTGATGCCGATGATCGCCGAGGTGATCTGGCTCATCGCCTTCACCGTCGCCTCGTGCGGCGATAATTTTTCTTCGGTCATGATGCGTTCGACGTTCTCGACCACCACGATGGCGTCATCGACCAGGATGCCGATCGCCAGCACCATGCCGAACAGCGTGAGCACATTGATCGAGAAGTTCAGCAGCCATAGTCCCAGGCAGGCGCCGGCGAGCGCGATCGGTACGACGATGGTGGGAATCAAGGTCGCGCGCCAGTTCTGCAGGAACAGGAACATCACCAGGAACACCAGCGCCACTGCCTCCGCGAGCGTCTTGACCACTTCTGAGACCGAAATCCGGATGAAGGGCGTGGAATCGAAGGGAATGGTCCAGCCGATGTCCTGGGGAAAGTTGCGCTCCAGCTCTCGCATGCGTGCACGGATTCCCTCGGCCGTGGCAAGTGCATTCGCGCCGGTGGACATCTGGACCGCAATGCCGGCGGCGGGGTGGCCGTTCACTTCGATACTGGAGAGATAGTTCTGGGCGCCGAGTTCGACGCGAGCGACATCGCCCAGGCGCACTGCGGATCCGTCGGGATTCGCTCGCAGGATGATCGATGCGAACTGCTCCGGCGTGGTGAAGCGGTTCTGGGTGAGAATGGGTGCATTCAGCTCTGTCTTGCCGGCAAGCGGGCGGTCGCCGAGCTGTCCGCCGGGCGATTGAGTATTTTGTTCCTGCACGGCGGTGAGCGCATCGGCGGCGGACATGTGGAATGTCGCCAGGCGATCGGGATCGAGCCAGACACGCATCGCATATTCGGATGAGAACGAACGGATGTCGCCGACGCCCCGCACCCGGCGCAACTCATCGACGACGCGCGTGGTCGCAAAATTTCCCAGTTCGAGCGCGGGAGTTTCGCCGCTCTTCGAGGTGAGGGCGACGATCATCAGGAAACTCGACGATGCCTGGTTGATCGTCACGCCCTGGCGCCGCACTTCCTCCGGCAGCCGCTGCTCGACGGCACGCAGGCGATTCTGTACGTCCATCTGCGCAACATCGATATCCGTGCCGGAAACGAAGGTCACCGTGATCGATGCGGTGCCGTTCGATTGGCTGGACGAGGTCATGTACAGGAAGCCCTCGACACCGTTGAGGCCTTGCTCGATGACCTGCGTGACATTGGTTTCCAGTACGGATGCGTCCGCGCCTGGATACGATGCGCTGATCGAGAGCGAGGGAGGGGCAATCGTCGGATATTGTTCGACGGGCAGCGAGCGCATGGCGATGAAGCCGGCCAGCACGATGCCGAGTGCAATGACCCACGAGAACACCGGCCGATCGATGAAGAATCGCGACGACACGGTCAGTGCCCAGCGGTGGCGGAGGAGGCAGCTCTCGATGGCGCTCCTGGGGTCGCCGGCCCCGCTTGCGCTTCAGCCGTACCCGCGCCGGATGCGATGTGCACGGTAACGCCGGGCTGAATTTTCTGCATGCCGTCGACGACGACGCGGTCGCCATCTTTCAGTCCGCTGTGCACGACCCAGAATCCTCCTTGGAGCGCACCGGTCTTGACCTCCTTGACGACGACGGCGTTCTTGTCGTCTACGACGAGGACCCGGGTTCCGGACGCGGTCACCTGCACGGCACGCTGCGGCACCAGGAAATTGTTAGCTCGCACTCCGGCATTGATGCGCGCTCGCACGAATTGGCCGGGCAGCAGCGTCTGCTCCGGATTGGGAACTTCCGCTCGCACGGCAGCGGTGCCGGTGGCCTCGTCGATGGCCAGGTCCAGGAAGTCGAGGTGACCCTTGTGACGATAAATGCTGCCATCCTCGAGAATGAGCGTCACTTCGACACGACCGAATTGCGGCATGATCAGCGCGCCTTCGGCAACCTCACGCCGGATCGAGATCAGGTCGGTGCTGGACTGGGAGAAATTGACATAGACCGTGTTGATCTGATCGATCGTCGTCAGGAGCGTGGCGCCGGAGGCACTGACCAATGCGCCTTCCGTGACTTGCGCCCGGCCTGCGCGTCCATCGATTGGCGCCGTGACAGTGGTATAGCTGAGATTCAGTTGCGCACTCTCCAGCTGGGCCTTCGTCTGGGCGACGTCGGCCTCTGCCGTTCGCAAGCGTGCCACGGCGGCGTCGTATTCCTGTTTGCTGATCGCCTGGTCTTCCACCAGGCCCTTGTAGCGCTCGACGTCCTGCTTGGCGTTTGCCTCGGTCGCGATCGCCCGCTGCAGCGAGGCCTGTACAGCACTCAGGCTGGCTCGTAACTGGCGCGGATCGATGAGAAACAATTCCTGGCCGGTCTTGACGTCGCTGCCTTCCCGATAAACGCGCCGTTGCACGATGCCATCGACGCGTGCACGTACCTGTGCCGTGCGGATCGCCTGGATTCTCCCGGGCACGTCGACGATGTTTTCGATCGATTGCGGCCGCATGACCAGGACACCCACCTCCGGAGGAGTCGGGGTGGGAGGGGCAGGGTTGCCGCATGCACTCAACAGTCCGAGTATGACGCTGCCGGCGGGCCAGGATGATCGCTTCATTGTCTTCAAGTCGCCTGAGAAAACTGTTAGCCAACGCTCGAAACCCACTAGTGGTTGCCCCAGCCGACAGTCCGGTCGTGCATCATATGCGCTCCGAGGCGTATGCGCTCTACGATTAGGATATACCGAGTGAGCGGCGTTCGATCCGGCAGGAGGCAGCGCCCGAGGAACGAAAGTTCATTGCAGGCGGCACCAACCTGCTCGACCTGATGAAGCTCGACATAGAAACGCCGGCGCATCTGATCGACGTCAACGGGTTGGCGCTCGACAAGATCGAAGCAACGCCCCCACGGCCGTCGAAACCGACATGACCGACATAGGCACGGGGAGCGTCGGCTTTTTCGTGAACCACGATCTCGCCGGCTATGAAGTGCCGGTGCACGCCGATATTCCACACCAGGAACTCATCTTCCTCGAGGAGCCCGATCCGATGGCCGCACCGATGAAGGCGAAAGGTGTCGGCGAACTTGGCATCTGCGGCAGCGGCGCAGTGATTGCCAACGCCATCTACAACGCGACCGGCGTGCGCGTGCGCGACTATCCAATCACATTGGACAAGCTGCTGGATCGGCTGCCGCAGTTCGCCTGATCGAACCTGCACTCGCTGGTTAGCGCTCGCACGCTTGCGTTCCGTCCATGGTACGATCGGTGGGACTCGCAACTCAGGATCATTCAACTATGCGAGATACATTGACACCGGCAGCACGGCATTCCGCGCTTCGCTACGTGATCGCCTCCGAAATCCCCGCGGAACACAAGGCCGTTCTCATCGACGTGCTGACGCTGGCCCTTCGCAACGAAGAGGGCGAGCATCGTCGCGACCTGGCCGCCGAACGAACTGGCGGCGAATGGCAAGAGCAGGAGATCGAGCAGCTCAAGTCATTCCTGACGGGTAAGGTGGCCATCAGCTGGCAACACGCGGATGAGGTAGCGATGCACCTCGCTGCGCAATTGCACCGTGACCCGAAGTCCGTTCGCACCAAGGCCTACGAGCTCGGTCTCGGTGCAAGCGTGGATTATCGGTCTGCGCGGGCATTCGTCCAGGCGCGGGACAGATAGTTCCCGGTCGCTTCAGTCCAATTTCCTCCCCCGCTACGCGGGGAGATCAAGGTGGGGGCGACATCAACGCGACGCAGTCTCTTGTCTACGTGCCATGTAGACGCACAGGTGAGTGTAGGCAGCAGCGAGCAGAGGCGTAGCGATGCCTGCATCGCGGCCGCGCTGCAACAGGTCGCCGATGATGTCGTCGGCTTCGATCGGCAGGCCCCGTTCGAGATCCCGATACATGGAAGAGGCGAACGTCGAACCTTTCGTGCTCAGTAGCTCACGGACGGCACTCAGCACCGTATCGCTCGGCGGCACGCCGACGGACGAAATGACGGCGGCTACTTCGTCGACGAAGTTCAGGATGAAATCGCGGCCTCCCGGTACGGCTTCGACCTGTCCCAGGTTGCCACGCATGCTGCAGGTGATTCCGCCCATGGATGCGAGCAGCAGCCACTTCTCCCACATCTCGCGCACGATTGTCGTCGAGTGCTTTGCATCGAAGCCGGCGCCGGTCATGAACCGATCGAGTTGCTGCATGCGCTCGGACTGCCGACCGTCGAGTTCTCCGTAGGCGAGGTCCTGTATCCCGGTCAGTTGCACGACGCGGCCGGCATCGTCGAGGACAGTCATCACTTTGCAGGTGCAGCCGCCGACAGCATTTACACCGAAGCGCGCCTTGAGCAAGTCGACGTGCCTCATTCCGTTGAGGACTGGCAGGATGACGGTATTCGGGCCGACGGCGGGCGACAGTTCGTCGAGCGCAGCCTGCAGGCTGAAGTTCTTTACGGTCAGCAGAATCGCATCGTAGGGTTCCCGCAGTTCGTCCGCGGTCACCAGCTTGGGTTGCAGTGTGACATCGCCATGCGGACTGACTATCTCCAGGCCTCGCGACCGCAACTGTGCGGCGCGACCCGGGCGGACCAGGAAGGTGACGTCGCGGCTGGCCTGTACCAGTCGTCCGCCAAAGTAACCGCCGGTCGAGCCGGCTCCTACCACGAGCAGTCTCATGGGTCCCCTGTGGTGCTAATGAATGGTGCAGCACCCATCCTACTGCAAGGGACGAATCGCGCGCGTGTTTACAGGCTTCGCCCTCCCGGCCGCGCTCCGGAAAGCGCGGCCGGGGCGGTTCAAGTTACTCGATGAACAGTCCGGGGATCCATGCGCCCGCTGAAATGCTGAGCAGCACGAACAGGAATTTCCATTGAGGGCGGATGCTGAGGAGGCTTTGGCCGCGCTCGCCGTTCGCCATCCTGTGCAGGTCGGCTTCGAGCTGCCGCATGGCGTCCCGTATCTTGGACCGTGACGCACCGGCTGTCGTCCCATCGAGCTGCTGCTCTGCAGTTCGCAAGGCATTCATCGCCAGGGTCATCGCGTCGAGTTCCCTATCCACTCGTTCCGTCATGGGGTACCTCACTTCGTCGTCAGTTGTCGCAATTGTCATCGCTCAGGACCGCCGCTTGGATTCGTGAAGCGCGAAAGATCGGCGGCGGTTGACAGACCATCCTTAATCCTGCGCGGCGATCAATGCAATCTCAGTTTCGGTTTGCCACCTTGTGAGGCATCGCTGCATTCCCAAGCACCACAATAGTCCCGGAATCCTACGGGTGCGTTCATCGCTGGGGCACAGTCTTTAGTGCCAAGCCGAAGCGCGCTTTCGAAGGGGGATCGAAGCTGAGAACGTGTGTGGATCGATGTAAGTTCCCGCTGACGCCACGCGGGCAGTAACGCTGCGGTTCGAGATTTGACATTACCCTGGCGCCGTACCTTCGGGTCTTCCCTTGCCGCGGCAAATAGGTCAATCTCTCACCATGCGTCCAACCTGAAATCCTGCCGATTGCCGGGCGTGCCGAGGCATTGCCCATAATGGACGCCTTCATGGGCGTGTCCCGCAGACCGCCACGGTCGGACTGAACCGATCGAGCCGATCAGCAAATCGTTCACACCAACATGATGCCGGTGCTGCAAACACTCCGCCGCGAGTGGCTCTTCAACGTCAGGGGCGATGCCCTCGCAGGAATCGTCGTGGCGTTGGCCCTGGTGCCCGAGGCCATCGCATTTTCCATCATCGCCGGCGTCGACCCGCAGGTCGGGTTGTATGCATCCGTCGTCATCGCCATCACCATAGCCTGCATCGGCGGCCGCCCCGGCATGGTGTCCGCGGCGACCGGTGCGATGGCATTGCTCATGACCGACCTGGTGCGGGAGCACGGACTGCAATACCTGCTGGCGGCCAGCATCCTGACTGGAATCCTGCAGGCCGCCGCCGGCCTGTTGCGTCTCGGCAGCTTGATGCGGTTCATCTCGCGATCCGTGATCACCGGATTCGTGAATGCATTGGCCATCCTGATCTTCATCGCGCAGCTGCCGGAGGTTCTCGGCAACGGGTGGGTTGTCTATGCGCTCGTAGCCATGGGACTCGCGATCATCTATTTGCTTCCTCGCGTGACGCGGGTCATTCCTTCGACCCTCGCCTGTATCGTGGTGCTGACTGCGATCACCCTGGTGCTGCACCTGGACATCAGGCAGGTGGGCGATCTCGGCGGCATGCCCACGGCCTGGCCCGTGCTGTCGTTGCCCTCGGTGCCGTTCACTCTGGATACTCTGCGGCTGCTGTTGCCTTATTCGGCGACGCTGGCATTCGTGGGATTGCTCGAATCGTTGCTGACCGCCACGCTCATCGACGACCTGACGCACACTACCAGCAACAGGCATCGTGAAGTCTTCGGACAAGGTGTCGCCAATATTTTCTCAGGGCTGTTCGGCGGCATGGCCGGGTGCGCAATGATCGGCCAGTCGGTCGTCAACGTGAAGTCCGGCGGCAGAGGCAGGCTCTCGACGCTCACCGCTGGAGTAGTGCTGCTGGCCTTGCTGCTGTTTTTTTCGGAGTGGGTCGCGGCCATTCCCCTCGCGGCGCTGGTCGCCGTCATGATCATGGTGTCGATCGGGATGTTCAACTGGGACTCGCTGCGCAACCTGGCGTCGCACCCGAAGAGTTCCAGCGCGGTCATGATCGTCACTACCATCGTCATCGTCGTCACGCGCGATCTCGCCGAGGGCGTATTGGCCGGCGTGCTCTTGAGCGCTTTGTTCTTCGCTCGCAAGATCGGTCAGTTCCTGCATGTGGAGGTGACCGGCACGGGCGGTCGATCGCGCAGCTATGTCGTCACGGGACAGATCTTTTTCGCATCGGCCGAGCGCTTCGTCGCCGCCTTCGATCTCAGCGAAGCGATCGATACGGTGCGGATCGATCTGACTCACGCCCGTCTATGGGATCTCACCGCCGTCACGGCGCTCAATAAGGTCGTGATGAAATTCCGCCGCGAAGGCACCATGGTGGGCATCGTGGGACTGGATGAGGCCAGCAGGACGCTGCTGGAAAAGCTCGCTACGCCGGACCAGGCGGAGAGCCGGCGCCTGATGAGCAATTGAACGCGCCTCGCAATGAAAGTTGTGCTCGCTGGCATCGACGGATCGACATATACACGCAGCGTTTGCGATCACGCGAGTTGGGCGGCAAAGCGCCTGGGAGCGCCGCTGCATTTCCTGCACGTGCTGACCCGCGATCCGCTACCTGCGACGCCCGAGTGGAGCGGCAACATGGCGCCGGGCGAACGGCAGAGCCTGCTCGCTGCATTCACCAAGATAGACGAAGTAAGCAGCCGGGCTGGGCATCGGCGCGGCCGTGCTCTATTGGACGACGCGGTTCGGGAAGCGGGCAATCAAGGTGTCAGGAGCGTCAACAGCCGGTTGGCCCGCGGCTCGCTGGCAGAGTCGTTGAAGAAGGCAGGAGGAAAGGCTGCGGCCGGCTCGCTGATGATTGTGCTGGGCAAGCAGGGAGACCGTGCCCACCCCGCGAGACTGCAACTCGGCTCGGAGCTGGAGCGGGCAGTGCGTGCAATACGCCAGCCGCTGCTCATCGCCTCGCATGAATTCAGATCCGTCGGCAGGGTGCTCATCGTGTTCGACGGCAGCGAGGCCGGCCGCAAGAGCATCGAAACCGTCGCAGCCAGTGCGTTGCTGCGTGGATTGGCGTGTCATTTGCTCACCGCAGCGGACGATGCGCAGGATTCGCTCGCTGCCTTGCGTTGGTCGGCGGACACGCTGTCGGCCGCAGATTTCATAGCTGGCGGCAATTTTCACCCGAGAAACGCCGAGCAGGACATCAACGACTACATCGAGCGGCACGCCATCGACCTGCTTCTCATCGGGGCCAGCGGGCGCTTTCGTTTGCGCCGCTTCCTCAACGGCTGCGACTTCGCTGCATCGATACGTACGTGCCCGATTCCTGTAATGCTGCTGCGCTGAGCTGAACTAGTCCGGCTTGGTCCACAGCTTGGCGACATCCGTCTCAGCCAAGGCGCGCCATTGTCCCGCCGGCAACTCACCCAACTCCAGCCCTCCGACGCGGCTGCGGTGCAGCGCTTCCACGTGATTGCCCACCGCGGCAAACATTCTCCTGGCCTGGTGATAGCGGCCTTCGGTCAGCGTCAACCGTGCATGTCTCGAATCGATGACCTTCAGTTGCGCTGGGGCCAGCGGCGTCTTTTCCGAATCGAGCAGCAACGTGCCGCTGGCGAAAATCTTCGCTTCATCACCGCGCAGGTCGCGGGCGAGCGTCGCCTCATAGATTTTCGCGACCTGCGATTTCGGATGCACGACGCGATGCAGGAGCGCGCCGTCGTCGGTCAGCAGCAGCAATCCGGTGGTGTCGCGATCCAGCCTGCCGATCGTGGACAGCACCGGTGAGCGCAAGCGATAGCGTTGCGGAAACAGATCGTAGACGACCGCGCCGGCATCCTTCGTCGAGCAGGTATAGCCCGTCGGCTTATTGAGCATCAGCACCAGTCCCGCTGGCGGATCCAGCGGTTCGCCGTCGATCCTGACCTGGTCGTGGCCGACCTGGTCGTCGGCATAGAGCACCTCGCCCTGCGGGTCGGTGATGCGGCCGTCGCGAAACATCGATGCGACCTGCTTGCGGCTGCCGTAACCGAGATTCGCGATCAGCTTGACCAGTCTCATCGCGCTTTCACTGCCTCGATCATCTTGAATCCGTGCGCTTGTGCGAGTGCGGTTACCTTGCCGAACGACTGCGTGAGCACGGATTCGTAAGGCAGGTGCCGGTTCGCGACCAGTAGCAATCGTCCGCCCGGAGTCAGAGCCGCTGCGGCAACGGTGATGAAGCGCCGGCCGATGTCCGGGCGGTCTTCACGGCTGCCGGTATGGAACGGCGGATTGGTGACGATCACGTCGTAGGACCTGGTCAGTCCCGCGGTCACGTCGTGCCACAGATAATTCGCCGGCGTTGACGAGGCCTTGCCGATGTTGATGCGAGCGAGATCCAGGGCGCGCCGTTCCGCTTCATAGACATCCAGCGTCGTAATGCCCGGACAGCGCATTAGCAATTCGACGGACAGGTAGCCGAAGCCGGCTCCGAGATCGGCGGCGCGGCCTTGCAACGTAGTTGAAAAATGCCGGACGAGCGACTGCGATGCAGGGTCGATGCGATCCCAGGCGAACACACCGGGGCGGCTGACGAAGCGGCTATCGGCGATCGGACGGATAGCATCGAAGCCCAGCCAGCGGGACTGCAACTCCGAGTCGATAGCGCCGTGCAGGGGTTCGCTCCAGAAGACGCGGCACTTGTTCTTGACCAGCGTATCCACGGGTCCCACCAACTGTGCCAGGTCCGACTCGCTCGACCTCGCACCTTCATTGTTGCCGGCACTGCAGACGATGCGTCCGCCTGGAGCCAAAGCTCGTACTGCCCGCGCCATCAAGGCACGGGCTTCATCCCGCTGCCGCGGCGGCAGCAGCAGTACCAGCGGATACGATTTGTCGCTGCCGGCTTCGCGATCGAGCAGATGAAATCCTCCCTGCAGCAACGCATCCGCATCCGGCTTGAACGTCTGCTCGCAATCGAGGCCCGGCCGCGGATCGCGGCGTAGCGGTTCGCCGTCGCGAGCGCGCAGGAACAAGGCGCCATCGCCAGGCCATTGCAGCTTGCCGTGAACAAAAGGCAGGAACAGGGTTTCGAGCGCGGCGTCTGGCATGCGGCCGCGAGTCTATCAGGTTGACCATGGCCGCCCTTTGATAAACTACCCGGGTGATGCAATCCGGATATCGATGGTTCTTCGTGCTCATCGCTTTCGGCCCAGGCACCGACGCGATGGCACAGATCTATACCTGCCGCGCCGCCGACGGGAGTCGCGTGTTTTCCGACGAACGTTGCGGGACCGACGCCAAGGTCGTTCCCGGGGTGGACAAAGCCAAACGTGCGGCGGCCAAGGACAAGAGCAAGGGCAAGGCCCAGTCGGCGAACCAGCCAAAGGACCCGCCCAAGGATTCTGCGAAGCCCCAGGCGAAGACCACTGCCAAGGGAGTTGAGCCATCCGCGCTGCCCGCCGCTACGACCGCGGCCAAGGCGGCTCCACCGAAGCCGCCCCCAATGCTCAAGTCCGCCGCTGAACTGGATGAGTTGCTGGAGCAATGCGACGCAGGCAAAGTGGCCGCTTGCAACGACTGGACACGCAGCGGTGGTCCGAATCGTCTACGAGAAAAGGAGCGTGAGGCGCAGCTCGCCTGCGACTCCGGTTCGCTCGCTGCTTGTGAGCAGCACTATTGCAGCGACGGTGCAACCGAGCAGTGTCGCGCCAAAGTGCTCGACACGGCCAAGATGGCCGGCCAGACATGGTACCTGCGCGATGCCGATCGGAAACTCGCGGACGGCTCTACGCTGTATGTCATCCGCTGCATTCGTGAAGGCGAGCGGTTGACGCAGGATGTGAGCGTAACTTGCGCGGCCAAGTCCGGACCGCAGCGCTGTTCCGCTTCCGGGCCGGAGCGAGCATTCGCGAGACTGGATGCCGCCGCCGCCAGCTACTGTGCGCGTTGAGCCGTGTAGGCGCCGTCGTCAGTTCGTCGCAGAGGAGGAATGGCCATGAAGCACGCGTTGTCGCCGGAGGATATCGAGCTCCTGCAGCGGTTCACCGCGAACGGCATGGCGCCCTCACAATTCCATCATCGCGAGCATCTGCGGCTCGCCTATATATTCCTGGTAAGGCACGGGAATGCGCAGACGGCATATCCGGCATTCCGAGCTGCCTTGCAGAGCTTTCTCGGCCATCACGGCATCGATGCGGCGAGATATCATGCGACCCTGACGCAGGCATGGCTGCTGGCGGTGCTGCATTTCATGGAGATTTCGGCGACGGATGCAGCGGGGCCGCTGTCAGGTTCGGAGGAGTTCCTGGGCCGTCATGCGCTGCTGCTCGATCCTGCCATCATGTTCACGCACTACTCGCGCGAACTGATCAAGTCGGACAGTGCCCGCGCCGAATTCGTCGAGCCGGATATCCAGCAGATCCCGCGTCACGCCTGATCCTGTGTTTCGACCGCGATGCCTTCGTTGCGCAGCCATTCCAATGCCTGTTCGCGAGTCTGCACGACAGTGGAGCGTAGCGGACTGCCTTCCATGAAGCGCTCGAACGTTCGCGCATAACCGAAGACGACGCCTTGCGGAGCGATCATTGCCAGCGCATAGGACGGATTGCGCAACAGGTATTGACGATCGGTCTCGGCCAGTCCCAGCAGGTCCGCCGTCGGTAGATGCAGCGATTCGGCGGCGGAGAAATCCACGATCACGTAGCGCAGTGCTTCCGCGTAGCGGTGATTGAAGACTTCTTCGTTGGCGGCGATGACGTCCTCTACGTCGGTCGCTCCGCTGAAGCGGCAATCCACGCCGGAATCTGCGAAGCAAGTTGACCAGGGCATGTCGTTACTCCTGTTTCGACCGAGCATCCCTGCAACTTTTTTTCCTGCGCTGGTTGCGCAGATCTGCAGCCGCCCGCCCACGATGCGGCAGCGATGGTAATTAATCCGGCGCTGCAGGTCTACCGTTGAGACATCAATGAGGGTCACGAAAAATAGCTGTAATTCTCGTGTATACCGCGGGGTTTTGCGGCTGGTATGTGCATGTGTGTCAATAATTCGGCAACGGTAGTCGAGTTCCTCGATCGCTGCCGCGCCCTCGCGGTAAATACGGATCGGGCAGGTGTGGCACACTGCACCGGTCGCAACGTCGTCAATGTGGATGTAAATGCAGGACTGGGTGCTACGCGCAATGCAACGCTGGCCGAATGTGCCCGCGCTTTTCGGTTGGCTGGGCCTTGATCGCCGCGGCCGCTGGCTCGTCCAGGGCGAGGCGATTTCGCATCCGCGCATCGTCAACGCCATCGGCCAGAACTACGCAGTCGACGCATACGGCCGCTGGTATTTCCAGAACGGTCCACAGCGCGGCTACATCGAACTTGAATACAGTCCGTTCGTACTACGAACCAATGAGACGGGCGACGGACTGGTCACTCACACCGGTTTGAGCGTACAGCGCGCAACTGGCGCTTACCTGGACGAGGAAGGGGCGGTGCTGCTGCGGACCGAACACGGTGCAGGAGAGATCGAACACAGCGACCTGGATTGGGTGTTGCAGCGGCTGACCGTCGCAGATCGTCCGGTCCGTGAGGATGAACTCGTCGACGCGCTGGTGCTGCCTACTGGAACCACGACACAGTTGAATTTTGCATTCGGAGATACGCGCGTACCGGTGATCCGTCTGGATTCGTCCGCAGCCCCGGCGCAATTGGGATTCGTGAAGACTCCGCAGCCGCACGAGGGTGAAACTGTGTCGACGCGCACAATGGACTGATGTGACGGGCGCAGTTCACCAGGCTCTGGGGGCATTCGTCGCGGCAGTGACGAATGCCCCCGGGAAATCTAGCTATCCCCGATTCTTCAACCTCATCCCCGCCTGCACGATGAACTTCTGCGGATCGTGCGGCGTGATGACGATGCGGCGGTTGGCGTATTTAGCTAGAGCACGCTCTACGTCAAGAGGGTCCCAGATATTCGAAGCGCGGCATCACCCGACCGTCGCGCTCGACGGTTTCACCGAACATGCTCGCAGCGCGAACCCAGAGTCCGCGTTCGCCGTACAGGGCGCGATAGACCACCATTTCCGTCATCGATTCCGAATCGCGCGCGATGCCGATCACTTCGTACTCGTTGCCTTTGAAATGCCGGTAACGCCCGGGCCTGATCCCACTCATCGGTTCGATCGCAGTCATCGTCTCAGTCACCGTCGAAGGTCGGGGCAGACATAGGGGGCCGAAGCCAGTACATAGTGTTGCGCTATGTCTCTGCCGGCGAGGCGCAGTTCCAGCTGTTTCGGTCCAGGCAAGGTCACGGCCGCCTCGATCGGAATGGTGTCCTCCCGCCAGCGGATCTTGTCGTCGGCGACGCCCCATTCCGACAGCCGATAGGTCTCGACGCAGGAGCCCATCAGCAAGGTGTGGTCGGGAAGGAAAATAATGAACGAGCCGCGCGGTGCGCCGGGCACGGCAGAAATCCACATCTTGCCGATGAACTTGCCGTCGGCGGGAACGGCGTCTTCAGTGGTTGCCGTCGCGGGTGCAGGCGGAGCAGCGGGAGTCCGGCTATTGCATGCAGTGAACGTGGCCAGCGCGACGCATAGCATCAGGGGAGACAGTCCGATCCGGGGCTTCATTGCTGCCACTACCTTGGGATTGCAAGGGACTCAAGTCTAGCGCGGGTGCCCGGCAGCCGGATGAAGTGTCCGCAAGTGTCCGGCGGGTGTCCGGTCGTGCAGCTGCGGACACTCGGACGCTCAGGTATTCCCATATAGCGGTGGGAGCCGATTGGCCGCGCCACTGCGAAAATACCGCGAATTTGCGCTGAAACATCAGCTGCACGAGCTCCTGGCACGACTGCTGCAACTGTATCCGCGCTGGGGAAATCGGCGACACCATCGGACAGAGGGTTCCGGGATATGCCCCGGGAGTAGCGTCCTCGACATAGGGAAGGAGAAACAAGCAATGCGTAACTCGGTCCTGCGAATCTTGAGTGTGCTGGCCTGCCTCGGAGCGATGTCGGCGCCGCTGTTGCTGCTGCCCATGTTCATTGCCGACGCTCGTTCCACCACCCCGGCGCCGGACGAAGCGGGCAGGATCAAGGAAGCCCTGACCCAGCACGACGCCCATTACGTGCTGCGTTCGTACAACCGGATACCGCTGCAGTGTGCATCCGAACTGCATGGGGCCTGATTCATGGAGCCTGATTCATGGAGCCTGATTCATGGAACCTGGGGTGACCACCATGCTGTCCGCGCTGCCTTCCGCTAAGAAAGTGACACCGATCCGCGATACCTCGGCCCAGGATCGGGTCATCGACGCGGCGCCGCAGACGGCCCGTCGCCGCTATCTCATCGTCGCTGGCATCGCCGGCGGCGCCGTGTTGCTGGTTGCGATCGGATTGCTGATCCGCGGATGGATGGCGGCAGAAGCTTCGGTGCCGCGCGAACGCGTTCGCATCTCGACGGTGACCCGCGGTCAATTCGTTCGCGACGTTTCGGCCCAGGGGACGGTGGTAGCTGCCGTCAGTCCGACGATGTTCGCTGCCGCGACCGGCACAGCTCATTTCCTGGTGCAGGCGGGTGACACCGTGCGCAAGGGCCAGGTGATAGCACAGGTCGACAGCCCCGAACTCCGCAACGAACTGGCGCGGGAAGAGTCGTCGCTGGCTGCTCTGGAAGTGGCGGTGCAACGGCAAAGCATCGACACACGTCGTCAGTTGCTGGCCAATCAGCAGACCATCGATCTCGCCAACGTCAGCCTCAACGCGGCGGAGCGGGAAAAGCGCCGCGGCGAAGATTCGTGGAGCAAGCATCTCATCAACGAGCGCGACTACGAGAAGACCCGCGACGAAGCCGCCGCCGCGGTAGTGAATCACAAGCACGCCATCGAAACGGCGGCGCTGCAGAAGGAAAGCCTGCAATTCGAACTCAGCGCCAAGCGTCTCGAACGGGACCGCCAACAGTTGGTGGTGACGGAATTGCAGCGCCGCGTTACCGATCTCGACATGAAGTCCCCCGTCGACGGCATCGTCGGCTCCTTGCTGGTGAGCGAACGCGCCAGCGTCGCACAGAACGCCGCTTTGATTTCCGTCGTGGATCTCAGCGCCTTCGAGATCGAGTTCACCGTGCCCGAAAGCTATGCCGACGATCTCACGCTGGGCATGGAAGGCGATATCACCTATGCAGCGCACACCTATGCCGCCCGAGTGAGCGCCGTGTCGCCCGAAGTAAAACAAGGGCAGGTCACGGGCCGCCTGCGATTCTCGACCGATGTGCCGCAGGGGCTGCGACAGAATCAACGCGTCGCCGCCCGCATCGTGCTCGAATCGAAGGACAACGTTCTCAAGGTCGCTCGCGGCGCTTTCCTGGACAGCGGCGGCGGACGCATTGCCTATATCGTCCACGACGATATCGCGAGCCGCGTACAGATTCGCCCCGGGGCGGCGAGCGTCTCGGAGGTGGAAATCCTTGCGGGCCTGAACGAGGGTGACTCGATCGTCACGTCCAGCCTCGGCGAATTCGAACGCGCCGCCAGCGTGCGGCTGACGAACTGAGTGGGGGTTAGCGATGAACATGGCTGTCGCAAGACCGGCATTCCCTCCCCCGGCCGCCGGGG